>JAEAMG010000627.1_pt1 | contig 37513 bp, 22 predicted proteins | sample 8958741 | NCBI WGS metagenome assembly JAEAMG01 (sample SAMN16933256, study PRJNA681125) | bioreactor sludge metagenome | isolation source: anaerobic bioreactor treating anionic surfactant - SDBS | place: India: Bengaluru | collected 2019-02-28 | reverse complement strand
GAAAGCAACGCTGGGAGCATTTCCACATCTGACGGTGACATAGCCTTTATTTTTTCCACAAACACTATTGAAGACAACGCCGGGAGGGTTCCCATAGTTGAAGGTGAGATACTGTGGGTCCACGCCCGGCTTGATGCGCGCGTGTGACAGGGCCTAGCTGAGCAAGACCAGATTGCCAGGCAAGTAGGTAAGCCGGGCGCCGTACAGGTCGCGGATCAGCGCCAGCGCGACATCGAGCTTATCGATGGAAAACTGCGCCTGGACGCGGCGCATGCCCAGCTCTTCGCTTTGCAGGAAGATCCTGCCGGGCCGGTATCGGTTGAGCTCCTCGACCACCTGCGCCAGCGGCGTGTCATTGAACAGCAGCAGGCCGCGGCGCCAGGCCAGCACGGCATTCGAATCGGCCGGTGCGGCCAGGCGCAGCATGTCCGGGCCGTAGCGCAACTGCTGCGACGCGGACAAGCTGGTGCGTCGCTGCGGGTGGTCGACCTCGACCCGGCCTTCCAGGCAGCTCAATTCCACGTCACCATCCGGAAGGCAGCGCACGTTGAAACTGGCGGCGCGCGCCTGCAGCCGCGCGCCGCCGACCAGCACGGTGCACGCCTCACGGCCACCCGTGAAGATCTGCGCTTCACCGGCCAGCAATTCGATGAACGCGGCGTCATCCGCGCCGCGCAGGTTCAGGCGTGTCTGCGTATTCATGCGCACTTGTGTGCCGCCGGCCAGCGCCAGTTGGCGCTGCTCGCCCGTGCCCGTGCGATAGTCGGCGGCCAGTTCGCCCACGGACGGCCACAGGGCCAGCGGCGGACGCAAGGCCAGCAGCGCCACGCCCGCGGCCAGCGCGCCGCCCAGGAAGACGCGCCGGCCGCGCGACGGTGCGCGCATGGCCTGCTCGCGCGCCACCGCGGGCGCCGCCATGCGCAGCCCGCGCCACAGCTGCCCCAGTTCCCGCGCCGCCCGGGCGTGGTGGGGACTTTGCGCGCGCCAGCGGGCGAACGCCTGCGCATCGGCCTCGCTCGCCCGGCCCGAGCGCAGGCGCACCAGCCATTGCCTCGCCTGTTCCTCGATATCGCCGTCGCTGTCGTTGCTGTATTGGGTCATGATGAAGAATCGTATCAGAAGCGGCGCGGGCCGCCACGGGCAGCCATGTCGGCCGGCGCGCCCACGTATTGCTGGCAATGTCGCAGGGCGTGCCGCAACTCTTTTTCCACCAGGCTCAGCGAAATATCCAGGCGCGCGGCGATCTCGCGATTGAGCTGGCCATCGATATGCGCCGCCAGCAGGATCTCGCGCTGGCGCGGCGTAAGCTGGCGCAGCGCCGCTTCCAGGGCGACGATCTCGCTGCGCGCCGCGACGATGCGCTCGGGATCGGCCAGTTCGTCTTCCACGTCGAACAGTGCGTCGATATCGGCATCGTTCAATTTCCGGTGTTCGCGGCGGTACTGGTCGGTGGCGACGTTGACCGCCATCTGCAGCAGGTAGGCGTCGGGATTGCGCACGGCGGTATTGCCGGGCATCGACTCCAGGCGCAGCCAGGTCTCCTGCAGGGCATCGCTCGCGCGCTCCCCGGTGCCGACAATGTACTCAAGCTTGCGGCGCAGCTGGCCATAGCGTGTCACCAGCACACCGCGCAGGCGCGCGCGCAAGCTATCGGGCATCAGCCTGGTCCTCCGCAGGCGCCGGCTGGCAGGCGCCGCCCGCGCCATCCGGGCGCAGCAGAATGGTGATCGGCTGCGGCATGGCCGGCGGCGGCGGCTCGAATATCTGCGCACGCAAGCTGCGCGAGATCACGGCATCGCGCACCGGGCGTCCCGTGCTGCCCGCCTGTTTCAGCGTCGCCACGCTGCCCGACGCGGCGATGCGCAAGCGTAGCGCCAGACGGTAGCTGCCGGGGCGCGTCAGGGCCGAGCGGCACAGGACACGCAGCAATTGCGCCTGCACGCCGCTGACATAAGCGCCATAATCGGCACCGTCCGCATGCACGGCATCGATGGCGTCCAGGGCGATGGGACCGTTTTCCGGTGAGAGTGGCGGCGTGGCCGGGGTCTCGCCGGCAGGCAGCTGGATGATGGCGGCATTCGCCGCTGGAAAATGGGCCTGCAGGCCGGTGCCCGACAGCAGACGCTGCAGCGCCTCCGGCGCCGGCAGGCTGCCTTGCACGGCATTGCTGTAGCGCTGGCGCAAGGCGCCGCTGGGCGCCAGCACGGAAATCCCCGTGATCAGGCCATACGCCCTGAGCGCGTCGGCCAGCGGCTGGGCAGGAATCTGGAACGCATACAGCGGCGGCGCGGCGTGCGCCATTCCTGTCGTGGCGAAGCCGGCCCACAGCAGGCATCCGGCCAGCGCCAGCACACTGAGCGACGCCGGGCTTGCTGTCATCACGCTATCGTCCTGTTCTCGAAATGGGGCTGTTGCCGATGAATGGCCCATCGACAGCAGCAGGCTACACGACAAAAGTGACACCATCGTGACACGCCGTGACCGGCCGCCGCCCTCAGCCATTGCTCACCCCAGGCGCATGCCCGCCGGCGGCAGTTCCAGCGTCGCCCCCGGCGCCTTGCGCAACTTGCCGGCATGCCTGTCGCCGCAGTCCGAGCCCAAGATCGTGGCGGCCGGGCAAGCGTTTTTCCATGTTTTCCGCCCGCTGCGCCTGGCCAGCACCTTCGGCAACGCCGTCAGCGACCCGGCCTGGAAGCATAAAACCAGCTGCTACCAGGTTTCCGCCGCCGACCGCATGCTTTCCCCCGTCAACCAGGAGCGCATGGCAGCGCGCCTGAACGCCAGCCACGCCTCGCTGGCCTCGCGTCCCGTGGAAGTGGCGGCGCTGATACTGGAAGCGGCTGGCGCGGTGGCTTGCGCGTAAGGCGGCTGGCTACAGCCAGCCCTCGCGCTTCAGGCGCCGGTGCAGCCAGTAGCAGCCGGCGATGATGACGACGATGACGGCAGGATAGCTGCCGCGCCACTTCAGCTCCGGCATGAATTCGAAGTTCATGCCGTACAGGCTGAAGACCATGGTCGGCACGGCCAGGATGGCGGCCCAGGCGGCCAGGCGCTTTACCACCTCGTTCTGGCGGATCGAGATTTGCCCCAGCGCCACCTGCATGGCCGAATTGACCAGTTCGCGCATCTGCCCCGCCGTGTGCGTGACGCGTTTGACGTGGTCGAGAATGTCGCGGTAATAGATACGGTTTTCCTTGGGCACGATGTCGCCATGGAAACGGATCAGCTGGGTGCAGATGTCATGCAGCGGATTGACGGCCGCGTCGAGCTTGAGCAGTTCCGTCTTGAGCTGGTAGAAATCCTGCAGCTTGTCTTCGGAGAGACTGGGCTGGAACAGTTGCAGCTCGTAGTGCTGGAAGCGCGACTGCAGATGGTCGATGCAGGGCTGGTACTGGTCGACGATGAAGTCGATGATGGAATAGAGCACATAGCCAGGGCCACTGGCGAGTTTCTCGGGCACGCTTTCCTTGCGCTCACGCAACTTTGCATAACCGGCCGAGGCGCCATGGCGCACCGTGATGATGAAGCGGGGGCCGAGAAAGACGTGGGTTTCGCCGTAGATGATGGCGCCGCCGTCCAGCGTCGCCGTGTGCATCACCATGAACAGGGTGTCGCCATACTCTTCCAGCTTGGGTCGCTCGTGCGCTCCCTGCGCATCCTCGACGGCCAGTTCGTGCAAGCCAAACGCCGATTGCAGCGCCTGCATGGCGATGCTGTCGGGACCGGCCAGGCCTATCCACACGAAACAATCGGGGTCGCCGAGGAAGTCGCCCACCTTGTCGATGTCGAAATGGGCGATCTTCCTGCCATCGCGATACGCTTCGCAATTGACGACGGCGGCGTGGGTACTCAGGTCCATGGTGATTTTCGGCTAATGGCGGCAAAATTATTGGGGGGCCAGTATAGCGGAAATGCCATGACAGCCATGCCAACGCAGCTGGCACATTGACATTCAGGCACGCCGATGTAAAATGAGAACCATTCGCATTTAAGAAGAGCCTGCATGCGCCAGCGGCACGGGACTTCCGCGCCAACCTGGAGTGTGCCGTGACGTATGCCGTATCCCCTGCCGCCGATCCTGTCGCACTGCTGTATGGCCAGCACCATCCCTGGCTGCTGCGCTGGTTGCGCGGTAAATTGTCGTGCACCGATCACGCGGCCGATCTGGCGCAGGATACCTTCGTCAAGCTGCTGGCCACGCCAGGCGAACCGGCCTTCAACCTGCGCGAGCCGCGCGCCTACCTGACGACGGTGGCGCGCCGCCTGCTGATCGACCATTACCGCCGCCAGTCGCTGGAGCAAGCCTGGCTGGCCACCCTGGCGCAACTGCCCGCGCCCACCGCGCCATCGGTAGAGGAACGCTTGCTGATCCTGGAAACCCTGCAGCAGATCGATGCCATGCTCGATGGCCTCGGCGCGAAGGTGCGCACGGCCTTCCTGCTGTCGCAGCTCGAAGGCATGGCGTATGCTGACATCGCCGCGCGCCTGCATGTCAGCGAGCGCACCGTCAAGCGCTACATGGTGCAGGCGCTGACGCAATGCATCCTGCTGCTGGCATGAGCACGGCCATCGATGCGCGCGCCGCGCGCGAAGCGGCGCACTGGATGATGCGCTTGCAAGGTGGCGAACTCGACGCTGCTGCCCGGCAAGGGCTGGCCCGCTGGCGCGCCGCCCACCCCGATCATGAAACAGCCTGGCAACGCGCCGAGCAAGTGTGCCGCACCTTCGGCATGCTGCCCCCGCCGCTAGCCATGCCTGTGCTCGACCGTCCGGCCGGAGCAGCGCGCCGCGCCGCCCTGAAAACCCTGGCCCTGCTGATCGTCGCCGGGCCGGCCGGCTGGGCCATGCTGAAAGTGCCTCCATGGCAGGCATGGACAGTCGGGCTGCGCACGGCGACGGGTGAAATCCGCCACCTCACCTTGGCCGACGGCAGCGGCCTGAGCCTCAACACGGCCAGCGCCGCCGACATCGTTTTCAGCGACGCGCTGCGCCTGGTCCAGCTGCGCTCTGGCGAACTGCACGTGGCGACCAGTGCCGATGCCCTCGGGCGTCCGTTCATCGTGCGCACCCGCAATGGCAGCATTCGCGCCCTCGGCACGCGCTTCACGGTGCGCCAGGAAGACAGGCTGCCGGGCACGCGCACCCACGTGGCCGTGTCACAGGGCGCCGTGGAAGTGCGGCCCGCCGACGGCAGGCCCATCATCGTGCAGGCAGGCTGGCAAACCAGTTTCGATGAAACGGCCGCCGGCGTACCGCAGCTGCGCGCACCGCATGAGGATGGCTGGCTCAAGGGCTTGCTGCACGCGGACGACGCGCCGCTGGCCCAGGTGCTGGCGCTGCTGGCCCGCTACCGCCACGGCGTGGTGCGCTGCGATCCGGCCGTGGCGGGCCTGCGCGTATCAGGCGTGTACCAGCTGCACGATACGGATAAAATATTATCACTATTGCAAACATCGCTAGCCATCCGCGTGCGGCGCCACAGCCGTTGGTGGATCTCGGTCGGGCCAGCATAAAATTTTCTAGAAAGAATGTCCCTTTCACGCATGTGCCGCGTCAATCCACACAGGACCAACACATGAACGAAGGGAAACAAGCAATGCAGCATTACCGCAACACCACTATGACCCTGGCCCTGCTGGGCAGCCTGGCCTTGACGCCGCCCGCATTCGCCCAGCAGCATCAGCAAGCGCCCGTGCGCCACTACCAGGTGGCACCCGGCCCCCTCGGCACGGCCCTGTCCGCGTTTGCGGCCGATGCGGGCGTCAGCGTTTCCGGCGCTGCCAGCCTGTACGCGGGCTTGAACAGCCACGGCTTGAGCGGCAATTACAAGGTGGCAGACGGCTTTGCCCGCCTGCTCGATGGCAGCGGCCTCATCGCGGTCGACCAGGGCGGCGGCAACTACGCCGTACGCAGGCTGCCGGCAGCGGCCGATGCGGCCACCCTGCCCGGCATCGCCGTGCGCGCCACGGCCGAGCGCAGCACCAGCACGGAAGGGTCAAATTCGTACACGACGCCGGCCACGGCCAGCGCCACCGGATTGGTGCTGTCGCTGCGCGAAACACCACAATCGGTCAGCGTCATCACGCGCCAGCGCATGGATGACCAGGACTTGCTGACCGTGCGCGATGTGCTGCGCAACACGCCCGGCATCGCCGTCAACCAGTTCGACACGGAACGCAGCACCTTTTCCGCGCGCGGTTTCGACGTCGACAATTTCCAGTACGATGGCGTGCCTACCACCTATAAAGTGCAGTATTCGGGCGGTGAATCGGAAATGGATTCGCTGATCTACGACCGCGTGGAAGTGACACGCGGCGCCACGGGCTTGCTGACGGGTGCCGGCTACCCGTCCGCCTCGATCAACCTGGTGCGCAAGCGGGCCGGCGCCAGGCAGTTCGAGGGACAATGGTCGCTGGCGGCCGCTTCCTGGAGCGACTATCGGGGCACCGTCGACCTGGCCGCGCCGCTGAACGCAGACGGCTCCGTGCGCGGCCGGGTGGCAAGCGCCTGGCAGGACCGCAAATCGTTTACCAATGGCTATTCGAACCAGCGCCAGCTCGTCTACGCCACCGTCGAGGCGGACCTGGCGCCCGGCAGCGTCGCCACGCTGGGGGCCAGCTACCAGAAGAACGACCCGAAAGGCAGCAACTGGGGCGGCTTCCCCCTGTGGTACAGCGACGGCACGCGCACCGATTTCGACCGTTCCGTCACCACGGCGCCCCGCTGGGCCGCCTGGGCCACCGAGCAGACCAACGTGCACGCCACGCTGGAGCACGCACTGGGCCAGGGCTGGAAGGCGCAGGCGCAAGCCATGTACAGCAAGCATACGGAAGACACGCCGCTGGTGTTCCTGGCCGAGCGTCCCGACCGCATCACGGGCCTGGGCATGCTGGGCTACCCGAACCGTTACATCGGCTCGCGCGACCAGAGCAGCGCCGACGTCAAGCTGTCCGGCCCGTTTACCCTGGGCGGACGCCAGCATGAAGTCATCGTCGGCACCAACTACACGCTGCAGCACGCCGAATTCAGCGTCAAGGAAGCGCTCGACGCTGAACCGATCGGCAATTTCCTCGCCTGGGATGGCAGCTACCCGCAGCCGGCCTGGGGCGAACCCGTGTTGTCGGAAAAATACACGACCACGCAATATGGCGCGTATGGCGCGGCGCGCCTGAACCTTGCCGAGAATGCCAAGCTGATCCTCGGCGGGCGCCTGACGCGCTGGGACAAGGACCGCACCGGCTTTGACGGCAGCGCCCGCTTCGCCTTTGCCAAGAGCAAGTTCGTGCCGTACGCGGGTGTGGTGGTGGACCTGAACGACACGTATTCGATGTATGCCAGCTACACGGACATCTTCCGCCCGCAGGAAAACCAGGACCGCACGGGCGCCTGGCTGGACCCGCTGACGGGGCAAAGCATGGAAGTGGGCGTGAAGGGGGAATTGGCAGAGGGCCGGGCCAATGCGTCCATCGGCGTCTTCGAGATCAGGCAGGACAAGCTGGCCCAGCCGGACGGCGCGCACAGGGTCCCCGGCACCACCACGCAAGCGTATTACGCAGCACGGGGCGCCACCAGCCGCGGCATCGAGGGGGATTTGTCGGGCCGCCTGGCGCCGGGCTGGAACGTGACGGCCAGCGCCAGCCACTTCCGCGCCAGGGATCGCGCGCAACAGGACATCAATACCCTGTCGCCCCGCTCGACGGCTCGATTGTTTACCACCTGGAAAGTGCATCCCGCACTCACCGTGGGCGGCGGCGTCAACTGGCAAAGCAAGTTCTACTTTGACGACGAAGGCCCGCACGGCAAGGAAAGAGTCACGCAGGAGGCCTACTGCACGGTGAGCCTGATGGCCACATACCAGCTGTCGCGCCAGATGATGGTCCAGCTGAACGTGGAAAATGTGCTCGACAGGAAGTACATCAACATCAATACCTATGCGCAAGGCACGTATGGCTTGCCGCGCAGCGTGCGGGGAACCTTGACGTACCGCTTCTGACGATACGCAGCGCTAGCCCGTCGCCATGACCGCATTCAAGGCGCGCCGCAACTCCTTCAGCCGGGGCGGTTTGCCCAGCACGCAGTCGACGTGTTCGGGATAGTCGCTGTCGGCGGCCAGGCGCTGGCCCCAGCCCGTGAGCATGATGATGGGCGTGGCCGGCGAGCACTGGCGCACGGCGCTGGCCACCTTGCGCCCGTCCACATGGGGCATGCCCAGGTCCGTGATGACCACCGCAAACTGTTCGTGCCGCTCGTACGCGGCCTGGAAGCAGTCGATGCCGGCCTGGCCGCCATCGGCGGACACCACGTCGTGGCCATCGATTTCCAGGATGTCGCGCAGGGACTTGAGCACCATCGGGTCGTCGTCCACTACCAGAATGCGCAGGCGCGGCGGCACGGCGTGGGCCGCGTCGGCCGCCGGCTCGCCCTCGCCCGCCGCGCAGGCGGGGAAATCCAGGCGCACCGCCGTGCCCTGCCCCGGCGCCGTGACGATGTCGATGCTGGCGCCATGGCGCTCCATCATGCCGTACACCATGGCCAGGCCCAGGCCCGTGCCCCGCTCGCCCTTGGTGGTAAAAAATGGTTCCAGGCAGCGGCGGCGCGTGTTCTCGTCCATGCCGATGCCCGTGTCGCCCACCTCGATGCGCACCTGCCGCGCCTCTCCCGCTGCGCCGGTACAGCTGGTGCGCACGCTCAATGTGCCGCCGTCCGGCATGGCGTCGACGGCGTTGAAGACCAGGTTGGTCAGCGCTTCGCGGATTTCCCCCACGCTGCCGGGCAGCATGGGCAGAGCGTCCGCCAGCTGCGTGCGCAGGGCGATGACGATGCCGCGCTGCTGCGGCATGTCGCTCCAGCGCGCGCGCGTCAGATCCAGCACCTGCCGCACCACCAGATTGGCGTCGATGGGCGACAGCGACAGCTGCGGCTCGCGCTGGCGGTAGAATTCGCGCATGCGCGCCACAGTGGCGGCCACGTCGTCGATGGCGCGCTCGATCACTTCCAGGTAATGCCGGCCCTGCGGACTGAGATTGGTTTCCGTCTCCAGCAAGGACTCGGTGTACAGGGCCACGGGGGAAATGGCGTTATTGATGTCGTGTGCGATGCCGCTGGCCATCTGCCCCAGCGCGCGCAGGCGTTCCTGCTGCATCACCGACTGCTGCGTCTGGCGCAAATCGTCATACGCGCGCTGCAGCGCGCCGTAGAGCTGTGCCTGGTTGGCGGCCAGTGCCACATGCTCGCTCAGCTGGCTGAGGAATTCGCATTCGCCGCTGGTAAAGCTGTGTGCGGCGCGGCGCGCCACGATCAGGATGCCGAAGACCGTGTTTTCAGCCAGCAGCGGCGCCATGACGAGAGCGCGCAGCCCCCCTTGCGCGAGCCGCTGCGGAAACGGAAACGCCACCTCGGCAATGTCGGCTTCATACACGAGCTTGCCACGCACGCAGCTCGACAGGCCATTCTCGTCGATGAGGATGTGCGCCTGCTCGCCCATCATGAACGACTGCGCCAGCGCCTCGCTGCGCACGCCCACGCACGTCACCTGCAGCGCGTGCTGCGACGGTTCGTACAGGCAGATGCAGCTGAAATCGATGGGCAGCTGGTCTTCCAGGCTGCGCACCACTACCTGGAAGATGCTGCGCAAGTCCTGCCGCTCGCCGATCGAGCGCGTGATCTGCTGCAGCAGGTTCAGGCGCTCGAGCTGCTCATGCACCTTGCGCTCGGCCAGCTGGCGCTCGGCGATCTGCGTTTCCAGGGCGGCATTCGTGTGTACCAGCTCGTCGCGCGAGACGGTGGTGCGGCGCAGCTTTTCCGTCATCCCGTCGAAGGCGCGCGCCAGCTCGCCGATTTCATTCTTCGTGTGCACGCCGAGCGCAAAATCGAGCTTGCCGGCGCCGACGATCAGGGTCCCCTGGCGCAGCTTTTCCAGCGGTCCCGTGACGCTGGTCATGGTGAAGTAGATCAAGCCGGCCACGAGGGCGATGATCACTCCGCCAAACAGCATCACGGCGACGTTGGCCCGCTGCTGCGCATCGAGGACGCCTTGCCGGCTCAATTCGGACAGCCGCATCGCGTCCGAGATCATGCCCTGCACCCTGCCCATGATCTGGCCGGACAGGCGCGACTCCAGTTCGCCCAACACCTCGCGCCGCTGCGGGTCCTGTCCCAGCTCGCGGTGATTTGCCACAAACAGCTCGAACAGAGCGCCCACGCCGGCCAGCTCGCCCTGCAATTTGCGCAGCAGCGCGCGCTCCTCGCCGGTACTGAAGGCAGGCGTGGCCAGCAGGCCCGTGCCCAGCGATTCGCTGCGCAGCTGCCACTGGGCGCGCGTGCGCGCGCCATGGTGCAGCGCATACTCGATCGACAGGTAGCGCAGCGACGTGACCGCTTGCAGGATATCGCCTGCGGCCTTGTTCTTCGCCAGTTCGCGCTGCATCGCCATGGTGGTGGAGAACAGCACGGCGACGATGATGGCCACCAGCAGCACGCAAAACAGTTCGGCCAGCTTGAAACGCGTTACGATTTTCACGGTGGCTTTCTCAATGAATGACCGTCTCGGCCGATGGCGCCACGGCTTCCAGGCCGTCCAGGTACACGGCATCGAGGAAGTTCGGCATATCGCCGCGTTCGACCAGGCGGTTCTTGATGGCCCAGCGCGCCTCGTCTTCCAGCGCCAGCAGCAAGCCCTGGTCGAGAACGATGTCAAACTGATAACCGTGCCAGGCTGCCTGCAGGCGCGCCGCCTCGCTGGCCGACACCGTGGTAAACAGGGCGCGCGCGGCGTCGGGCTCGTCGCGGCAAAAGCGCGCGCCGGCCAGCAGCGCGCGCAGCACCTTGCGCACCGTCGCCGGGTGGCTGCGCACAAAGTCGCCCGTGCCGGCCACATTGAACAGGCCCGCATACACGTCCTCGCCATAGAAGATGGCCGCCTTGCCCGCGATGGCCTGCGTCATGCCCGTCAGGAACGGTTCCCAGCCGGCCGCCGCGTCGACCTCGCCGCGCGCCAGCGCACCGGCCAGCTGCTCCGGCGCGTAGTTGCGCAATGTGACCTCAGAGGGCAGCAGCTTCTGGCGGTTCAGGAAAGCGTCCAGCGTGAAATGGCCGGAGGTGCCAAGGGTCACGCCGATGCGCTTGCCCTTCAGGCTGGCGGGCGTGGACACGCCACGATCCAGGCGTCCCACGATGCCGTGGTCGCGCTCGGCCTCGAAGATGCTGGCGATGATGACGACGGACTGGTTTTTCAGGCTGGCCAGCACCACGGGAATATCGGACACGGTGCCCAGGTCGGCCCTGCCCTGCAGCACGGCTTCCAGCGACGCCTTGCCCGACGAATACGGTTGCAGCCGCGCGTCGATGCCCTCGCGCGCGAAATAACCGTGTGTGTGCGCGGCCAGCACGGGGCAGCTGCCCACGTATGCCGCATTCACGGCCAGGCGCAGCACTTCCACCGGGCCGGGCGGCGCAGCTGGACGGGCATTGAAGCGCCAGATGGCTGCCGCGGCCAGCGCCAGCAACAGCGCGATGGCCGCCAGCCAGAGCGCCCACCGCACCGGCGCCGCGCCGTTCATGCGCTGCGCTGCGCCGTGGCCGACTCCAGCGCGCTGTTGATGGCCTCGGAAAACGCCTGCACGTCGATCGGCTTGGTGAGATAGCGGTAGTAACCCGCCGCCAGCCCCTGGCGGATATCGCCCGGCCCGGCCACGGCCGTCAGGGCAATGACGGGTATATGCGCGGTGCGGGCATCGGCACGCAGCAGCTGCATGACTTGCGTGCCGCTGATGTCGGGCAGGTCGCTGTCCATCAAGATCAGCTGCGGCAGGTGGCGGCGCGCCAGATCCAGGCCCGTTTGCCCGTCGCCGGCCGACAGCAGGTCGAGGTCGGGGCGAAAATGGATCAGGCCCGCCACCAGGGCCAGGTTCAGGGGATTGTCTTCCACATACAGCAGCGTCTTGCGGTCCGGCAGCCGTACCGTTTCTGCGGGCCGGGCAATGGCCGACAGGCGCGCACTTTCCTGCTGCGGCTGGCGCGCCGGACAACTGGCGATATCGAGCCAGAAGGTGCTGCCGCGTCCGGGCGTGCTGGCCACGCCCAGCCTGGCCTGCATGGCTTCGGCCAGGCGCTTGCTGACCACCAGCCCCAGGCCTGTACCCTCCTCGTCGCGCGCATCGCGTCCCAGGCGGTTGAAGGGCTGGAACAGCGCTTCGAGCTGCGCGGCACTCAGCCCGCCGCCCGTGTCGCGCACGGACAGGCGCAGCTGCCGCGTATCGAGGGGCTGGCAATCGACGTGGATTTCGCCCTGTTCCCGGTTGTACTTGACGGCGTTCGACAGCAAGTTGAGCAGTACCTGCTTGAGGCGCGTACGGTCGGCGAGCACATGCAGGCCGACCGCTTCCACGAACGTCAGGGTGATGCCGCGCTTCTTCGCCAGCGGTTCCATCATTTGCCAGCATTCGTGGTAGATGCCGGCCAGGTCGACGGGCTCCATCGACAGCGACATATTGCCCGACTCGATCTTGGCGATATCGAGGATATCGTTGATCAAAGTCAACAGGTGCCGTCCCGCGCCGAAGATGTGCGAGGCAAAGATTTTCTTTTCCTGCGCCGTCGAGGGGATGGAATCGGACATCAGCATCTGCGAAAAGCCAAGGATGGCGTTGAGCGGCGTGCGCAACTCGTGGCTCATGCTGGACAGGAAAGTGGTCTTTTCCTGGTTCGCCCGCTCGGCCACTTCGCGCGCCAGCTGCAAATCCTTGTTCATGGCGTCGAGTTCGTCCGTATGCTGGCGCAGCAGCAGTTCCAGGCGCGCATTGGCGATGCGCAGCTGGCGCGTTTCCAGCGCGCGCGCCAGTATCAGCAGGATGCCCGACACCTTGAACGGCTTGACGACATAGTCGAGCGCACCCGCCTGCATGGCCTGCACGGCCGAGGCGATCGTGCCTTCGCCCGTCATGATGATGCAGGCCAGGTCCGGATCGATCTGCCGCGCCGCTTCCACCACGGCGATGCCGTTCATGCCCGGCATCATCAGGTCCACCAGCAGCAGGTCGAACGATTCGGCGGCCAGCAGGGCCAGCGCCGCCTCACCCGAAGCGAGGCCCGTCGTGTCGTAGGCCTGCCCGCGCAAGGTGTCGCACAGCGCGCGCATGTGCGCCAGCTCGTCATCGACGATGAGGATACGCGGCGGCATTGATGAGCTGTTCATGCATTCTCCTGGCGCCCCACCTGCGCCTCGCGGAGCGGAGGCAGGCCTGCAAGATGCTTTTCGAGCATAACACTTGCGAATTACCAAAAATACACGAATTGTCACGCGCAAGGTGGCTAGGCGAGTTCGGGCAGCCCCCGCAGCAGCTTGTCCAGGGTCAGCGGATAGTCGCGCACGCGTACCCCCGTGGCGTTGTAGACGGCATTGGCGATGGCCGCCGCCACGCCGCAGATGCCCAGTTCGCCCACACCTTTGGCTTTCATGGGCGAGGACATGGGGTCCGTTTCGTCGAGGAAAATGACGTCCTGATGCGGAATGTCGGCGTGCACGGGCACTTCATAGCCGGCCAGGTCGTGGTTGACGAAGAAACCGGCGCGCTTGTCGATCACCAGTTCTTCCATCAGGGCCGCGCCCACGCCCATGGTCATGGCGCCGATCACCTGGCTGCGCGCCGCTTTGGGATTCAAAATGCGGCCGGCCGCGCAGACGGCCAGCATGCGCCGCACGCGCACTTCGCCCGTGTCGCCGTCCACGCCCACTTCCACGAAATGCGCGCCAAACGTGGATTGCTGGAATTTTTTGTCCAGGTCGCCATATTCCATATGGTCTTCGGCGACGATGTCGCCGTTCGCCGCCGCCTGCGCCAATGGCACGCTGCGTTCGCCCTGGCTGACTTGCCCATCGGAAAAACGCGCTTCTGCCTGATCGAAACCCAGCTTGCCGGCCACAGCTTGGCGCAGGCGCACGCAAGCGGCATACACGCCGGCCGTGGCACTGTTGCCCCCCCACTGGCCGCCCGAACCGGCCGAGACGGGAAAGTCCGAGTCGCCCAGGCGCACGACGACACGGTTCAATGTCACGCCCAGCATTTCCGCCGCCGTCTGGGCGATGATGGTATAGCTGCCCGTGCCGATGTCCGTCATGTCCGTTTCCACCGTAACGATGCCGTCACCGTCCAGGCGCACCCTGGCGGCGGACTGCATGACAAGGTTGTTGCGGAAGGCCGCCGCCACGCCCATGCCCACCAGCCAGCGGCCGTCGCGCCGCGTACCGGGCCGCGCTTGGCGCTCTTTCCAGCCGAACTCCACGGCGCCCGTGCGCAGGCAATCGATCAGGCGGCGCTGGGAAAACGGTCTGCTCGGTTTTTCCGGGTCCACTTTCGTATCGTTCAGGATGCGCAAGACGATGGGGTCCAGGTTCAGCTTTTCCGCCAGTTCATCCATGGCGATTTCCAGCGCCATCAGCCCCGGTGCCTCGCCCGGCGCGCGCATGGCGTTGCCTTCCGGCAAATCGAGCACGGCCAGGCGCATGGCCGTCATGCGGTTTGGTCCCGCGTACAGCAGGCGCGTCTGCATCACGGCCGTTTCCGGCTGGCCCCCTTTCAAGTCGCCCGACCACGACTCATGGCCGATGGCCGTGATCTTGCCATCGCGCGTGGCGCCGAGGCGCAGGCGCTGGATGGTGGCGGGCCGGTGCGTGGTGTTGTTGAACATCAGGGGCCGCGTCAGCGCGACCTTGACGGGCCGTTGCGCCGCGCGCGCGCCCAGCGCCGCCAGCAAGGCTTCCGCGCGCACGAACAGCTTGCCGCCGAAGCCGCCGCCGATATACGGCGAGACGATGCGCACCTGCTCTTTCGCGATACCCAGGGTGCGGGCCAGGTCGCCCCGGCCCCAGTCCACCATCTGGTTCGCCGTCCACAGCGTCAATGTATCGCCCTCCCAGGCGGCAATCGAGGCATGCGGCTCCATCATGGCGTGCGACTGGTCTGGCGTCGTATACGTGGCGTCCAGGCGCACGGGGGCATGCGCAAAGGCGCTGGCGAAATTGCCCGTCTTGCTGTCGGGCTTGCCATCCTTCGGCTTGGTGGCCGAGTTTTTTGCCTTGGCCAGGTCGAAAACGCCCGGCTGCTCGACATACTGGACGTCGAGCAACTGCGCGGCCGAGCGCGCCTGCTCGAAGGTGTCCGCCACCACCAGCGCGATGGCCTGGTGATAATGCTCGATCTCGGGGCCAGCCAGCAGATTGGCCGTATTCATTTTTCCTTTGCCCAGCTTGCCCGCCGATTGCGCCGTCACCACGGCCAGCACACCCGGCGCCCGGCGCGCGGCGCTGCTGTCAAGCGAGGCGATGCGGCCTTTGGCAATCGCCGCGCCGACCACGTAACCGTAGGCGGCATGCGGCGCGGCGGCGTTTTGCTCATACGCATACGGCGCCGTGCCCGTGGTTTTCAGGGGGCCGTCGATGCGGTCCGTAGGACGGCCAACGACTTTCAGCTGGTCGATGGGATTGGTGGTCGCAGGTGTCGTGAATTTCATGGCCCTAGCCTTTCTGGTCGGGTGCTTGCGCCATCACGGCGGCTATCGTGCGCTGTGCCAGGACGAGCTTGAAGGCATTGTCCGCCGTCGGTTTGGCACCGGCCAGCAGCCGTTCGCTCACGGCGGCCGCGCCATCGGGCATCGCCTGCTCGGCGGCAAGCACTCGCCACGGCTGCGGCGCGACGCCGCCCAGGGCCAGCCTGCCCGTGCCGTTGGGCAAGACGATGGCCGCCACAGACACCAGCGCAAACGCATACGAAGCGCGGTCGCGCACCTTGCGATAGACGTGTGTGCCGCCGACGGGCGGAGGCAAGGTCACGCCGGTGATCAGTTCGCCGGGCTGCAGCAGCGTTTCCAGCTGCGGCGTGTTGCCCGGCAGGCGGTAAAAATCGGCGATGGGGATGCTGCGCGTGCTGCCGTCGGCCCGCACCGTGTCGATGCCGGCGTCGAGCACCCGCATGGCCACGGCCATGTCGCTGGGGTGGGTGGCGATGCAGGCCTCGCTGCCGCCTAAAATCGCCAGCGGCCGGCTGAAACCCGCGATGGCGGAGCAGCCGCTGCCCGGCACGCGCTTGTTGCACGCCTGGTGCGTGTCATAGAAATACGCGCAGCGCGTGCGCTGCAGCAAGTTGCCCGCCGTCGTCGCCTTGTTGCGCAGTTGCGCCGAGGCGCCGGCCAGCAAGGCGCGCGACAATACGCCGTAATCGCGGCGCACCGTGGCATGCGCGGCCAGCGCCGTGTTGCGCACCAGCGCGCCGATGCGCAAGCCGCCGTCTGCCGTCATCTCCACTGTATCGAGCGCGAGGCCATTCACGTCGATCAAATGCGCGGGCGTCTCGATTTCCAGTTTCATCAGATCGAGCAGATTCGTGCCGCCCGCGATGAAGCGCGCGCCCGGCGTGTGCAAGGCGGCGGCCGCCGCGTCGGCCGGCGTGGCCGCCTTCTGGTAGCTGAACACTCTCATGCCGGCCTCCCCGCGACTTCGGAAATCGCCTCGATGATGTTCGAATACGCGCCGCAGCGGCACAGATTGCCGCTCATGCGTTCGCGCAGTTCTTCCGGCGTCACCGAGGGCGGTGCGTTCAAGTCCGCGCTGACGTGGCTGGGGATGCCCTGGCGGATTTCTGCCAGTGCGGCGACGGCCGAGCAGATCTGCCCCGGCGTGCAGTAGCCGCATTGAAAGCCGTCATGCGCGATGAAGGCGGCCTGCATCGGGTGCAGCTTGTCGGGCGTACCCAGCCCCTCGATGGTGGTGATGCGGGCGCCGTCATGCATCACGGCCAGGGTCAGGCAGGCATTGATGCGCTGGCCATCGAGCATGACGGTGCAGGCGCCGCACTGGCCGTGGTCGCAACCCTTCTTGGTGCCCGTCAGCTGTAAATGTTCGCGCAAGGCGTCGAGCAAGCTGGTGCGCGTGTCCAGTTCCAGGCTGCGGCGCCGGCCATTGACGTCGAGGCTGACTTTCATCAGCACTGGCGGCGGAGAAAAAACGGCTTGGCCAGCCGTGTTGACGGCCTGCGCCGCGCCCGCAACGCCGGGCACGGCCACGGCCGTGGCCGACAGCGCGCCGGCGATCAGCAAACCGCGCCGGCCGGCATTGATGTGATTACACTCTGTCATCTCGCGCTTCCTCCTGGCTGTGGGCTGGCTGGGTGGGCGCATGCAGGCCCGAAGCAGCAGTCTGCTGGCAGGAATGTTACGCGTCTGTACGCGAACGTACCTTCAGCCTCAGACTGCGCCGGGTCGTGCCGGTGCCGCCCAGCGCCGCATGGCCCGTGTGGCGCGCGCAGTGGTCGAGCGCCTGGCGCAAGGCCGTATCGACATTGCGCAGTGACATGTCGTGCCGCTCGGCCACCTCCTGACGGGTCAGCTCATCCACGCGCAGCGCTTCGAGCACTTGCTGGTGGCGCCGCGGCAGCAACGCGACGGCCTGCGCCAGCCGGCGCACATCGGCATGCAGTTCGGCCAGGCGTTCCGGCCCCGCCGCCGTATCGGCCAGGATATCGACGAGGACAGCGGCGCCAGCGCCAGTTCCACCGCCATCGCCCTCGTCCGCATACAGCCAGGCGCGGTTGCGGCGCAGGCTGTCCGTGGCCGCATTACAGGCCACGCGGAACACATAGGCAACGGGGCTGTGCGCCAGCGCCGCGCCGCTCCATGCCGTCCACGCGCCCAGGCGCAGCCAGGCGTCGTGCAGGCTGTCGCTGGCCAGTTCGGCGCAACCCAGGTGGCGTGTCAGGCGCCGGTGCAAGCCCGCATAATTGCTTTCCAGCACCGCCTGCAGCTGGGCGCCCTGCCCTGGCACCGCCGCCATGTCGTTGGCCGCCTGCAAACGGGGCCGGATGGCGGCCCGGTAACGGGCCATGCCTGCAGACCGCATGGCTCCGGCCAAGCGCAAGGGCAAGGGTTCGGCCAGGCGGGCCATCATGGCGACAACCTGCTGCGCTCTTGCGCCGTCAGTTGGCGCGTGGCCGATTCCGGCAGCGGACCCAGGCCCAGCACACGCACGGCGCTGCGCGGGTTGTAGTCGGCCGCCTCGATGCGCGCGTCGTCGGCCGGGGTGGCTCGCGCGCTGTCGGGGGGTGCGTCGCTGCCAAAACCCAGCACGCGCACCGTAAACACCGATGGCTGCGCCGAACGGGTGGCGGCGCGTTCGCGCTGTACCACCTCCTGCGCCGCTGTCGTGGCCTGCGTGGCGGCCGCGCTGGCGTTGGTCATGGCGGCCACGTTGACGGACGCCACCGTCGGCATGCCCTTCGCTTCGCCCTTGACCTGGATATTCGCCGCGTTCATCACCGTCAGCGCGGCCAGGTTTACGTTGCCCGAGACGCGGATGCCCGCCTCGCCCGCGTCAATGGTGCCCAGCGGCGCCAGCAAGTCCACGTCGCCGGCCGGCACTTCGGCGATCGGCGCCAGGGTGGCGATGCCGGCGCCCGTGCTCGGCACGTTGGACGACAAGGTCACATTGCCCCAGTTGTCATACACACGCTTGGGCGGCGTGTAGACGATGGTCGACTTAGAACCACGCCCCGCATTGATGTCGCCCTGCGACGACCAGCCAAAAATATCGCCGCCAAACGTGGTCATGACGCGGCTCTGGCCCAGCAGGATGCTGCCGTGCGAGAACAGGTTGATATTGCCGCCGCCCTTGGTGATGACGCCCGAAGTCGACGGCGGCGCCTCGCCCTCGATGCCGAACACCTGCTTGCCGCCCGGCGTCAGCAGTTGAATGTCGCCGCCGAAGTTGGTATGCACGTAAGCGCTGCGGGGAACGATGCGGTCGTATTTTCCCGAGCCCGAGTTGAAGAGAGCAAACGTGCCTCGGTACATGACGATGTCGCCAGCATAGGAAATTGCCTTGCCGCTGGCGTCCGTGGCCGGCGCCAGGCCGGCGATGGCGTTGCGGCTGCGCAAAAAGCTGCCATAGCGCGAACTGTCCGCATCGTTGTACTCGCGCCCGCCCGCCTTCAGTTCCGCAAAATACACATTGCGGGCGAACACGCGCTGCTGCGGCTCCGGCAAGGCCAGGTAGTAGGCCAGCGCCTCGGCGGCCGTGCCCTTGAAACCGTAGCGCTCGACTAGCCAGGTCGCCAGTTCGCCCTCGTACGATTTCACCACCTTGCCAGCCTGGTCGGCCAGCGGCACACCCGTCTGCGCCACGTTGGAGGAGTCCAGGTAGGGCTTGACGAAGCGCAGGTAGTCCAGACCGGCCGCGCCCACGCCCGCCTGCATGGCGATGCCGGCGCCCGCACGCTTGTCGCCCTGCACGACGGGGCCGAGGCTGACGACGCTGCCCTTATCCTGCATCAATATATTACGCCCGGCGCTGATATCGAGCGTGCCAGGGCCGGCCACGTTGAAGGAACTGTTCAGGATATCGCGCCCGGCCGAGACCACCGATACGTCATACGCATTGTTATGCACGAACAGATTGCTGAAATTCCTGAATCCGACGCCGCCACTGCCCGTGCCTTCGATCTCTTCCAGCAGCGCCGTGCCGCTGCCGACGATATCGCGTCCAGCCTTCATCCACACGGGTTGGCCACCCTCATACCAGGTGATGCCCGCACGCTTGGCGTCAAAAAATTCGAGGATGCGCCCGCTGTTCACGCCCACCAGGTCGCCCGTGACGGCATAGATGCGGGCCGCCTGCGTACCGCTGTTGGCGGGGCCGGCCGAGGAGTTGGGTCCGAAGGCGAACAGCGGGAGGTTCCATTTCATTACCGGCGCCCCCGTGCTTGAGACATTGCTGGCCAGGGGATTGTTCACGTAAGGATTGATATCCCAGCCCGTGAAGCCTGGCTTGAACGGCGTCACCATGCTCTCGGCGGCGGCGCCGGACTGGCTGACGGCATAGCCGCCCGCATAGATGGAGTCACTGGCCAGCCATTGCAGCTGTGCATTGGGTGACGGTGCCAGCAGCAAAGGATCCGCATAGCCGGACGCGGCGCCCCATTCGACGATCGTCTTGCCATAGTACAGGCTGCCATTCGCGGCCGCGACACGCACGATGGAAGGATAGACGATCGCCAGGTCAGTATCCGTGCCAACCGGGGCCGTCAGCGGCGTCATGTTGCCGCCGGCGGAAAACAGGTCGAGCGCCGTGCGCGGCGTCCACAGGCTGAACCAGCTGTAGCCGTAGCCCTGCTCGCCCGCCGCGCCGGTGAACGGCGTGGCATTGAACGCGGTCACGCGGCCTGGGTCGGCCACATCCTGCACTACCTGGTCGCCCAGCGTCGCCACACTGAACGTCGCGTCGCCAGGCACCAGGGTCATGCCGCCGCGCGAGGTAGCGCGCGTGGCGCGGAAAGCATCGTAGGCGCGCGCTTCCAGCGGCACGTGATCGCTTGCTTGGGTGCCGTATTGCAGCGCCACGCTGCCCAATTGCGTGGCCGACGCTTCCACATGGCCGCGCAAATCGACCAGCGCGCCATTCAAGTGCTTGAGGCTTGCCATGCCGGCCGGATTGAGGGCGCCGCCCACGCGCAGGTCCAGGTCGCCGCCGCCCGTCTGCAGCAGGCTGCCATCGGCCAGCACGCGGCCCGTGCCGCCCACGGCCAGCAGCAAGCCCTGCGACCGGGGATTGATGCTGCCGTTATACGAGCTGCCAGTCAGCGGCGCGAGCACGCCAGCGTCGCCCGCCACCTCGGCGCGCACATTGCCGCCGCCCAGGGTGCCGAAACCCGTAAAGCCCAGCACCGTATCGGCCAGGGTGTCGCGGCCCACGTAGCTGCCGAAATTGATCCACCACGCCACCGGCTGCGCCGCACCGCCTGTGGCCACGCCACCGCTGCCCTGGCGCCACAGCCAGTTGCCCACTGCCACCGAGTCAGCCATGCCATCCTTGCTCACGGGACGCTGATTGCTGGCGCTAGCCGCGTCGATCAGCGAGCCGCTCAAGTCGCCCGCCACCTCCAGCAGCAGGTTGCCACCCTGGTCGGGGTACCAGGCGCGGTATATGCTCTCGGCACCGCCGTCGACCAGGCGTTCATGCGCGCCATCGGGGTTGGCCAGCACCGTGCCGTCGGCATTGCGCGAGCGTGGCAAGTTGAACGGGTCGCCTGCGGAGGTCGGCGTAGACGACATGCCGGCCGTGTACACGCCATACAGGCTGTCCATGCGCAGGTCGCCGCCGCTGACCAGGTCCAGGTCGCCCGTGCCGGTGCGCAACACGCTGTAGCGCAGACTGCTCGCCTTGTAGTCAAACGTGGGGTTCGACGTGCCGCACCAGGTGGGATACTCCTCGCACAGGGTAGGCATGCCCAGCGCCACGGGATCGAGCAGGTCGCCCTCCTTGACGCTCGGGTCGGCGAACTCTTCCGCGCCGACCCTGGTCCACACATAGGCCACCTTCAGCACGCACATGGTCGGATCGCCAGCACAAAAGTCCACGATATTGGTACCGAAGTTGCTGAGGAACTCGTCGGTGATGATTTCACCCGCCACGATGCCCTCGATGCCCAGATCCGCAGCCGCCTGGCTCCAGTACTGCACGCCCTTCGGCGGCACCAGCACGCCATACATGCCGTAATGGCTGTCGGCCAGGCGCAAGGTGCCGTGCGCGGGATGCGCCTGCACGCTGCGCGTGTCGGCCGCATCGAGGTCGGCGCCGGCCACCAGGCGCATGCCCCACGCCTGCGAGCCCTCGGCCAGCATGGGCGCGATGGCCCACAGCTTGCCCTGGCTGCCCGCCACGTCCGGACGCAGCTCGATAGCCGCCACATTGGGCAGCAGCTTGACGTCGGTGCCGGACGGTATCAGCGCTCCCACGGCCAGCGCCAGGTTGCCATTGAGTGCGAACACCGAGCGTTCGCCCGCCACGCCAGGCAGCGGCACGCCCTTGGGCCAGGTCATGGCGCCCACTTTCACCGTTTGCTTGAGCACGCTGCCTGCATCGAGGCGCATGCCGGCGTCCAGGGTTTGCGCCGTGGCCAGCAGGCTGCCGGCCGCATGGACGATATTGCCGGCGCTGTCGCGCACGGCGGCCGCCAGCACCGTGCCGGCCGGCAATGTCGTGGCCTCGTCCAGGGTCACGGCCACGGGCAGGCGCGTATCCGCGCTCAGATGGAAGCCTTTCAGGGGCAAATCGTAATTGAGCGCGATACCGCCCGGGAACAGCGTGCCATCGGCCACGGTCACGCCCTTGCCCGGCACGATGATGTCGCTGCCGTTGATGTCGCGTCCCGGCAACAAGATCCAGCCTTTGTCGTCCTTGGTGGCCGGTGGCGGCGCGAAGCCGTCATTGATGCTCCCGTAGATACTCAGGTCGCCGCCGGCGCGCAGCAGCAGGCTGCCCACCTCGCCCGATCCGCGCACATTTGTTGCTTGAAAGCGCGGATTCAGGCTGGCGTAGCGCATGCCTGACAGGTCCAGGTCGCCCCGCACCACCAGGTCGCCATCTGGCGTCTTGCTGACGATATCGACGCCGGGACGCAGATGCAGCGCATCGGCATACGCGGCCGTGTTCAAGCCCGCCAGTTTGATATTGCGCAAGTTCGTATTGGCCAGCGCCGCGTCGATGAAGGCCGTGCTGTCCGCATGCTTGCTGTCAAGATAGGCCTGGTTGATCACCTGGTACGGCCGTCCGCTGGCCGACAGGTCCGTGGCGTAAGCCGCGTCGTCGTAGCGCTGCATGGCGTTGACGGCGATCGATTTCGCCCCGCGCACGGTAAAACCGCCGCCGGCCGCAATGGCAACGTCGCCAAAGGTGGCCGCATCAAGATCCGTGCGGGAACCGCCGCTGCCCAGGCGCGGCGCATTCAGTTCCAGCGTGCCGCGCGCGGCGCCGTCGTGTTCGCCCTTGCCCTTGCCGGCCACGGCCGCCGTGCCGTGGCGCAGGTCGATCTGCGCGCCGCCGGCCAGATCCAAGGTGCCCTCGCCCGCATTCAGTTCCACCGTGGCCCGGTTCGGGCTGTCGATGATCTTGCCATAACTGTCGACGCGCAAGAGCGTGCCATGCGCGTCGAGCACGGCGTTGCCGGCCAGGGTAAGGCCATGCTTGCCGGCCAGGCGGATGCTGCCCACACGCTCGCCGCTGGCATCGATCACGCCGGCGACGGTGAGGCGGCCGTTGTCGACGGACACCTGTACTTCGCCGGCCTTGATTTCCTTACCTATCGTCAAGTCGCCCTGTTTCAGCTGGAAGCTGCGTCCGCCCGTCACGCCGCCTTCCGTCAGGCGCGTGTTCAGCGACGCGAACTGGCTGTCCAGGCCGCCGCCCGCGCCCAGGGTTTGCGCGCGCAGGTCCACGCGGCCCTTCTTGTACTGCACCAAGGTGCCGCCCGCGTCATAGCTGCCGCTGGCGCCGCCGAGGATCTTGCCCTGCAAGTCCACCATGCCGGCCGCGCCATCGAGCGCCACGGCCTTCAGGCTGCCGGCACGGTTGTTCTCGGCCGACAAGTCGATCACGCTGCCGCCAGCTGCGCGGATATCGCCGGCGCGGCTGTCCAGGGTCACGTCGCCGCCCCAGCTGTATTTATCCACGTCAAAGAAGGTGCTCTTGCGGCCCGCCATGTCGATGCGCGCGCCGTCAGCCACGCTGATGTCGTGCTGCGCGCTGATCGTCAACTTGCCGCTCGGCAATACCACGGCCGTCGCCACAGTCACGCTGTCGCCGTTCAAGGCCAGCTGGGCTCCCAGTGCGTCGTTATTCTTGACGGGAGCCGCTGGCGCCGCGCCAGCAGGCGCCGCTACCTTCAGCGCGCCACCCGCCGTGTAGCTGTGCGCGGAACCGGCGTCGCCCGTCAGCAGCGGCGTGCTGATGTTGAGGTTGCCGCCGCTGACCTGGTAGCCTTTGCCCGTTTCATAGGCGCCCTGCGCCTGGTAGACGGACAGGCTGCCCTTGTGGTTGGCCGTGACCTGGCCCGACGCTTTCAGGTTGACGTTGGCAAAACCCAGCGCCAGGCGGTCGAACGAGGCGACGCCGGCCGGCTGCGTGAAGGGGCCGAAGCCAAAATCGATGCGCTCCGCTTCCAGATTCAGGGTACCGCTGCCCGTGCCGGCGCCGTGCGCGATCACATTGCCGGCCGGCGACAGGGCGCCGCCCCAGATCAGGTTGGCCGTGCGGATGGTGGCCACCGTGCCGGCCTCGCCCTGGCCATACATGGCCGGCGTGGTCAGCACCAGGCGTTCCAGCGTCGATTTGCCGCTGGTCTTGTCGTAGGTATCGAGCACCACGTCGCCGTAGAAATTGACGCTGTCGGCTGCGCTCAGCATCAGCGCCTGCAGCGCCGGTGCGCCCGTGCTGGTATCGCCGCGCAGCAGGCGGTCCAGCACGCCCTGGTTCATGGCCAGGCCGCTGGAACGCGTGCCGCTGGCCTGGGCCGCCGCCAGCGCCCCGCTGCTGCCCATGTTGATGGCGCCCACGGACAGGCTCAGGTTGCGCGTGCCGTAGCGCGCCGTGTCGTCCAGCGCAAAGCTGCCGTTGGTCGACAGCAGCAAGGTGCCTTCCGAGTACAGGCTCGCTGTACTGGTGCCGGCGCAAGCGTTGCCGCACATGCCGATGCGGATGCCGCCGAGCGCCGTGCCGCTGACCGGTGCCACATTGAGCAAGCCGTTCGAAGCGGCCACCATGTGCACGTCCGCGCGGCTCTTCTTGTAGATGAAACCATCGTTGGCGTCATACGCGGCCTTGCCGCGCCCGAGGGTGTTGATGCCGGCGCCGGCGGCGATATCGATCAACCCTATGCCCAATTCGTAATTTCCAGGATCCTGGGCAACCAGGAATACTTCGGGTGCCGACAGCACGGCTCCCGGTCGCAGGTAGATGGCGCGCGCCGAACTGGCGCCGAAGCTCACGTAGTTGCCGCCCTGGCCATATTCCACCGACGGGACATTGCCCACCAGGATACGCGCCGCGCCGATATTGTTCAGGCTCGAAGCGCGTATGCTGACCTGTCCCGCGCCAACGGTGGCCGGCGCGCCGTCGGCGAGGATTTCGATGTCGCCAGCGGAGCTATCGTTTGACATCAGCACCACGGTGCCGCCGTAGCCGCCCTCGGCCGCGGCGAACTTGCCGGTGCCCTGGAACTGGAACGTATCCACGCCTCCACCGGGCACCATTTTCAGCTTGAGCGTTTTCGCATCGGACGGCAGCAGCGCGCGGGGAATGCCCCGCGTTTGCGCATCGGCCAGGGCGAAGGCGGCATAGCCTGTTTCGTTGTACTGGGAGTAGCTGCGCAAAACCTTGGCCGGCGTGAGTATCAGCTGGCTGGCCAGCGGCGCGCGGATGTCCGTGCCGGCGATCGACAGGGTACCAGGCGCGGCCCAGGAACCGTTACGCAGCTGCTGCGCCAGCGTGCCTGCGCTGCCCTGGCTCGCCAGGCCGTTCAGTTCCACGCGGAAGGCGCCCGGCAGCAAGGCATAGGTCGAGGGCATCAGCGTGTAGGTACCGGCGGGCAAGCCCGGCACGCCATTGCCTATCGTCACCTGCCGGCCCACGGCCGTATCGGATGCCGCCTTGTCTCCGCCAGAAGGCGATTGCGGCGCCTGCACGCCCGGCACGATGGCGTACACAGGGTTGGTCGCCAGGCCCGGCAAGACAAAACCACCGTTCGCGCCCACCTGCACCAGCGGATGATAGCGCGCGTCGGTGGAGCCGCCGCGGCCGGCGATGAAACCGGCACCGGTCAGCTCGCCGCCGCCGGACAGGTCGAGCAGCGCGCCCGGCTGCACGTTCACGGCCACGCCAGCCATTTCCACGCCGACGCGCAGGCCGCCCTGCGCATTGACGCCGCCCACGCCCATGAAGGCCGCCGGCTTGCCGTCCACATTCCAGTTCAGGCCATCGACGGTGCCGCCATACGGCATGACCAGGCCGGCACCGCTGACGGAGGTGATACTACCTGGTGATAGATTCACCGTCAGGCTCTTGTCATTGTCATAGCCGGCCGCGCCGATCGACAGGTGACCCAGCGGTGCGCGCACCACGCCACCCTGCTCGATATGCGCAGCGCCCAACTCCAGCGAGCCGAAGGCGGAATACGGCATGGCCGGCACGCTGTCGGTCGTGCGTGCAATGTTCAGGCGGTGCGCGGGATCGTAGCCAAACTTACCGTTGATCAAGCCATAACCGGCGCGCACGGCGGCGCCAGCGCCCGTTTCCGGATACAGCTGGGCCGCACTGAGTGTCATGTCGCCCGGCGAGGAGAGCACTGTCGTGGGCTGGTTGCCATTCCAGCCCAGCGGCGACAGCAGGAAGCGCAGGTCGCCGCGGCTGCTCAGGCGCACGTCGTCGGCCCCGATGTCGACCATGCCGCGCACGTCGATCAGGTCGCCCGCCATGCTGATCTGGCTGGCGAGCGGCGACTGGCCCGCACTGCCTGGCGTCGTATAGTGATCGCGGCCCGCCGGCTTGATGCTGGCCAGGCGCACATACGGCGCCGCGATGTTGATGCGCGCGCCGGGCTTGCTGCCGGGCGACAGCACAGGCGCGCCGTACAGCTGGAAGCTTTGCCGCATCGTCAGCGACACGTCGCCATCGAAGCTCGCGGCGCCCAGCAGTGCCAGGTTGCCGAAACCGCCCGCCTCCACCTGTTCCACGGAAAAACGACCATAGCCATACTTCAGCGTCGCCGCCGCATCGCGTGCAGTCACATCGGAGGCCAGGTCGCTGGCGACCTGGCGCTGCGTCAGCCGCAGCTCGCGTCCTGCCAGCACCTTGTCCGTGGCCAGTACTTTCAGGTAGACAGGCGTACCGGTGGCTACGGACAGGGTGCCGCCCGCCGCGCCCGCGCCGCCCGCCCTGGCCAGCAGCTGGCCATCGAGGTACAAGCCGTTGTTCGATGCCAGCGCGATGCTGCCGCCCGCGCTGGCCACGTCGACCGCCGCGCCGTTCACACCGTTCACGTCGAGCACGGCGTGCGCGCCGGAAGCGTCGAGCAGGGCACCGTCGCGCACGACGACAAACAGGCTGGCCGCCGAAGTAGTGCCCTGCGCATGGTTGATCTCGCCGCCGATAACGATGCTGCCGCCATCGACCACCTTGCCGTAGCGCCGGCCCTGCGCGTCGGTGGCCGTGACGGCACGCGACGCCACGTCCAGTACGGCGTTCTCGCCGATCCAGATGGAGCGGCCATGGCCGGCCGCTTCCACGGCTTCGGACACACTCGCGTCGAGGCCCTCGCCCACGCCGCCCAGGCTGATCTTGCCGCCCCAGGCGTTCAGGCGACCGTCCACCGTCAGCTGGCCCACGCTGGCCAGTTTGATGGACTGGCCCGCATCGACATTCACCACGGCATTCTTGCCCACCTGCAGTTCGGCGCTGGCCATATCGGCCGCGCCGGACTGGACATCGCCCACCTGCAGGGCCAGGCTGGCGCCCTTGCGCTGCGTCAAGGCGCCCTTCAATGCGTTTTCCGTGTATTGCTCCGGCATCCACAGGGCCAGTTTTTCATTGTCCACCACGCGCAGCACGGGCATGCGCACATCGACCTGCGCGCCGTCCGCCACCGTCAAGCCCTGCCTGCCGAGCAGGCTGTAGCTGGAAAAACCCTTGTCGAAGAAGTCAGCACCCAGCTGCAGGGTGCCTTTCTGTGCGGTATCGGCTTGGCCGACCAGTATCTTGTTCGCCTGCAATTCCAGCTTGCCACCGCCCGCCACGCCGTGGCCGCGCACTTGCGCGCCCTCGCCCAGCAGCAACTCGGCCTGCGCGCCATGGCTGGCCAGGGTCAGGTTGCCGCCCTTGCCGCCCTGCTGTTTCGCCTGCGACAGGATGGCTGCGCGCGAACTGACGTCGATCAGGCTGCCATTGCCGATGCGCACGTCACCAAACGCGCGCAGGGACACGCTGCCGCCATTGATATATGGCAGGCCGGCGGCGGCCAGCGGGTCGCGCAGCACATTGGCCAGCAAGCCGCTGGTATCGAGGCTGACGCCATCGGCCAGCAGCAGCTTGCCCTGTGGCCCGCCCGGGTTGACGAGCGTATCGAGCATGCCCAGCGCGCTGATCTGGTTCAGCACATTGCCTGCCGCAATGCTGCCGCCATGGCTGCGCAGGCTGCTATTGATGGTCACGTCCTTGCCGAACAGGGTGATATTGCCGCCGTCGGCCACCTGCAGCGCGCTGTCGACCGTGATCGATCCTTTCGCCGCGATGCGGATGGCGCCCAGTTGCTGCTCATTCAGCAAGGTCGTATCAAGCAGCAGCTTGCCCTGGCGCTCGGGTGCCAGCGCGCCTGCCACGGCCAGGCCGGCGGCGATGCCGTCCTGCACGCGCGTCAGGCGCACGTCGTCCATGACGGCCGACAGCACATGCTGCAGCACGCCCGTGCGCTTGTCGAACATCGGCTGATATTGCCCGACGATCAGCTGGCCCCGCTGCGCGGCCGCCAGCTGCGACTGCTGGTAGCTGTCGAGCAGGGCCTGCGGCGCCTGCGTCTGGCGCTCGCCCTGGAAGACCTCGCCCGCAATCCCCCCCTCCAGTACGGCCGACCCGGTGGCGATGACCAGCTTGCCCGCGTCGCGGCCCACCGTGTAGCCGTTTTCCAGGCGCTGTTGCGCGGCGATCAAGGGACTGGCATAGAACGCGCTGGCATCCTTGCCCCAGCGCGCGTGCTCTTCCTCGTAACCCTTGTACACGCCAAGGTAGGCCAGGTCGGCGGGAGCGCTGCTCGCCTCGTACATCTTGCCGTCCGCGCCTTTCAGCCAGGTCTGGCGCAGCGCGCCCGTCCGCACGTCCAGGGTGCCGCCCGACAGGTTGATGCCGGAGCCGGCCTGCGTGACGACATCCTTGCCGCCGAAACTCACTGTGCCGCCCTGCGCCATCCACTCGCTGACGGAATGGCCCTGCGTGCCCAGATAGCCGGCCACTTCCAGCAAGCCGCCCGCCGTGTACCAGCGGTCGCTGTCATAGCCGTTCGTGCCTTTCGGTACCAACACCAGCTTGCGGCGGTCGACCCAGATATTGTTGTTGATCAAGGCCTTGCCATCGCGGTTGACGGGCGCATCGCGCTGCTCGTTGCCCTGCACATTGATTTCGACATTATTCGCTGCCATCGCCACCTTCACGCCGACGGCGCCAGAGACGTCAAGCTGGGCGCCGTCACGCACGAGGCTGCGGCTGGCCGCGTTGACAGCGATCTGGCCACCCGTGGCCAGGGTCAAGGAATCGCCCATGAATTCCACCGTGCCGGCGCTGCCGATCTCGATGCGCGACTGATCGCGGCGGTCGTTCACGGCAACGATGTTTTCCGTCGACGTCACGGCCGGGCCGCGCATGGCGTCGCGCTGGCTGTCGAGCGCCGTGGTCTTGCCGTCGTCCTCGACCAGGATGGCCGTGGTGGCGCCACGTCCCACGGTGACGGCCGCGTCGCTGCCCAGGGCGTTCAGGTGGATGGTGCCGCGCGTGGCCGTCGTGGTGGAAGCGAGCAGCACCCCGTCCTGCCGCACCGTGCGCCCGGCCAGGGTGATATCGCCTTCGCGCGCCTGGATCAGGCCCGTGTTGACGACCTTGCCCGCCGTGCTGGCGGCCGCGAACTGCGGCGTGACTTCGCTGCCGCGCGTGGTCGACAGCGGGTTGCCATCCGTGCCCACGCCTTTTTTAATCGTAAAACTGTCGCCGGCGGCCAGCAGGGCCTGGCCCTTGGGCGTGGTGATCTCGCCCCCGTTGTAGACTTCTTTGCCCAGCAGCATCACATAGCCGCCGCCTTCCGTGCTGCCTTTGGGCGCATTGCTGGCCAGGCGCGCGCCCGCCTGCACCTGCACCTTGCCGGCCGCATCGGTCAACGTCGTGGCGCCGGCCGTGCCGGGGCTGTAGATGCCGTTTTTCTGGAACTGCTCATCGCTGATGCGCGCCGCGGCCGCCACCAGGCTGCGCGTGTCGACCTGGCTCGTGCCATTAAAAACGATGCCGTTGCGGTTGACCAGCAGCAGCGTGCCGTCGGCCTTGATCTGGCCCTGAATCTGGCTGGGCCGCGCTTGCGGATCGTTGACCCTGTTTAACACGGCCCAGTCCTTCTGCTGCTGGAACGTCAGGGTCGTGTCCTTGCCCACGTTAAACGTTTCCCAGTTCAGGATGGCCTTGTCCGCCGTCTGCTGCACCACCACGGCCGTCTTGCCGTTCGCGACTGTCTGCACGGGCGCCTGGGCATTGAGCCAGCCGGCCGTCAGGCTGTTGGTATCGACCTGCAAGCCGCCTTGCACGAGACCATTCGGCACACCGGGCACGCCGGTTGCCGCCTGGCGCGCCTGCGCCTGCGAGGCTTGCTGTGCAGCAATGGCGCGCGCAGCCAGGTTCAGGTTGTTGAGCGAGCGCTGCAATTGCTGGTTCGCTTGCTGTTGCTGCCCCTCGGGCCGGCTGCCCAGCGGCAGCGGCTGGCCATTCGGCAGGCGCCCCGATGTCGATGCCGTATTCTGCGCCGCGCCCTTGGCCGCGAACCAGCCGCCGCTGAACGCCTGCTGCGCGCGCGCCGGCGTGGTAAAGGCACCAGCCATCAGCATGGTGGTCAGTGCGTAAGCGAGCGGCGTGAGCCGCAAGCGGCTGCCCAGCGTGGAGGACCGCTGCGCGCCCGTGTCAATGTTTGGGACTGGGCGCTGGGCAGTGTGAAGCTTGGTCATGGCAATGGTTTCCTGGCTAGAGAGTAGGGAACGGAGCCTGGCGGTGGCGCAGGCGTCCATGCCTCCATGACGTAGCTCGATGCCGGAAGGGATAATGGTTTTTGAAAAATATTTTTAACTATTTTTAAATCAGCGGGCAAAAGGGAAACACGGGATCAGCTGAGCAGCACAATGCCACCTGGCAGGCTGGTCATTTGCGCGCCGTACAGGTCGCGTATCATCGCCAGCGCGCCATCGGTTTGCCCGATGGAAAATCGCATGCGCACCAGGCGCCGGCCCAGCTCGGCATTGCGCAGTACCACCCGGCCGGGCCGGTAGCGGTTGATTTCATCGACCACGTCAGCCAGCGGTTTGCCGACAAACGACAACGCGCCCGTGCGCCAGGCGCTGGCCTCGCCCGCCTGCGCGGCCGTGGCCGCCTGCACGCCCCGCTCGTCGTACACCAGTTGCTGCCCGGCATCGAGGGTCTGGCGCCTCTGCTGCCAGACGACTTCCACGGCACCCGCCAGGCAGGTGACGCAGACGGCGTCGTCCGTGTGGCGCACATTGAAGCGGGCCGACTGCGCCAGCATGCGCCCCGCCCCCGCGAGCACCGACACCGGCTGGCGCGCGCCGCTGGCGAGGATTTCCGCTTCGCCGCCCAGCAGTTCGATCGCTTCGGGGGCGCGCACATTGATGCGCGTCTGCGTATTCATCTGCACTGACATCTGCTGCGACAGGGCCACTTGCCGCTGCTCCCCCGTGCCAGTGCGGTAGTCGGCGGCGAACTCTTGCAGCGAAGGCCAGGCGCCCAGCGGCGGACGCAGGGCCAGCACGGCCACGCCGGCCGCGAGCGCGCCACCGAGAAATGCACGCCGTCCCGGCCGGAGGGGAAACGCCAGCACGTTCGCCCGCTGCGGCGCGGCGGCGGCGCGGGTCAATGCAGGATCGAGCGCCTGCCACAGCTGTTGCAGTTCACGCCAGGCGCGCGCATGCCCGGGGCTGCGCGCGCACCAGGCGCGCAAGGCGTCGGCGTCGGCCTGCGTAAAATCGTCGGCACGCAGGCGCGCCCACCAGGCAGCGGCTTGCTGGCCGATGGCAGCATCGCTGTCGGCACTAGTAAAAGGGGCGCGTGGGTCGCGGTCAGGAGCAGTCATCAGATTCATCAATATTTACGGCGGCCCGACACATCGCTGCGCTGGGCGGCATCGGCGTCGGCCATGCACGTTTTACAGTGTTGCATGGCGGCCTGCAATTCTTTTTTCACCATCGCCACGGAAATGCCGAAGCGCTCGGCAATGTCCGCATTGAGCATGCCGTCGATGCGCGCCGCCGTCAGGATGGCGCGGCGGCGCGGCGACAGGCCAGCCAGCGCCGCGTCGAGCGCCTGCACATCGAGCCGCGCCGAGACGATGCGCGCCGGGTCGCTGATGTCGTCGCCCGTCTCATCGGCCATGTGCATCAGCTCTTCGCGTTCGCGCTCGGTGACGATGATGCGGTCGCGGCGGTAGGCATCGGTGGCGATATTGGCCGCCATGCGCAGCAGATAGGCGTCGGGATTGTGGACGGGCGCGGCGGCGGGGCCGGGCGCCACCATCGCTTCGAGGCGCAGCCAGGTTTCCTGCAGCGCATCGGCCGCATGGTGCTTGCAGCCGACCACCCTTTCGAGGCGCCAGCGCAGCACGGCGTAGCGCGAGCTGAGGTGGCATTTCAGCCTGGTGCGCAGGTCGGGCAGGCTCATGGCGCGTTTCTACCCGGCGCGCCGGAGGCGCAATCGACTTCGCTGCCCGGCCCTTGCGGCAGCAGCAGGATGGAAACGGGCTGCGGCATCGACGGCGAAGGTCCCGCGCCCACGCGCATGCCCAGCACCACGCGCGCGATGGCCGTGTCGCGCGCGCGCAGTCCCGTGCTGTCGAGCAGGTGCACGCGGTCCACCACGCCGGCGCGGTCCAGATACAGCTGCAGCGCCAGGCGGTAGCCGCCGGGACGCGTCTGCGCCGCGCGGCACAGCAGCCCCAGCAGCACATGCTGCAGGCGGCTCACATAGGCCGCATGGTCGCCGCCGCCCTGCCTGGCGCCGGGAATATCGGCGGCGGCCACCACGGCGGCGGGCGGCAAGTCTGCCGCGGCGGCAGTTGCTGCCGCTGAAGCTGCGGCCGGGGCATACACGATGACGGCTTGCGCGTCGGACAAACGCGATTGCAGGCCCGTGCCCTCCAGCAAGGTTTGCAGGGCCGCGCCGGCAGCATACGCGCCGCGCACGGCGGCCGACTGGCGCTGCGCATGGCGCTGGTCCATCAGCACGGCGATGCCCGTGCGGCGGCTGTACAGGTCGAGCGCATCGCCGAGGTTTTGCGCGGCGATATCGAACTGCAGCACGGGGCCGTCGGCCGGTTGGGCCCGCACGGGTCCCAGCGCGGTCAGGAAACCCAGCAGTACCAGGTATCCCGCCAGCGCAAGCACATGCACGGATGCCGGGCTGCCTGTCATATCGCTATCGTGTCGCTATCGTGTGAGGGTGGAACTGCGTGGAAACGGGGCATTGCCAAGTAACAATTCTTGCGTCAACTGCAATAGCCTACACAGCAAACATGACGGCTTCGTGACATGCTTGCCATGCATAAATTTCGCCATGCGGGACGTCGGGCGCGCTGCTTATTTCGGCTACACTGGCTGTCACTTTCCCTTTCAGACGCCTGATGATCGAAAAGAATCTGCCCGAGCTGGTCATGCTGAAGCGCCTCATTGACGAGGGCGGCAGCCACCTGGAAGTGGCCGCGCCCTGCAGCATCGCCATGGATGGGCGCGAGTTTCCCGTCTACACGATTGCGCTGGGCAATCCAAGCCCCGACGTGCCCGTGCTGGGCTTTTTCGGCGGCATCCACGGCCTTGAACGCATCGGCACGCAAGTGCTGCTGTCCTTTTTGGAAAGCCTGATCGCCCGCCTGCGCTGGGACGCCACCCTGCACCAGCAGCTGGAAAGCATGCGCCTCGTGTTCATGCCGCTGGTCAATCCGGGCGGCATGTGGCAAGCCACGCGCTGCAATCCGCGCGGCGTGGACCTGATGCGCAACGCGCCGCTGAGCGCACGCGAAAAAGTGCCGTTCATGCTCGGTGGACAACGCTACAGTGCCCGCCTGCCCTGGTACCGCGGTGCACCAGACGCGGCGATGGAAGTGGAAAGCCAGGCCGTGTGCGACCTGGTCGAGCGCGAATTGCTGTCGCGCCAGTTCAGCATCGCCCTCGATTGCCATTCCGGCTTCGGCTTGCGCGACCGCATCTGGTTTCCCCATGCGCATACCAAGGTGCCGATCGAACACCTGGCCGAGATCGGCGCGCTGGAAGAGCTGTTCAGCCAGAGCTACCCGAACCACAACTATGTATTCGAGCCGCAAAGCCGGCAATACCGCACGCATGGCGACCTGTGGGACTATCTGTACCTGAACGGCACCAGCTACAGCGGGCGCGTGTTCCTGCCGCTGACGCTGGAGATGGGCTCGTGGCTATGGGTCAAGAAAAACCCGCGCCAGCTGTTCAACCGGGTCAGCATCTTCAACCCCACGGCCGCGCACCGGCTGCAGCGCGTGCTGCGGCGGCATCTGGTGTGGTTCGATTTCCTCATGCGCGCCGCCAGCAGCCACGGCCGCTGGATGCCGGAAGGCTTGCTGCGCAAGGCGCAGCGCCGGCGTGCCCTGGCGCAGTGGTACGAATCATGACGCCGCCCACCTGGATTTTATTGCGCGGCCTGATGCGCGAACAGCGCCACTGGGGCGGTTTTCCTGCCCGGCTGGCGCAATCGATTCCCGGCGCGGCCATCGTCACGCCCGACTTGCCCGGCAATGGCGAGCGGCACGCGATGGACAGCCCCACGCGGGTGGCCGAGATGGTGGAATTTTGCCGCCAGGATTTGTCCGAACGGGGCATCGCGCCGCCCTACCGCCTGCTGGCCCTGTCGCTGGGCGGCATGGTAGCGGTCGAATGGGCGCAGCGCTATCCGCAGGAAGTCGCGTTATGCGTGCTGATCAACACCAGCATGCGCCCGCACAACCCGTTTTACCGTCGCCTGCGCTGGCAAAACTACGGCGCGCTGCTGCGCCAGCTGCTGCTGGGCGACAAAAGTAGCCAGGAAGCATTGATATTGCGCTTGACGAGCAACAAAAATACCCATGGCAATCCCGCGCTGCTGGCCGATTGGCTCAGTTTTCAGCAGCAATACCCGGTCAGCCGCCGCAATGCGCTGCGCCAGCTGCTGTCGGCCGCCCGCTACCGCACCCCGGACCGCCGCCCCGCCATGCCCGTGCTGATCCTGGCCGGCGCGCGCGACCGCCTGGTCGACCACCGCTGCTCGCAGCAGCTGGCGCAGGCATGGGACGCCGTCTGCATGCTCCACCCCGACGCCGGCCACGACTTGCCGCTCGACGATGGCGATTGGGTGGCGGACACGCTGGTGCAATGGCTGGGGAAAATGGCCCCACAGCCAGGGGACATCGCGCCCGCCGCCAACCACAACTGAGCGTTGCTCCTGGCATGACTCATGCATCAGAAAAATCCCGGCCAGGAGACATTCATCATGGCCTTTTTCACGCAGGCGGTGCATGATTTTGTCGCTCGGCACAGGGCCGGCACCTGGCTAAGCCAACGATGGCGGCCAGGTCATTTTCTGACCTGGCCGTTTGCCCGATCAGAATGCCTTGCTTACGAGCAGCCAGGCATGCGCCGACGACTGCCGGGACAACAGCGCAGGCACCGCGCCCACGCGGGTTGCCACGGCGGCACTCGCGCGCCACAGGTCGGGGCCGACCCAGCTCAGGCCGACGCCGGCGCCGGACAAGGTTGCACTGTTCACAGTCACGGCCCAAGGCTGGCGATTGACCTTGACATAAGCATTGTCGATAAACACCTGCGCCTGCCATGATCCTGACAACAGCCGTCCCAACTCATGGCGTATTTCCACACTGGCGGCATAACCGGTGTCGCCTGAAATCGCACCGATGTCATAAGCACGGACAGTATAGGGGCCGCCAATGGCCATCTTCTCGGCGGAATCCAGATTGCGGTCTGCCCATTGCCCGGAAAAACTGAGATACAGCGAGTCGCGCGGCGTCAGTCCCTGCAAGCGGGCGAGATTGACATTCCACTTCGAGAATGTACCGCTCGAACGCGCGGTCGCGGCATCCGATGCGGCGGCGGCGGCATCGTCAAAACTGGTACGTCCGCTAGTCCAACTCAGCGATCCTGTGCTCATGCCGCCTGCCAGCAGGCTGTCGCGATAATCAGCGTTGATACTGGCTATCCAGTTACTGAGCTGCCGGTCAGTACGGATGCCGGTGACATCGACGCGATCATGCAGCGTCTTGGCTTCATATTGCAGTTGGGCATAGAGGTTATATTGCCTGGTACGAATCAATGGATGTCTTACCCACAGGCTGCCGACTGCCGCAGTGCCATTCGCATCAAGGGCGCGGGCAGTGCTGCCGAGCTTGTAACGCAGTGCAGAATATGCGGTGCCGATCCGGGTCCCCTGACCGTTGAGCAACGTGTCATATGCCGCCCGGAGATAATTCATGCCTTCTCCGGTGGTGGTCATGTTGGCGCTCAGTGTGTCACCGGCATGGAATGGATTGACAATATTGACATTGCCGCTCAGGCGCGTGCGGCCGATATAGCGGTTACCGTAGTTATCGAGCGACAAGTTAGCCAGCGTCGCCGGAATGTACCGCGTCTCGATATCGATGTCGGACGTACCGGTGGTCGCTCCCGGCTTGAGCACCGCATTCACGCCCACGCCTGGCACGTCCGACAGCAACAGCAAAGCATGGTTGAGTTCGTCATCGACAATTAATTTTCCTGTAGCGAGCGGCTTCAGAAAGGACTGGAGTAAATCATCGCTCACCTCGCTTTGATTCTTGAGCCGGACGTTGTCATAGTGCGCCTCGACAACCTGGATAATAACGACGCCGTCGGTAATCGACTGCACCGGAATGATGGCCCGTGTAATTGGAAATCCGTGAGCCTGATAGTATGCGGTAATGCGCCCGGCGAGCTCTTCGAGTTGCGCCAGCGTCAGATTTTTACCTTCCTGATCGGCGATCAATGCATGCAGCGTTGCTGTAGCAAACGCAGTATTGCCTGTGATACGCAATTTGCTCACGTGGAACGGCTGCGAAGGCGGCATGCCGACATCGATTTTCGGCTGCACCTCAAGGATCGGCGCTGTCGCTTGCGCCGCCTTGGGAATTGGTGGTTGCAATTGTTGCAGAATAGATCCGGCGTTGGGAGGCACTTGCTGACCAACGGCTTGGGCCTCCAGCGACGCAAGCAACAACGCGGCGAACAAGGGTTTCATCAGGAAAGGCTGTTTGGATAGGGTATTCATATAGTCTTCACTCTTTGCTGCTGGTAGCGACGAGCGGCAATTGCATGCCGCCATTTTGAATTTTCAGTAGCGGCGCGGGCGTGCCAAATCCTGTTGCAGTATTGATTAACGGCAGGCTCATCGTTTCTTTCGAGCGCTCATTACTGTCGCTGTTGCTGCTGCCGGAGTCAGTCAGCTGCTGCACCACCAGCGTCGTGGACAGGCTCAATACTTGCGACTGCGCCAAGGCTTGCGGTGGTAGCAAGGAGGACTGCATTTGCGTCACCGCGCTTTGAACTTGCGGCGTCGGCGTGCCGGGCACAACGACAGGCCCTCCCGTGATACTGGCGATTGCCTGTGCTTGTCCAGTAACGATGTAATTGCCGATATCGGCACCGCCATAAGTGCTGCTCAGATTGACCGTCTTGCCAACACCAGCGGCGGCGTCGGAAAACTGGCCGGTCGACGCGAGTGTGATGTCATCCGAGCCAAACTTGCCTGCCAGCGTCGCATTGGCGGTGCTGACCGTGGCGGCAGTGCTACCGTCGAAAGCTTTATCGGCTGCAGTGATGCCACTGACCGTCAGCGCTGCACGGGCAATGCTCGCCGTCAGGCCGC
>JAEAMG010000619.1_pt1 | contig 37903 bp, 38 predicted proteins | sample 8958741 | NCBI WGS metagenome assembly JAEAMG01 (sample SAMN16933256, study PRJNA681125) | bioreactor sludge metagenome | isolation source: anaerobic bioreactor treating anionic surfactant - SDBS | place: India: Bengaluru | collected 2019-02-28 | reverse complement strand
CCTTCCATACCGAGTAAATTTTCTTTGGGCACGCGGACATTATCAAAGAACAATTCACAGGTATCTTGTCCTTTCATGCCGATTTTATTTAAAGGTTTGCCTTTACTGAAACCGGCACGATCTGCCTCAACCATGATTAAGGACAGGTTGGCTGAACCTTTATCACTGCTGCCCGTTTTGCAGACCACAATCACCATGTCACACAGGTAACCATTGGTGATAAAAATTTTGGAACCATTGATGACATAATCACTGCCATCTAAAATAGCAGAGGTACGTACTGCTTGCAGGTTAGATCCAGTTCCGGGTTCGGTCATGGCAATTGCAGTCACTGTTTCACCCGAAGCCATTTTGGGGAGCCAATTTGACTTCTGCTTCTCATTGCCAAAATTGCAGATGTAATTGGCCACAATATCCGAATGTAGCGAAAAGCCTGTGGATGAATCCATGGCATAAGCCTGTTCTTCAATCAGGATCATACTGTAAAGACGGTCTACACCCGAACCTCCGTATTGTTCCGGCATGGTGGCACAAAGTAAGCCCAGTGCACCGGCCTTGTTCCACAAATCCCGGTCGACATGCTGTTGCTGTTCATATCTGGCAGTATTGGGAACCACTTCCTTTTCATAAAATTTGCGTACCGTTTCACGGAAAGCTTCATGTTCTGCATTAAACAAATGACGGGGCAGCATATTGGCTAAAGGTCGGATCGCAGCTGATTGCATTATTATTGTGTCCATCTAGAAATATGTTGTTTAATAAAAATTAAAAGATTGAGGCATAAGCGACAATGAGATGAATGCTCAAATGTACAGATAAAATGATGAATTTGGTCAATTCGGGCAAATGGCTCGAAATAGAGGGGATGGATAGGGTAAACTAGCAAAAAATTTCACACTGTTGGGGAGCTAGCTATGAGCGAAGAAATCAGCTTGGAAGAACGCAAAGTCATTTATCGTGCTCGTCGCGGTTTAAAAGAGATTGATGTTTATTTTGACCCTTATGTAAAAAATTATTATCTACAGGCAGATGCAGCAGAGAAAGAAACTTTTGCTGAGTTGGTCGCGCAAGAGGACCCAGATCTGTTAGATTGGTTTATGGAAGTGTCTGAACCGCCACGTCCGGAAATGAGAGCCTTGATTGCCAAGTTGAAACATTACGTTCATGGCTAACCGTTATTTTCAGCTGAAACGCAGCCGTCTGGCATTTGTATTTCAGCTGACTGTTTTTACTTTACTCATTGTACTTTTGCAGCAGCTCTTGCCAGCATGGTTATGGTTGCTGTGTATTTTGTTGGGTGTGCTGACCTATGCCTATGGCTTGAAAGTCCCTCAACCGATCTGTCTGGAACATTTGCATGCACGTGAATGGTCACTGTCGCATTTAAAATCGCAACAGGTTAAACGTGTGTCGGTTAGTCATTTGATTGATCATCAGCTTTATATTGTGGTGTATTTCCAGCATTTTCAGGAGAAGCCACTCTTGATTTGGGTTGATCAATTGCCTTTTAAGCAATGGAAAGCACTGAAAAAACTGGCTAAATTAAGCTAATTGTTAGACAGTTGTATAAAATTCATTTTAATTAAATTATTTATAATCAAATATATAGTTATATTTTTTGTTCTTTGTAAGACAGTTGGATGAGAAAAATCACAAATGTTGCAATTGTCAGACAATTTTTCCAGTGAATTATTTCAGCTAAATGTAAATTAAAACTACCAACAGCAACTGAGGAAATCATCATGGTGATTCCAACTTGGATGTTTCTGGTGATAGCAATTGTTTTGGCGATTGTTATTGGACGACTAGGAACAGTGCTGAAGGATCGATTTGCACAACATGAAAGCCGTTAGGCTTTGACCCCTTGATAAGTAGCATGTGCCGAACCGTCGCAATGCTACTTTTTTTTGCCCAAAATTTTTAACTTGATGGAATACAGTCAATTTTCCGTACGTCATTTCGTGGCACAGTAGCAAACCAAATTAGAGTGAATACTCTTTTATTCAAATTTTGCATCTGCTATGTTTAGGTGCTATGGACATAAACACAATTATAGAGGACAGGAAAATGTCGCAAGTCCAAAAAATATGCCAGGGTATGGCAGTCATTATCGTTACAGGTTCTTTATTATCAGGTTGTTCTCAAGTGGTTAAATCAGGGGCAAACATTGCCCTGGGTTTTAGTGAGAAACATATTGTACCGCCTATCTTGGCCATGGATGATGCCGATATGGCGTGCAATTCAGGCAATGCCTTAACGCCTGCTATTATGTCCACCAAAGATATGGGTGCAGACCCAACCCGTATTGCGGTTCTTTTATATGCTTCATCAGGAATTTGTGCTGAAAATCAGGCATTGGAAGCAGAATTGCATTATTTACGCGCCTCTAAAGCGGGGCAAGTTTCAGAAGCACAAGATGCCCGTATCCAGCAAAAACGCTGGGCTGCCATTGCCGCACAGCGTCAGTATGCAGGCTACCAGCTATTAGAAAAGCGTTGGGCAACAAAATATAACAAGGCCCTAGGTGATGGGTGCCCAAGAATGAAAAGTGACCTCGATCAAACGGTATATTTAATGGGAATGATCAGTGGCTTACAGGCCATGACCAATGACATTAATTCTGGCGGTGCCGTCAATGTGCCGAAAGATATTGCTGCCGTTGTAGAACGTGGCATGGTGTGCCTGGATAATGCAAAATTCTGGGGTGCGCCAGAAGCTGCACGTGCAGTCATTTGGACCTTGTTGCCAGGTGCGGGAGATGGTAAGCCCGATCCTTATCAGACTTTAAAACAGTCGGTGCAACTGGGTGAACAAAAAGGTGTACGCTTGTCACATGCCCTGTATGCGGTCGCAGCTCAAGCCAGTGGCGATGATGCCAAGATTCGTGATGCACTGAAAGCATTTGCCACAGCCCGCTCTGAAGAAAAACCGGTTAATCCGCAGTTCAGACTGGTAGACAGTATGGCGCAAAATATGGTGCAGGGGATTTCAGACCGTTACTGGACTGAACATACCGGCATCCGCTCCAGTGATGATGGGATGCAACGTTTCTGGGATGATCAGGATAATTCTGCAGAACTGGATGATTTATTTACTGAAAATGAGAGTGCTGCATCCTCTTAAGTTGAATGGGATGAAAAAAATATAAGAAAAATATGGGTTGGGATGATGTTTTATTTTTAATCCATTATTTCTAAACTGGGGGGCATGCCAATGAAAAACCCGTTTCTGATGCAAAAGATTATTTTTATTGCATTTGTAATGTCTTTTTCGGCATGCCTTCAAGTTTTTGCAGACTCGTTTATTTATTGGCAAGCTGATTTATTTAAAGAATTCTGGCGTTTATGGACTGCCCATTGGGTACATGTGGGATGGATTCATTATCTGCTCAATATGCTGGCTTTTGCCTGTTTACCTTTCATCTTTCCACGCGTCAAAATCTGGCATTTCATTGCTTTACTTTTATTACTTCCGCCGTTTATTAGTCTGTGTTTTTATTATTTTTTTCCGGATATAGAAGCTTATGCCGGTCTGTCTGGAGTCTTGCACGGGGCGTATGTCACCGTTGCCTGTGTGCATCTGTTGTATAGAAAAGAGCGCAATTTTGCTGCCTTGGTGTTGTGCCTGATTCTGGGGAAATTGCTTTGGGAAAATACGGTGGGCAGTGTCGGTACAGCGGAACTGATTGGTAGTCCAGTCCTGGTTGAAGCACATTTATTGGGGGTGATTGGAGGAGTCGTCATCGCTTTGGCTTATGTTTTATGGGAATATTTTGTTGAATAGTGGCAATATTGACATTTAAAACAGAAAAGAAAATACATATTGTCATTTTCATTGATATCGAGTTAATGCAAATTTGTTGATAAGAATAAATAGATTGAATAGAGAAAGGATGTTTTCTATTCAGAAAAGGAAAGTGGCATTGCTGAAGTTGTAGCAATGATTAAAAGAAAAAATAGGAATGCACATGCAAAATGATGAAAACAGCAGATCAGGATTAGGTCTGTTACGTTATATATGGACAGAGTGGATCTCGACTTTTGTCATTCTATTACTACTTTTACTCACACTCATCATCGGTACTGGTGAGATGATTCATGGTCAGCTATTACGTGTAGGTGAACGTTTGTATGGCAATGAAGATATTGGCATGCAATATTCTTTTTTACGTGCAGAACCCACCAAGCCAAGCTGTGACTTACATCCGGATATTGATGCGCAAGTACAAAAACAAATGAAAGCCAATGCCAATGATGAGTTCGCTGATATTTTCGGGACTACATCGGAAGCAGATGTACGGGCTTCGGTTCTGGCAGGGCAGCAACAGTGCCAGGAAAAGTATCAATTCTATGACAAAGCCATTCAATATATGGATGATCATCCAACGATAAGAACTTACCGTACCCTGGAAACCTCATTCTTTGGTGTTTTTAAATTTGGTACTGAAAACCGTGTCATTATTTTATTGTTGATGGTTGTGGTTGCTGCAATCACCGCTTCAGTCAAGTTTCATCATATTGGCTTACGTGCTCCAACCACCAAGCTGGATTATCGTGTTTATGCCCTGTTTATGGCATTGGGTAATGGTCTGCTGACAGCATCGGTACTCAGCCAATACCATTCCATTATCAACTCAGGCGTGACTTCCACGTATGAAACACTGACGGTTTACTGGTTGTGGATTTTCCTATTTATTAGCTTAACCCTGATCAGTCTGTTACAACTCTTTAAACCACCTATGGCTAAACAGGAAGCTAAGGGTAATCTGGGACTGGCTTTACTGAGTGTACCTTTATATGCCTACATGGCATTAGTGACCGGGATTGTTTTTACCTTTGTCATGGATTATCCAATGGGGCAAGGGATTTACCTCGGAATTCTGGTGGAATTCTCTGGCATTTTCTTAAACCTGGCACTGTTTATCTGGGTGGGTATGCTATTGACCCAAACTCGGGTGATGGATTTATTCCTCGGTATTTTACGTCCATGGAATTTGGCCCCTGAAACCCTGACCTGGCTGATTTTGATTGCCGCTGCGATTCCAACGGCCTATACCGGTGCTTCCGGGATTTTTGTTGTGGCAGCAGGTGCGATCATTTATAAGGAAGTATGGAATTCGGGTTCACGCCGTCAATATGCCCTGGCTGTTTCCGCCATGTCTGGCTCGCTGGGGGTGGTGATTCGTCCCTGCTTGCTGGTGATTCTGATTTCCATGCTCGATAGCCGACATGTAACTTCAGATGAGCTGTTTGATCATGGTATTTATGTCTTCTGGTTGACCGCTTTGATTTTCCTGGGGGTATCACTTTATCTTGCGGAAACACGTTTCCGTGTGAACTCGCCTAAAGTGGCGGTACCGGGCATGTTAAAAGCCATTGTGCCGGTGATTCCTTATATCGTGATTACTGTTGTTGTCATTTTAATGTATACGATGGGTCTGGATACTCAAATGGATGAATTCACTGCTCCGGTGATTCTGCCGATAATCCTGATTGCTTACATTATGTTTGATAAATGGTGGGGTGACCGTTTTGTGACACCACCAGACCGTCATGCAGCTTTAACCCTGGAACATGAAAAACAGTCGACCTTTATGCGCGAACATACACCGCATGGGGGAGAAAAATCACGCGGCTTTGCCCATTCCATGTGGTTTGCTTCAGCAGAAACCGTTGGACATATTGGTGCACTGATTATCCTGATGGCTTTGTCTGCAAGTGTAGGCGGTCTGATTGAACGTAGTGAAGTGGTTGAATTATTGCCAACGCATCTTGGCAATATCTATATTTCACTGGCCTTTATTGCACTGTTGCTGGCAATTGTCGGTATGACGACAGATCCGTTTGGCGCGGTCATTCTGGTGGCTGCCACCATTGCACCGGTAGCTTATGAAAATGGTATTCATCCCATCCATTTCTGGATGATTGTACTGGTTGCATTTGAATTGGGCTATGTCTCTCCGCCTGTGGCGCTGAATCATCTGCTGACCCGAATGTCGGTAGGTGATGATGAGGTTCGTGCTGCCGATGCGGAAGCAAAGGTCAAATACACCAAGTTTTATTACCGTTATGAACGTTGGTTGCTACCGATTATGGTGCTGTTCCCGTCTTTACTGATTGTGACCTATGCGCCGTATATTTTTAAACTGTTCGGTTGGTATCATTAATTGATCATGCTAAAAAAAGCACCTTCGGGTGCTTTTTTTATGATTGGAAAAACTGGCTGAATGATTAGATTGAACGTTTTTTCACCAAGGGACTACACAGGATAATGGCAGTTAAAATGAGTCCGAAACCCATTAAACTATAATAATCCGGTATTTCTTGCCAGAATATAAAGCCCCAGATTCCGGCAAAAATAATGGCAATATAATTTACCGGGCCAATTTGTCCGGCAGGTGCGAGTTTATAGGCATTGGACATGAAAATCTGGCTGATGTTGGCCAGCAGTCCCGCACCAATCAGAAAACCCAGTTCAGTCCAGCTATAGGGACGCCATAGCCAGAACATCGGAATCATGGAAATGAGGGTGCCGATAAAACAGAAATAAAAAACGATTTTTTCTGGCGATTCGGTACTGGTAAGCGCACGAACCGTCACAAATGCCATGGCAGCCAGGAAGCTTGCCCCTAGTCCAATGATCGACATCTGGTTAAACATGCCGGCATCCGGCTTGGCGACAAAGATCACACCGATTAAACCAATCGCTGCAGCAAGAAACATGGCGTTGGTGATTTTTTCTTTCAGAAATAGCCAGGCAATCAGGGGAATAAAAATCGGGGAAGAATAGGTAAACACCATGGCATTGGACAGCTTTAAATGGGCAATCGCATAAAAGAAGCCATACATGGCGACCAGCCCGATCACGGCACGCCAGCTATGCATCCAGATTTTTTCGGTTTTAAAAAATCCAATTCCTTTACGGTAAATAAACGGCAGAAAAATAAACAAGCCGACAAAGTTGCGAAAAAATACAATAGTGGGATTATCTAGCGTGTGTGAGGCATAGCGAATACAGACGCCCATCAGAGAAAATAAAAAGGCAGAGCAGGTCAGTAAGGCAAGTGCTGTAAACAGGTTCCGATTGCTGGTCGGTAGGGACATGAAAGAAATCAGCTAAAACATGTGCTGATATTTTAGCTGAATATTCAACTATAAAATTATTGTTTTTGAGCCAATTGAGCTTCGAGTAATTTAATCTGTTCTTCTTTCAGGGCAATCAGCTCATCTGCATCGGCGTGTTGGGCTTTTAGCATGGTTTCCTGTTCATTTAACTGGCTTTGAATATCATCCAGTTTAGCCACTTCTTCTTTGGCGAGTGATTCATTTTCTGGAACAGCTTGTTTCAGAATTTTTTCATCCACCAGCTGAATGGTTTTCTGCTCGGCTTGAGCAAGCGGTTCAGCTGGTTTTGCAGGAGCCGTTAAACTAGCTCCTTCATGTTCAGGCAATGTTTCGTTTGAAGTTGCAAAAAACCATTGATAGGCTAAAAAAAGCGCAATGATTGCAACCAATCCCCCCATAATGCCCAATAAAAGTTTTGGGCTATTTCTTTGATCTAATGTCATATTGAACCTGTTTTTATTTAGGCTGACGTGGTTTGAACTGAATGACACCAATCTCATCCGGCAGTTCCGGCATTTGTGGTTCTTCGACATGTGTTGGCCGGTTTTCGCTATAGCCACAGTCAATACATTCAATCCATTCATCGTCGCCAGAAGTTAGCATGACAACCCGATCCAGTGCTTCACATTTTGGACATTTAGCACCTGCAATGAAACGACGTTTGATAGTCATCATCCTAACCTTCCGAACAATCTTAGACAGTTAGTTTAAGCGTTTTTAGAGGGCTTCGTCCAACCTTGATGACGTAATAATGCATCTATTTTTGGCTCGCGTCCGCGGAAATTGATAAACGCGTCAAGTGCTGTATCTTTTCCGCCAACTGCTAGAATAAATTGACGAAATTCTTTTCCGGTCTGCACATTAAAGATTCCTTCTTTTTCGAAACGGTCGAAGGCATCACTGGCCAAAACTTCGGCCCACTTATAAGAGTAATAACCCGCAGCATAGCCTCCGGCAAAAATATGGCTAAAGCTATGCTGGAAACGGTTATAACTGGCTGTCGGTGCGACCGCATATTTTTGGCGAATTTCGTCCAGCGTCGCTTGTACCTGTTCGGCATTTAAAGCAGAACTGTGTTTGTGAATCGACAGGTCAAACAGGGCAAATTCGATTTGACGCAAGGTTTGCATACCAGACTGGAAGAAACGGGCATCCAGCAAGGATTTAAGCAAATCTTCTGGCAAATGCTGCCGGGTTTCGATGTGTTCGCTGAGCAGGTCGAGGCTGTCAGTATCCCAGGTCCAGAACTCCATAAACTGGCTTGGTAGCTCGACTGCATCCCAATCTACGCCGTGTGTACCTGCCACGGCAATATGGTCGACTTCGGTCAATAGATGATGCAGCCCATGGCCAAATTCGTGGAACAGGGTATTCACTTCATCGTGAGTGAGCAGCGCAGGTTGATCGCCTACAGCAGGGGTGAAGTTGCAGACCATGTAGCAAATCGGTTTTTGCAGGCCTTGTCGGGTTTGCATGCGCGAGCGGAAACCACTCATCCAGGCACCACCGCGTTTGCCGCTACGTGCATACAGATCGAAATAAAAACCGCCGACTACCTTGCCTTGATCTTCCAGTTCAAAATAGCGCGCATCTGGATGCCAGACTGGTGCTTCACGTTCCACAATGTTAATGTCGTAAAGACGATTCACAATGCTAAACAGACCTTGCAAAATCTTGGGTGCAGGAAAATACGGTTTTAGTGATTCCTGCGATAAGTTGAATTGTTGCTGTTTCAGTTTTTCCGAATAATAACCGGTATCCCACGGCTGTAATTCGAGAATGCCATCCTGAATGGCGATGGTTTTTAATTCTGCAATTTCTTTACTTGCAGGGGTTCGTGCATGCTCAGCCAGATCAACCAGGAACTTGTCTACAGTTTCGACATCCGGCGCCATTTTGCTGGCCAGCGATAACTCGGCATAGTTGTTGAAACCTAATAACTGTGCCATTTCATGACGTAGACTCAGGATTTCTTCCATCACCTGGGTATTGTCAAATTCAGGATGCTCAGATAGGTCGGAAGCACGTGTGGTATAGGCTTTGTATAACTCTTCACGTAAGCCACGGTCATCGGCATAGGTCATGATGGCCAGATAAGCCGGAATATCTAAAGTTGCGACTGACTGATCCAGTTCACGTTGCTGACCATATTGTTTAAGTAAATCTACGCTGCTTTGTGGTAAGCCTTTGAGTTGTTCTTCAGTTAGAGGCTTGAAGTAGATTTGTGTGGCATCGAGGACATGGTTAGAAAAGTCAGATGACAGCTGTGACAAACGTGCAGAAATTTCTGCATAGCGTTTTTTCGCTTCACCTTCTAAAGCCACGCCTGACAGTTTGAAATCGCGCAGTGCCAGTTTAATGGCACTTTGATGGGTTGCAGGGAGGGTACTGAATATGGACGAGTCATGTACATGTTGATAGCTTTGATAGAGTACCGTGTGTTGACCCAGCTGTGTGTAGTATTCACTTAATGCTGGAAGCAGGGATTGATAAAGTTCACGCGTTTCTGTGTTATTCATCACGGCATTGAGATGTGACAGCACACCCCAAGCTTCGCTCATGTTGTTTTCCAACGTATCGACCTGCTCTAACACATTGAGCTGTGCCTGAGCGTTCTCCGGAACTGCAGTTAAATCTTTTAAAAAACTTTGTCCTTGTTGAATGGCTTGTTCAATCTGTTGTTTTAAATCAGCCAGTTGAATCTGGTCAAATTGTGGAACGGGCAAGGTCGCCTTTTCTAAAGTCATTTCTAATACGCCATATCATTTATAAAGTTAATAGTAGATGTAAGGCTTAGAGAAGGTTAAATCAAGGGCTATTATTTTTCAGTCGGTAAATACTTTCTAGATGAGACTCAATAAAAAGCCCTACTAAAGTAGGGCTTTTATCAGAAAATTAGTCTAGCTTAGTTTTCGCATTCGACTTTTTCTTTTTCGGTTTGGATTTTTTCTTCAGCTTGTCTTTGGCTTTTGCATCCGATTTGGCTGAAGATTTTTTATCTGACTTTTTAGCTGGTGCAGCAGATTTGGTTTTAGGCTTTTTCTTGCGAATCGGTTGTTCACCATCTTCACTGACCACGGCTTTCGCACGTGGGCTAAATACTTCTTCTGTTGTTGTCTTGGCCACACGTGGCGCGCGGCTACGAATAGCACGGCCGGCATGGGTTATTTGTTGCAACAGTTCAAAGTCAATTTTGCGATCGTCCAGATTTACCGCAGCCACCTTAATTTTGACTTCATCGCCCAGACTAAAGGTTTGACCACGTGCCTGACCGATTAAGCTTTGGCTTGGCTGGTCATAGACAAAATAGTCATCGCCCAGTTGGCTGACGTGGATCATACCATCGACATAGAGATCTTTTAAGGTTACAAACAGGCCAAATTCAGCTACGGCACTGATCACACCGACAAATTCTTCACCTAAATGCTGCTTCATATAATGACATTTCAACCAGGTGGTGACGGAACGGGAAGCTTCATCGGCACGGCGTTCGGTTTGAGAGAAATGTTCACCGGCATCATCCAGAGCAGCACCGGAAAGTAGGAACGGCTTTTGTTTTAAATGTGCCTTGATGGCACGGTGCAATAACAGATCCGGATAACGGCGAATCGGGGAGGTAAAGTGTGTATAGGCCTCATAGGCCAAACCAAAATGCCCAGCATTACTTGCGCCGTAATAGGCCTGCATCATCGAGCGTAACAGCACCGCATGAATGCTTGGTGCATCAATACGGTCTTTAGTGGCTTCAATCACCGCCTGATAATCTTTTTGCGTTGGTTGTTCCGGGAACGGCAGGCCAAGCAATTTCACATATTCACGTACTTTCTGAATACGTGAGAATTCAGGTGGCTCATGTACACGGTATAACATCGGAATGTCATTTTCCAAGGCATATTCTGCGGCTGCGACGTTTGCCAATAACATACATTCTTCAATCAGTTTATGCGCTTCATTGCGTGAACGCGGCAGAATTTCATTAATGCCACCTAACTCATCAAAGGTCATGTAGGTTTCGACTGTTTCGAATTCCATGGCATGACGCTCTGTACGTAAACCTTTCAGGATCTGATACAGCTGGAACAAGGTATTCAGCGATTTGCGTACATCACGATCTTCAGGAACGGCTTTGCTGTCGCCATCAAAATACTGTGCCACCTGAGTATAGGTGAGACGCGCTTTGGAATGCATGACTGATGGATAGAATTCAAAACCAGTGACGCGACCTGCACGTGACAGTTTTAGATCACAGACCATACAGAGACGATCGACATGCGGATTCAGCGAGCACAGACCATTGGAGAGGGCTTCCGGCAACATCGGCAGCACAAAATGCGGGAAATAGACTGAAGTGCCACGTTCTTTGGCTTCTTCATCCAAAGGCTGGTCATTACGCACATAATGACTGACATCCGCAATGGCCACGACCACCCGGTAACCGCCACCAGGACGTTTTTCGGCATATACGGCATCGTCAAAGTCGCGGGCGTCTTCGCCGTCAATCGTCACCAGCGCTAAATCACGTAAATCGATCCGACCTTCACGGTCTTGTGCAGAAGGTTCCTTAAAGTGTTCGGCATCGCGAAGCACTTCTTCCGGGAATTCATAAGGCAAACCAAATTCTAATATGGTTTGTGGAATAATGATTTCGGTATCGGCCTTGTCTGCCATGGATTGCACGATATGACCAGTCGCCAGTTCTTCACGGGTCGGATAGTCATCAATCGCTACACGAACCGAATCACCCACTTTCACCTGGGCATGTTCAATCAGTTCTTTTTCCAGGGTAATCGGTTGATGGGCATTCGGATTGGTCGGCTGAATAAAGTATTCGCCATCGTGAATGGCCACTTTACCAATAATCTGTTTCACCCGATGTTGCACCACTTCGGTAATAAAGCCCCAAGGCTTACCTTTGCGGTCGACCGAGGTTTGACGGACCTTGACCCGGTCGCCATTAAAGACCAGACGCAGCTCGCGTTCAGGCAGTAAAAGGTCTTCATGATCGGCAATCGAGGCACTACCCAGACCTTTGGAATTGATATAGACCGTGGCTTCATGCGTCGGCTGGCTGGCGGCAAGCTGGAACTTATAGCCATCTTTCATCAACTGGCCATCCCGAACCATGGCGATCAGGCGATGACTGAGTGCATCAATACTTTTTTGATCTGCAATTTCAAAATGTTCTACTAAATCTGCATGAGATTGTGGTGCTTGTAATTTTTCAATCGTTTCAGAAATCAGAATACGGCTAGGAATAGGATTTTCATAGCGTTCAGCTTCAGCTTTAGCTTCAGGATCGACCCAATTTTTCATAATGTCTTTGGCTTCATGTCAGAAGATAGGATTAGCATAAGTCATGCTGCAACAGACTGCACGTAAATGATTGCAATATTGTGTTTTTCAGTTCAAATTTTAGGGTGAAGTTGAATATTTCACGGTCACCAGCCATAAAACAGACAGAAAAGGGTAGAGCAAAGTCGGAAATTGTTTAAAAAATAGATGATTGATTAAAAATATCAGAATTTTTTCAAATCTGACTTGAAGAAATGAAGTTTAATTTGTATTATGGCGGCTCGTTACGGTGAGGTGGCCGAGTGGCTGAAGGTACTCCCCTGCTAAGGGAGCGTGGGTCTTAAAGCCCACCGAGGGTTCGAATCCCTCTCTCACCGCCACGAATAACTTGAAATGCGCTCATAGCTCAGCTGGATAGAGCACTTGGCTACGAACTAAGGGGTCGGGAGTTCGAATCTCTCTGAGCGCACCAAAGCACTTGGCTACGAACTAAGGGGTCGGGAGTTCGAATCTCTCTGAGCGCACCAATCAAGTTAAATGTGGTAATTTTTATAGTAACGAATGCTGAAAAGCAACTCAGGTACGCGCTCATAGCTCAGCTGGATAGAGCACTTGGCTACGAACTAAGGGGTCGGGAGTTCGAATCTCTCTGAGCGCACCAACTTGAACACATCGACAGATGTAAAACTGGAAGAAACCGCTTAATTGCGGTTTTTTTGTGTCTGAAATTTGGTGTAACTCAATCTTGTCAATTTTTCCATGAGTTGGGAAGTTTTTGAAAAGCATCTTATCTTCAATATTTACTTCAGATATCTGAACGAAACCTGGAGTAAAAATGCATCGGTGAAATTTATTATCTTTATCTCAAATCAATCTGTGCAATCATCAAAAAACAAATTTTGTTTAAAAAATAGATGAAAAATCTAATTTTGCCCAATAACTGTTCATTTGATTGCAGATTTGTGAAAAAGCACTTAACAGAATGTTAAAAACGCGTATAATGCACCACATCAAGACGTCGCGCTCATAGCTCAGCTGGATAGAGCACTTGGCTACGAACTAAGGGGTCGGGAGTTCGAATCTCTCTGAGCGCACCAACTTGAACACATCGACAGATGTGAAATTGAAAAAAACCGCTTAATTGCGGTTTTTTTGTGCCTAGAATAAATTAAATGTATTAAAAAATTATTTCATCTGCTGTTTAATCTTTAATACCATTACGGTATTGCCATCTATTGTTCTAACATGTCGTGATAAGGCACATTTCGCGTTGCTCTCTACTGGCAGCATCAAACAGATTTCCCAGACTGTTAAGATAATCGGAACGCAGCTTAAAATCGAATAGAAGATTGATCACGCCCAATCCGGCTAAAACTTTATATTCTGAATTGCTGCCTGATGTAATTTAGGTGGGTAAAAACAATAAGGAAAACGCCCAATCTGGTGTAATATCTAGCACAATTGTTCGAATAATTTGATGATGAATTATGTCAGAGACCAAGCCTGCTGTATCGGTACGTTATTCCTTAAGTCTGGAAGAATCGCAAGACGGTTTTGCCCTGGCGACTTTTGGTAAAAAGCAGATTACCCGTTTTATTACCCCATTGGTCAGTATCGGGATTATTATCTGGGGATTTTATCTCGGCTTTAATGGCGTCGGTCGCTATTATGTTGCGCTCGGTGCTTTCTTTTTAATTTTGCAGCTGATTATGCGTTACTGGTTTTTACCGATGATGTTTAAGCGTCAATTTGTAAAATACCAGTTTGGTAAAAGTGAGCAAGGCATCGAGTTGTTTCAGGATCATGCCGAAATTTATGCCAATGGTCGTAAACAGATTTTTAACTATAGTGAAGTGCAAAACTTTGCTGTGGGCAAGCTGACCTATATGATTGAATTGAAAAATCGTACTGTGGTGATTGTACCGAAACGTGCCTTCGAGCAACCGGCCGATCAAACCGTATTTGAAAACACATTTAAAAAGTAAGCTTGAAATAAAGTAAAAGTGCAATAAAAGGGAAGATCATGAGTACACGTCCATCTAAAATTGTCTGTGTCGGTCGTAGCTATGCAGATCATGCCAAAGAATTAGGCAATGCCATTCCTGATCGTCCGGTTTTATTTATCAAGCCGTCCAGCAGTTTGGTGAGTTTGGAACAAGGCATTAGCTGGAATCCAGCATGGGGCAATTGCCACTATGAATGTGAACTCAGCCTGCGGATTGACCAGACTTTAAAAGCAGAAACCGATCCTGCCAAAGCCTTGCAAGCTGTGGGTGCTGTGACTTTAGGTCTGGATTTAACGCTACGTGATTTACAGGATGACTTGAAAAAGAAAGGTCAGCCTTGGGAACGTGCCAAAGCCTTTGACGGTTCATGTATCTTGGCAGATTGGGTGGACGTGGCTGAAGTCAAGGACTGGAAAGATGTCCATTATACTTTTCAGGTGAATGATGAGCTGCGTCAAAAAGGCGATACGTCTTTGCTGATTTTTGATATTCCAACCTTGCTGGCTGATATCAGTCAGGTGTTTACTTTAGAGCCGGGTGATGTAGTGATGACCGGTACGCCCGCCGGGGTGGCAGCATTGCAATCAGGCGATCAACTGAAAATGACATTGCAGGGTCAAAGCCAGGATTTTGTCTGGAAAACCTTTGTTCAATAAGTGAAAAAGCTGAGTAAAAAGGCTGTTTGATACCACTGCTGTCCCATAGTTGAATCTCAGTGTTAGATTTGTGTGTGGCAAGGATGCCACACATTCCCCATCACGACAGGAAGTCGTGATGGGGAATAAAAACTTTTGCCTACTTTTGGTCTGTCAAAAGTAGGGTTTAGCCTACACAAAGTCACTTCAACTTTTAAAGTAAAGATAAGGCTGTGAAAAATTAAATATAATTATATATCAAATACTTAAATTTAAAATATCATCATATTGATTTCATACTGAAATAAAATTCAAATTATGGGACAGCAGTGTGTTTGATACAGCCTTTTTTTAGTTCTAGATTTTTACATAGCGGTCAGTTTGCATGGTTGGATCAGATATTTTTGTCTGCTAATACATCTACGTAGTCATTAAAAAAGCCTTCATATGTGAAGGCTTTTTTATGGCATCGTCAAGGTCAGTTAACGCTATTTCTTTTCAAAAATAGCCGACAGCGGAATGGAAAGTTTTGCAGCCAGATAATCATCAGATTCAACCAGAGCTGGACCAAGTCTTTGTATCCATTCATCATCCGGACGAATATTGGCGACATCTTTGCTACGCGGAAGCGGGTAGGGCAACTGTTTATAAAAACTCCAAAAATCGACCTGAGCCAGATTGCGCGCGAGAATGTATTCATCATTATCGGTACGTTTTACCAGATTTTGTTTTTCCAGCATCACTACATACGTCGGCCAGCGTCCGATTTCATCACGGCCCAAGACTTCCAGTGCTTCTTCATCAGAAACGCTTTCACCACTTTGCTGTTTTTTATAAAATAGCTCCATCAAATCTAGCAGCATAATCACGGGATGGCGTTTGGGTTCTTTGCCTGAATTAAACGCAGTGAGGGCATAACTGATTTCGACCCCCAGCAAAACAATGTTCCAGGACAGGAAAATCCATAACAGGAAAATCGGAATGGCAGCAAAAGCGCCATAGACAATTTCATAACTGGTGAAATTTGACATGATGATGCCAAACAAATTTTTCAGCAATTCAAAGACTACAGCGCTGAATGTACCGGCAATCAAGGCAGCTTTAATCGGAACACTGCGATTGGGAATGGTCCAGTTTAAAATAAAGAAGCCCAAAATGGTCAGGACAAAGGAAATGCCCCACAAGATAAATTCACCGTCGACCTCATAACCGGCAAAATTATTACTCAGTACATTTAATGAGGCTACAGTGGATGAAATCGCAAAAGCACTGCCTAGCAGAATAGGGCCGAGTGAAATAATGGTCCAGTAACGCATAAAGCCGATAATCCCGCCTCGCGTTTCTTTTACTCGCCAAATCCGGTTAAATACGGTCTCGATACTGGAAAGCATCATGACTGTGGTCACGAACAGAAATAAAATACCAATCACTGTCAGGTTGCTGGATTTATCGGTAAAGGCAGTAAAGGCTTTGTCAAAGGCGATGGTGGTTCGGGGTAAAAAATGACTGTAAATCAGTTGTTGTAATTGCTGCCTTGCAGGTTCCAGGGCTTTAATCGAAGAAATGATTACCAGAAAAACTGTCAGCATGGGGACCACTGCAAACAGCGTGGTATAAGTCAAAGATGCCGCTTGATCACGGCAACGATCGGCTTCAAAACGTCTTACGACAAATAAAACAAACTGAAACCAGGTCTCATTATAAAAAGGAAGTTTTTTTAAATACTTTTTTAGCATCGTGATGAAGTCTCAATTTTTTTAGTCATCTTTATGAATTTTCAATACCAAGCTTAACCAAAAAATGGGAAAAATACCGTATAGTTTTCTCTTTTAGCTTCGTTTATAAAAATTATGCAGTCTTATGTCCTGGTTTTATATTACAGCAAATATGGCTCAACCAAAGAAATGGCACATTTAATTGCCAATGGTGTTGAATCTGCAGGTATGGCGGTAAAAATTCGTACGGTACCCAACCTATCCACTGTGGTGAAACAGGCTGAGCCGAGTATTCCGGAGGAAGGGGATATTTATTGTACCCTGGATGATTTGGCCAATTGTTCAGGTCTGGCTTTGGGTTCACCGACACGCTTTGGCAATATGGCCTCCGAGATGAAGTATTTCTGGGATCAGACCACCAGTCTGTGGTTGAATGGTGCTTTGCATCAAAAACCGGCCTGTGTCTTTACATCTTCTGGTTCGATGCACGGCGGACAGGAAAGCACATTGCTGACTATGCTTCCACCTCTGTTTCATCATGGCATGATGATTATGGGCCTGCCGAATGCCAACCCGGCATTATCCAACACCAAGTCTGGTGGAACACCCTATGGTGCCAGTCATGTGAGTGGTCCGCGCCATGATTTGGGTTTAAGCCAGGATGAAAAAGTCTTGTGTGAAGAGCAGGGTAAACGCTTGGGCGAAGTGGTTAAAAAATTGCAGGCAAACTGATTTTTATTAAGAACTTGAGTTTCACTCACTCTATTTGTAAGGTATGTATCTATAAAAAACCCTTCTAAAAATGAAGGGTCTTTTTATTGCAATTTAAAGTTTAAGTGCTTATTCAGGTTGTTTAAATCTATGATTGCATTGCAAACATTTATAATCCAGAAACACATTCTTATCGATAATGACACCGGCTTTTTTACCGAAAATATTCCCTAATACGCCACCGGTCACACCTACAGCAATGGCACCTACAAATGTTCCTACTGTGCCACCGAAAATCACGCCTAATGGTCCGGCAACTGCCCCAATCGCCGCACCGGTCGATGCTCCCGTTGCAGCACCACCTACCGTTCCTGCTGTTGCCCCGGCGGAGGTCATTAAAATTCCACCAATGGTTTTTAAGTTCTTTTCGTGATCGCGTTTTTCAACTTCGGTCGATCCACATTTAGGACATTGCATAAGTTTTTCCATCAACAATTTATATTGACCGATCTTGAACTATAGGAAATAGAGAAGGTTTCAAGGTCAGCTGATATTTATGACATGTTGCTACAGTATGTCGCTTCTGCAACTGGATGTCAGGAGCATTTCATACCAACTTGATTCTAGTTGAAATAAAGTCGAAACAGTTTATCTGAGTTGTAAAAACATTCATTCTTTATCGAATCTGGTGATGGCTGATTTTTTAATAATCATCAATCATACAGCCATGAAAATGACTGTATCTTGCATATACTGCAACTTAAAACAGGCTAGGCTGAGACTGTACGGCTCCTCTTTTCAAGCCTAATTCCATGTGTCTTTGGTTTAATTCTTCGATTTTTCGACGGATAAGAAGACTGTTAAAACAATCTTCTTACCCGTCGCCTTCCTGACCGGTGCCAGTATGGCAAATGCTCAAAACACTGAAGTGGTCGTAGATATAGGGCTGCAAATAGCCTTATCGCTAAAGTTAGAGTGTTTTTTTTTTGAACGGATACTCATACTTTTAAAAAATTAACTTTACTGCTGAAATTACTTTATAAATACGCTTAACTGTGATTGGTTAATTGTATTTTCATAAATAATAGATGTTCATCACATTTGAATGAGCATTCTAATAAAGTCAAATTTTACAACTCCCTAAAGCTGAACTGTTTTGACAAGGTGAATATTCGCTTATGAAATCAGGATGATTTTTTATATAAAAAAAATATTAATTTTATTAAATTTTTGATGTAAATTTTAATTTTAAAGATTTATTACATAATGATTTCTTACAATTCAAAAATAAACAACAATTAATAAATCAATAATTATAACAACAAGATAGTTTGTTATCTTAAACCTAAGATATGTAAAACCTGATAAATTTTGCCTTTTGTTTTATTTATGTGATTTAATATTTTTAATATAAATTAAACCTTAATAAATAGAAAATAAATAAACATCCTGGAACGAAGGACGGGTAATGATTATGAAAATATCAGTGATCAATGTGAGTTTATTTTGTTGCTGTATTTTGGGCAATGCTTATGCCACATCGGATGAATGGAGCCAGCGCTGGAAATCGTCAAGTACTCGTTCCAGTGAAAATCTGGTGCAGGCCAATCTGATCGAGCTCAAGGATTCCGATTATTATTCTGGCTTGGGAAAGACCACTATAAATAGCACCTCGACCAGCTCTATCGGTACGGTGAATTCAGCTACGAGCAATGTGAATATCAATGGTTCAAATAACGGCGTGGACATTTCGAATGATACTTCGAATGAAGGCACCTTAAATTCCACGACCACTCAAAATAATCAGCAATGCCCCAACTTAAGCACCCAACCGGGGGGGGGCTCACTATGCTGAATTTTCCGTTAAATAGAAGAAAAATATCTTCTGTGACTGTGTTGATCCTTTTAAGCCAGCTGATGAGCGGGTGCACGGGTATGGCGGTCTCAAACAAGAAACCGGTCAGCCTGGTACAGGGACCTCCAATTACCGATATTTTCACCCCTTTTGATATGGCTTTATCCTGCCTGAAAGGGCAACTGCGCAGTGATGTCAGCTTTTCCGTTGGAGCGATTCTGGACCAGACCGGTAAAGATGTAGTGACCAATGGCGGCAGTGGCAAAATGGTGACCCAAGGTGCGGGAGATATGGTGCAGTCCGCCCTGTTTCAGGCTGGGGTCAGTTTATTGAACCGGCGTGATCCGAGGATTATCGAAAGCGAAGCCAAGTGGGGCATTCGCGACCCACGGCAAATCCAGGCATCCGATTATTATGTCACTGGCAGCATCAACAGTCTGGATTTTATTCCAGGGGGCGGTGTGGATATGCAGATTGGTGGAGTCGGGCCGAATTATAGTCAAACCCGCATTATGGTCGGGCTGGATTTATCCCTGACTGATACCCGCAGCAGTAAGGTGGTAGCTAATGTTTCGCTGCAAAAACAGATTGCTGCGCAGGATTATGGTCTGAGTGCAGGCAGGTTTGCCGGGCATACTTTATTGAATATTCAGTTGGGCAAGGGGGAGCGCGAGGCAACTAACTTTGCCTTACGCCAAATGCTGAATCTGGCTACTTTTGAGTTGCTTAGTCAGGTGATTCCGCCTGCAACCTTTGAAAGTTGCCGCGCGCAAATACCACCTGAATTTGGCCAATTGAGTTTAACCCGAAGTTCGGTTGCGCTGTATAAGTATAAGCAGAGTCAGCAGCAAAGTACCGCAAACGTACCGAGTACTGTTCTGGAATCATCCTCACATAAAACCAGTTCACCGAATGAGAAAAATAAATCGACGAACTCACCCAACAAGGATACACAGCCACCCAAGAAAAAAGAGTCTGAGTTGATTGAAAATCCTGAAGGTGAGTCTGAACCGAGCAAACAGGATTTGATTAAATATATCAGTATGAAAAAGCCTTCATCTTTTTTAAAAAAAATGAATGAAGAAAAAGACAATGAAAAGACTTCGATGCTGTGGGATGTTAATCCGGAAGTGGTCGAAAACTACTGGTCAAGTACGCAGCGTGATTAAAAATATATAAAAATGGGCTCGCTCCCATTATAAAAAAGAAGTGCTTAGCGAGAAGTACTTCAAAATTAGAAAAAAGGAAAATAACCATGAATAAGACTATCAAAACAATCGCTTTATCTGTTGCCTTCTTGTCCGGTGCAGGCATGGCTAATGCTCAAGAGGTCACTGTAGATACTGGGTTAAATGGTGCCTTAAATCTTTTATCTCAACATACCCAGCCAAATGGTACTGCGCTTAACCTTGCCATTAATACCGCTACTGTTGATGCAACGGTCAATGTAGATGGGCGGTATAACTCACTGAATAATGTGGGAGACAAAATTGCAGTAGAAACTTCAGCAATTGGTGCGGTAAACACCGGTAGTATCAATTTGCAGCAAGGCAATCTGACTGCTGTGAATACGGGAACATTGGAATCAACTCTGGATGCTGAAAGAAGTGCGGCGCGTAATTTGGAAGAATGGCGTTCTGAACGGTCATCAGAGTTTGAAAGTTCCATTAGTACATCGTTAAATACGGATACTTATGACCAATTCTCTGAAACTCTGAGTAATTACACTGCAGCGAATTTAGCTTTTAATTCCGCAGCTATTGATGCATCTGTAAATGTAGATGGAAAAGTGAATCATATTGATGGTATCAAAACTTCAGCTATTGGTGCTGTGAACACCGGTAGCATTACTGTGACCGTAAAGTAAATCCACCGTTCAATATGATCCAGGGTCTAACTATTTGCGGATAGTTAGACTTTTTTATTTTAGAGCAAAAAATGTTCAGTGAATATTGCTTTGTAGTTAAATTAATCTTTAACAAGTCCTATTTGGTGTGAAAGTTCGGTTGTTATGAGATGTAAAACCACGCTATTGACTAGAGTTGATTCGAATTATTGGACAAAAAAGTGCAACGAATTTAATTTTTCTTGTATCTCATTTTGCAGCAGGGGCCAGCAAGCTGAATTCACATGGAGCAGGTGAGTAAGCACCGATTTTGTTAACATTATTCTGGATAGCTGTTTCACATAAAATATGCATTCTAAAAACAAACACCTATAAAAAAGAACGCCTGAGCGTTCTTTTTAAATTCAGTTGAAATTCTAGTCACGGACAAATTCAACAGTACCATTTTCTAAAGATTTAACACGTGCCAAAGATTCAACACGGTAACCTTTATCAAGTAACAATTGGCGCCCTGGCTGGAAAGATTTTTCAATTACAATGCCAATACCCACAACTTCTGCATTTGCTTGATGAATTAAATCGGCAAGACCTAAAGCAGCCTGACCATTTGCCAGGAAGTCATCAATCACTAAAGCTTTATCGCTAGAGTTGATGTGCTTGTTGGAAATGGCAATGGTACTTTCAATTTGTTTAGTGAACGAGAACACTTTGGAACGGTATAAATCATCTTTTAAGGTTAAAGACTGATATTTACGTGCAAAGATCACAGGCACACCAAGTTCTAAACCGGCCATGACTGCTGGAGCAATACCAGAAGCTTCAATGGTGATAATTTTCGTGATCCCTGCATCTTTAAACCGTGCAGCAAATTCTTTGCCAATTTGCTGCATTAATACAGGGTCGATTTGATGATTTAAGAAAGCATCAACTTTCAGAACTTGATCAGATAGAACGATACCTTCACTTAAGATTTTCTGTTCTAGTGCGTGCACGGGAGAATTCCTCTAAGGGCAGATGCTTTTTCAAGCAAAAGCGTATTTTAAAAAGGCTCTCGAAAAATGCAAGCGAAATTGCTCAAATCAATTAACTCGTTGGGCCTTTATAACCTGTTAATAATAAACCATAGGAAGTTTTGCCATCTTGATGGGTTACTTTCACGGGTGTGTAGTCCAGTTTAGGTGCTAACCAAAAAATGGTATCGCGATTTGGCTTGCTGTGTTTGAGCACTACTTTAATGGTGTCGAAAGTGCCATAAGACGTTTTTACCTTTTCCATACCCTGTTTGACAAAACGACGTGATTCCACTTCTTTGGCATCGACAATCGCATAACTTGATCTCAGCCCGGATGATTTTAAGTCTTCACGCAGTTGTAATTCAGCATTCAGTTCATCCAGCGTACCAGCTTTCCAGGCAAATGAACGTGCTGTGTCATCCTTCTTGGTATTAATGGTTTTAGCTGTGGGATTAAACTTGATACTCATTGTATTATTATGAATGAGTACTTTACTGCTACGGCTGAAAGTATGGGAAATAATTTGGCCATTATTAAAGCCAAAATAACTGGTTTCTGTTGCAGAAGCCAAGCCAGCAGCTTTTGCAGCAAAAATATAAGTCCAGTTATTTCCCGACTTGCTTAATGTACGGGTAGCAGAACCCAGATTTTTGCCATTATAGCTAAATTGATAACTTGCCTGGAATGGACTCATGGCGAAGGTTTGGCTTGAGAAACCAGCAAACAACAGAGTAGTGCTTAATCCAGATGTCAACGCAATTATTTTCAATACAGGGTGAGCCATCAGTAAATTGTTCCTCTGAATTTGGAATAAAATGTAAAACTTGTCTTTAAGCGGTATTATGCGCTTTGATTATGAAGATAAAATCTGAAATTTTGTTCGATCTGTATCTTTATGTAGTTTTTCCCTAAAAAATATAGATTTTTAATCAGTAATCATCATCTAATTTATTTTTGCTTAACCGGACTGACTTTGCTGTCCTGGTATTCTTCCGCAATCTCCCAGACCTCCATCGGCTCTTCGGACATTTTTCTGAATAATGCAGTCAGGTTGACATTGCCTATGACCACCAGTTCAGCTTCACGCAAAACCGCATGGTTGACATGCACTTTTGCTAAGGTATCAATGATAGAACGCTTTTTGCCTAACCATCGGTTTAAATCCAGATGCAATAAGTCATCTTTTACTTTAATGACATTCAACTTTTCAAGAATCATGCCCAGAGGGTCTTGATTGAGTACTTTTTGATAGAAAAATAAAGCAAATTTTACAGCAAGCTTTTGGAAGATATTTTTGAATTTGGCTTCAATGACTTGGGTGTCACTAATCTGTTCAAACACAATCAGTTGGGTATCTTTATTCAGTTCCATCTGTACCAGTTTCAAATCGACTGAAAGGGTAATGTATAAACCCTTCACATCAAGCGTTGCATATAAGCGTAGCCAGTCTTCATGCAAGTCGGCATGCAGATCTTTCAGCATGGCAACATTGTCAGTAACAAAACGCTGAAAAGTTGCATTTAAAAAAACTTGAGAAAGGGGGAATTCACGCTCATCTTCAATAAACCCTTCAGCCTTTTCATACACCTGGCGTATACGTTTAGAGATATTGGATAGTAGCGTTTGCATAATAAGGCATCCCAGCGAGTTAATCTTCTTAAACTTCGATAGATTCTGTCGAAAGTATTAAAAATACAGATATTCCACCTTGCAGTTTAACAAAATTAATTGCACCATTTTCATGATTTTAATTGTCTACAGCGTGCTTATTGACTGAGTTCTCATTTCTTCATTCAAAACTAGACGCTGTGTTTATTTTATACTGCTTTTATGCAGTTTGGGGACCAGACATTTTGTCGGTTTAATGTGATGCTTAAGAAAATCAGTTTCGCACCTTTAATGCATGCATGGTGGAAAGATCCAATTTTCACAAGCGCAGTGATTGTAGCTGTTGCTTTGCATTTGATTATTTTGACTTTGCAGTTTGCCATGCCGAAAGAAAGTGATGCGGCAGTCAAAGAGATCGCCGTCACATTACGTCCGAGTGAGGACAAGGTGGAACATGCGGATTTTCTGGCACAGGCAGATCAGCAAGGTTCTGGAACTTTTCGTGAAGCACACCGTATGTCGAGCGATATGCCGGCAGCGATGACTGAGCAAACGACCGGTGAACAGCAACAGGAAACTCTGGAGCGTTTACAACAGAAACGCGAACTCAGCTTTGAAGAAAAAGTGCTGATGACCACCTTAAGCTGGAAGAAAGAAGCAGAACAGAACCAGCGTAAAAAAGCCATGCAGGAGCTGAATAGCCAGTTTCAGGCCAAGGCCGCGATGGTGGCAAGTCTGGAAGCACAATATTTGCAACGTCAGCAAAACTTTAGCCGTCAGCAAAAAATTAAAACCGTAGATGGTATACAGGCCAAGCAGGATATTTCTGCCGCTTATTTGGAAAAATTCCGTGAGAAAGTAGAATTTTACGGTAACCGCTATTATCCCGATGCAGCCAAAGTGCAACGCCTCGCAGGAGAGGTGCGTTTAATGGTCATCTTAAATAAAAGTGGCGGAATTCGTGCCATTCGCCTGATTGAAAGTTCAGGTCATGGTTTACTTGATGAAGCGGCCAAGACCTCAGTGCGTAAAGCTGCTCCATTCGGTGGTTTTGATAAAGGGATGAAAGATATTTCCGAGCTTCGCATTGTGCGTACCTGGCGGTTTGACCCGGCTGAAGCTGAGTTTGAGGTGCATTGATTGAATGGCATTGATCTGCTTTTAAAAGTTTGACAAGTATTTATTTTGATTATGTTTTTAAGGTGATGCTAATACATAGTGCCCCTTTTGACGCCCATCCGGCCATGTCACGTTTAAGTCCTGTTCTGAAAGATCTAGGCGGGTCGGGAAGATTTCTAAATATTGGCGGTATTGGGGTGCAGCTTTCAAGCCAATACATGTCCCATTTTTCCACCAGGTTCCTTCTGCATATTGGTCTAAGGCACCTACAGCCAGATACCATTTAAACTTGCCGTCCGGTTGCAGTAAAAGCTCAGAGCCGACTTCCATCACGCCTTCCAGATAATAATGGCCTACCCAGGCATTATCTGCTGGCTGGAACCTTACTTCCTTACATACAGATTCAACATTGGCATACAATTGGGATGCAGGAAATAACGCTGAAATCAGGCAAAGTCGGAAAAGAATTCTGTTCATCATTTTTTCCAGCATTTAGCAGGGGAGATATTTTAAGATTTTATGCTTATTTGGCATAAATAAAACCCGACTAATCGAAATTAATCGGGTTTAATAAATGGGAATGCTGCTAGAACCTACTGTTGTTCAGTATAGGGATTTTCAAAACCTAACTTCGCCAGAATTTCAATTTCCAATGCTTCCATTTCTTCAGCATCTTCATCTGAGGTTTCATGGTCATAGCCCATTAAGTGTAATGTGCCATGCACCAGCATATGAGTGAAATGCTCAATCGGTGTTTTGTTCTGATCAATGGCCTCTTGTAAAACCACAGGAATACAAATCACCAGGTCACCAATGGGTAGGGCATCCAGCATTGCCAGCACTTCTTCTGGCACATCGCTCGGGAAAGACAGCACATTGGTCGGCTTGTCTTTTTGACGATACTCCAGATTCAGCTTATGGCTTTCATCATTGTCTACACAGGCAATCCCGATTTCACAGTCCTGATCGACATTGATAAAACGAAGTGTAGTTTCAATGACCTTTTTAATATAAGCGCGTTTTAATACCAGTTCAGGTGACTGGTAGTCTTGTTGCAATGATAGGTTAAGTTTCAAAATGAATCCTTAAAGTATCTTAGTCCTGAGCATCGGCAGCAGCATCATTTTCAGCAATCAATGCTTCCTGACGCGCTTTACGTTCTGCCCGTGCTTCAGCACTAAGACGGTGTTGTTCACTGTCCCATCCTTCATAAGCTTCGACAATTTTCTGTACCAGCCGGTGACGAACTACGTCACGGGAATGGAAACGGGTGATATGAATTTCGGTTACAGGTTCCAGTACACGTAAAGCATGGGCTAAACCAGATTGCTGACCGCGAGGTAAATCGACCTGAGTGATGTCACCGGTAATGACCGCACGTGAACCAAAGCCTAAACGAGTCAGGAACATTTTCATCTGTTCTGGCGTCGTGTTTTGTGCTTCATCCAAAATCACGAAAGAATGGTTGAGGGTACGGCCACGCATATAGGCGAGGGGCGCAACTTCAATCACCTGACGTTCAATCAGTTTGGCGACTTTTTCAAAGCCCAGCATTTCATACAGGGCATCGTAAAGCGGGCGCAAATAAGGATCGATTTTCTGGCTTAAATCCCCCGGCAAGAAACCGAGTTTTTCCCCGGCTTCAACCGCAGGACGAACCAGCAGGATGCGCTGGATTTCATTACGTTCCAGCATATCTACCGCAGCAGCCACGGCAAGATAGGTTTTACCGGTACCGGCAGGACCAATCCCGAATGAGATGTCGCTTTGCAAAATACGCTGTACATAACGCTTTTGATTGGCACCGCGTGGATTAATCCGGCCTTTGCGGGTTTGCAACCACACTGCATCGAGACCAGTATGTTCATTGTCAGAAAAGTCTTCCTGCAATTCACGATCCGTCTGACTGCCCTGAATCATCAGATGCAAAGTATCCGCGCTGACTTGCTGGCTGGTTTCAGTTTCTTCATGTAGACGCATCAAGAGGCTTTCGGCTCTCTCTACTGCATCAATCTCACCATCGATGTAAAAAGCATCACCTCGATGGGAAATTTTGACCTCTAAACGCTGTTCGATTTGTTTCAAATGACCGTTATAAGCACCCAGCATGCCTTTTAAACGTTCCATTGAAATACCAGGAAAAGTTACTGTACGTCGGATCGCTGCAGTCAAGAGAATTCCTTATAAAATGATCTTACTGATCACCTTACATTACGCCACGTCAGGCTCAAGATTCAAGAGCTCACCGTAAACAAAATTTAAAGTTTTAATTTCGGTAATTTCAATCTCTGCAAAACGCCCAACCCAGGCCGGATCACCAATGAAAGAGACCAGACGGGTATTGTCCGCTGTACCAATCAACAGGTTCGGATCTTTGTCAGAAACCTTTTCAATCAGCACACGCTGGATGGTGCCGAGCATGGCATCAGTTTTATCAATGCTTGAGCGTTTAATCCATTGCTGAACTTTGGCCAGCCGTTCTTTTTTCACATCTTCAGGGGTGTTGTCTTCAAGTTCTGAAGCGGGTGTACCTGGACGTTTTGAATAAATGAAGCTATAAGAGTGGTCGAAATCTAAATCCTGGATGAATTGATAAGTTTCTTCAAAGTTCTCATCGGTTTCACCCGGGAAACCAATAATAAAGTCTGAAGATAAATGCATATCCGGACGGACGGTACGTAGCTTTTTAATTTTTTCGATATACACGTCAATGGTGTGGTTACGCTTCATCGCTTTCAGCACATCGTTGGAACCGCTTTGTACCGGCAAGTGCAGGTGCGAAACCATTTGTGGCAAGTCACGGTAGCATTGAATCAGGTCATCATTAAATTCAAGCGGATGTGAGGTGGTATAGCGTAAACGACCAATCCCCGGAATTTCAGCCACCAGACGCAGTAAGTCGGCAAAGGTGCAGATATTGCCTTCGAAAGTTTCGCCGCGGTAACCATTCACGTTCTGACCTAATAGGCTGATTTCACGAACCCCTTTTTCCGCCAGACCGGCAATTTCTGCAAGTACGTCATCTAAAGGACGCGATACTTCTTCGCCGCGGGTATAAGGGACTACGCAGAAAGAACAGTATTTGGAACAGCCTTCCATAATTGAAACAAACGCTTTATAGCCTTCAACACGCGGTTCAGGTAAAAAGTCGAATTTTTCGATATCCGGGAAAGAAATATCCACCAGCTTGATTTTTTCTTTCTTCGGTTTTTCAATTTGTTCACTATGCTGATCCAGCATTTGCGGTAAACGGTGCAAGGTTTGTGGACCAAACACCATGTCGACATACGGTGCACGTTTCTGAATATTGTCACCTTCCTGAGAAGCGACACAACCGCCGACCCCAATCACCAGATCAGGATTTTTTTCTTTCAGCTTGCGCCAGCGACCTAGTTCGGAAAAGACTTTTTCCTGGGCCTTTTCACGAATGGAACAGGTATTCATCAGCAGAATATCGGCATCATTTGGGTCAGTGGTGAGTACATAACCGTGCGAGTCGCCTAAAAGATCTGCCATACGATGACTGTCATACTCATTCATCTGACACCCTTGCGTTTCGATATACAGTTTTTTCACTGAACCGTCGGCTGGGGTGTGCTGTGGCTGGGTAACAGTGTTTTCTGAAGCAGCTTGGGCACTATTTGGAATGAAGGTTTGAACCGTCATGTAGGCTCCTAAAGGATAAATCGGTGAAATCGCAATTCAAGACTGACTGTATCAAGCTCACTCAGCGAGCGATATTTCTTTTTCCTTTCAATGCCTAATGGTATTGAAGAGGAAGAAAGAGGCTGACTGTCATCTTGAAAAAATGCAATTTGAATACAAGAAAGGCGCATATTTTAGCAGGAATCGAAGCCAAACTTATAGCTCTAAATAAAGCTGCAAAAATATTGATTTGTGAAGTAAAAATGATTGAAAATTAATATTGTCTAATCATAAGGTTACATAACAGAACAGTAGAGTAGTGTAATAATAATTAAACTATTCAAAAATGATTAGGTGCGACCAAGGCAATATTAAATGACAGAAGGCGGGCATATGTTTAATCGGGTAATCAATAAAAATTATTATAAAGTGCTTGCTTTGGCTTTGGCATCTACCGGTTTTATTTCGATTTCTTATGCAGCTGATGAACAGTTTAATGATGCTTTGCGTGCTGCCAATTCTTCAAATTTAGATTTATTACAACAATATCAGGCATCGATGCAGAACGATGTGCTGGGCTATTATCCGGAATACTGGTTATTGAATAGCAATCTGGCCAATCAGCCTGCCAGCCAAATTATCAATTTTGCTCAGCGTTATCCGCAATCGGCCATGGCGGAAAAACTGGCTGCCGATTATGTCGAAGAAAAAGTCAAGCAGGCAGATTTTGCGACTGCGCAGCCTATTTTGCAGTATGTGACCAATCCGGATCAGGCGGAAAACTGTGCGGTTGCGCAGGTTCGTGCCAAATCGGGTGATCCCCTGGTTTTTGCTGAATATAAAGATGTCTGGCTTGCTACCAACTCACAACCTGAATCCTGTACCGGTTTGGGACGTATGATGCTGTCGAGTCCCCTAATGACCGAGCAGGACAGGCAGCAACGCTTGTGGGGACAGCTTCGCGCAGGCCAGTCGGGCTTGGCCTTGGCTACGGCACAAACGCTGGGGCTGAGCCTGTCACTTGCACAGCTCAATCAAATTCAGGCCAATCCTTTAAATTATTTATGGTCTGCGCCTAAAGCCACCAGTGCAGATCAGGCTTATTTGATTTATGCCCTGGGACGTCTGGCCGATAGCGACTTAAATACTGCAATGGCTTCCGTCAAAAATGCAGCAGAAGGGACACCGCTACAAGTACAAAAAGCGCTCTATCGTACTGTGGGCTATATTGGCGGAACCACGGTGATGAAAAACAATTTTAACCGTGAAGTACTGAATTATCTGGATGCCAGTTACGGTTTGCCCTTTAGTGCAGAAGAAGCGGAAATTTATGCTCGTCAAGCCATTCGTTTTAGTGCATGGGAAAGCCTGATTCGGGCCATTGATGCGATGGGCGTAACCCAAAAGCAGGAAGATCGTTGGCAGTACTGGTTGGCACGGGCTTCAGAGCAGCGTGGTGATGCTCACTCTAAACGTGTGGCACAAGAAATTTTCAAAAAATTGGCACAGGGAGATGATTACCATAATCTGCTGGCCAGAGATAAGTTGGGGCAGAGTTACAATAATATTCCCGGTAATGTTCAACCTTCAAATAGTGATGTGCAGCGTTTAAGCCAAAATATTCATTTTAACCGTGCTTTTGCTTTACGCCGTGTCAACGCACCGGATAGTTATGTGAATCGTGAATGGAACTGGGCAGTGCGTCAGGCATATTTAAAACATGATGATGGCTTACTGCTGGCAGCTGCAAAACGTGCGACGGATATAGGTTGGTACGACCGTGCCATTTACGCGGCTGACCGTACTGAATCCAAGCACAATTATTCCTATCGTTATGCCATGCCACATCAAAGTTATGTGGTCAGCCATAGTCGAAATGCCGGAATCGATCCTGCATGGGCCTATGGTTTGATGCGTCAGGAAAGTCGTTTTGTTTCACAGGCACGTTCACATGTGGGTGCAGGAGGGTTAATGCAAATTATGCCGGATACGGCGAAACTGGTGGCCCGGCAAATGGGCGAAACTTATAATCCGGCAGCTTTAACCGACATGAATACCAATATTCGTTATGGCACTTTTTATTTGTCGATGATTCAGAGCCAGCTCAGCAATAATCCTGTGCTGGCAACGGCTGGCTATAATGCTGGTCCAAACCGTGCACGTCGCTGGCAACCGGATGCCCAGCAGATAGCCGCTGATCAATATACTGAAACCATTCCTTTAACCGAAACACGTGATTATGTAAAACATGTCATGACCAACGCCACCCATTATGGAGTATTGCTTGGACAAGGAGCGCAGTCGATTGAAAAACGGATGAATATAATTCCATTAAGAAATAATCCTTAATTTTTAGTTTTATTGATAGGTCTGACTTGTTGATGATATTTTCTGGGCGAACTTCAGTTTTACTAAGATGGGTGCTGTTCGCGCTGAGCAGTGCTGGACTAGGGCTGTTTGCACCTCAAACTTTTGCAGCCCCTTTGCAGGGTTATGTCATGGTGGTACAAATGACCCCTGCGGTATGCATGTTTGATGCCCAAAAATCAAAACAGCGCAAATGTCTGGAAGGCTATTCGCTGAATATTTCCGGTTTGTATCCGGAAACTTCGGAAACCGAGTGCAGGACCACATCCTCTGCGGCTTTATCTCCCTTGCAGGCGAAAGTCGTGGCACGAGTCATGCCCGATGAAAATGCCCGCATGCAACTTTGGCGTGGAATTGGCGGATGTGTACAGATGAACTCAAGTCAATATTTCCGTACTATCATTAATTATGCTGAACGTCTCAAAATTCCGAAGGAATTAACCAGTCCTGAGACGCGAGCCATGCATCAGACCAATCTTCGATTGCAGTTTCTGCGTTTGAATCCAAGTTTACCTGCCAATGCTATTAGATTTAGCTGTTCGACTTTCCAGGGAAATACCATTCTGACCGAAGTGAAACTTTGCTACAAAAATAATGGACAGTACAAGCGCTGTTCAGCAGAAGTAGAAAATACCTGTCCAAATTTATTTACCATAAAAGGTTCTTACTAAGCTTTTTTATATATTTTATTTATATTTCCTATCATACTTTTGTTGAAATCCATTCTCTTTTAAATGCATCTGTCAAAGTATTGGAGTACAATCTTTGCCGTTTATGATTATTAAGATTAAATAGAACAGCTATTTAATTATTATGACGATCCTCTCAATTGGAGATAATTACATGAAGCAACCTGTTCGCGTTGCCGTTACTGGCGCTGCTGGTCAAATTGGTTACAGCCTATTATTCCGTATCGCTAGCGGTGAGATGTTGGGTAAAGACCAACCAGTTATTCTTCAATTATTAGAAGTTCCTTTTGAGAAAGCTCAAGCTGCGCTTAAAGGCGTAATGATGGAACTTGACGACTGTGCTTTCCCATTATTGGCTGGCATGATCGGTACTGATGATCCTAAAGTTGCATTCAAAGATGCTGACTACGCTCTTCTAGTTGGTTCGCGTCCACGTGGTCCAGGTATGGAACGTGCTGACCTTCTTAAAGTGAACGGTGAAATCTTCATCGGTCAAGGTCAAGCATTAAACGAAGTTGCTAGTCGTGACGTTAAAGTACTTGTTGTAGGTAACCCTGCGAACACCAATGCTTACATCGCAATGAAATCTGCTCCAGATCTTCCAGCGAAAAACTTCACAGCAATGTTGCGTCTTGACCACAACCGTGCGTTGACTCAACTTGCTCAAAAAGCTGGCGTTGCAGTTTCTGACATCAAAACTATGACTGTTTGGGGTAACCACTCTCCAACAATGTATGCTGACTACCGTTTTGCAACTGTAAACGGCGAAAGCTTAAAAGACAAAATCAACGATGCTGCTTGGAACAAAGACGTGTTCCTTCCAACTGTTGGTAAACGTGGTGCTGCAATCATCGAAGCACGTGGTCTGTCTTCTGCAGCTTCTGCTGCAAACGCTGCAATCGACCATATGCGCGATTGGGCTCTTGGCACAAACGGCGAATGGGTAACTATGGGTATTCCTTCTGACGGTTCTTACGGTATCCCTGAAGGCGTAATGTTCGGTTTCCCTGTAACTTGTGAAAATGGCGAATACAAGATCGTTCAAGGTCTTGAAATCGACGAATTCAGCCGTGAGCGTATCAACTTCACTCTTAACGAGTTAGAAGAAGAACGTGCAGCAATTGCTGACATGGTTAAATAATTTAATCTTTTAGATTAAATTGAAAAGCACCCCATTTGGGGTGCTTTTTTATGCCTGAAATTTGGTTTTGAACAAAAAATAACACGCTGTGATGCAGTGACAACTGAATGTGTCAGGGTTTGCGTCTAATTTAAAAGCTAACAATAAAGGTTTAAGGAGAATGAGATGTTTGATCAACAACCTACATTGGAGCTTTTATTTGAGCAGTTGGGACTAGACGCGAGCCAAGAGGCGATAGACCGGTTTATAGAAAGCCATCAATTGACGATGGATATCCCTTTGCATCACGCTCCATTCTGGACACAGGCACAGCATGATTTTCTGATCAGCCATTGGAAAAAGGATGATGAATGGGCCATGGTGGTGGATATCTTAAATGAACAATTGCATACCGAAGACCGGCTTTCAACCTCAACCCATCAGTGAACACAAATTGAAACAACAAACCTAGTTTTATGACTAGGTTTTTTTATGAATATTTTATAAGTTAATTAAATAATAAATGACAGTTTGGTTGATAAGGAGTGTGCCATGCTTATGAATAATAACCCATCCTTTAAAATGTTATTTGAACAACTTGGGCTGGCTTCTAGCCCTGCAGCTATTGAGCTTTTTATACGGACTCATCAATTACCTGCACATCAAAATCTGCATGATGCTCCCTTCTGGAATAAATCCCAGCGTGAGTTTTTAATTCGCTATTTAGTGGAAGATGCAGATGAGTGGGTCATGTTGATTGATGAACTGAACCAGCAATTACATATGAATGCCACCAAACTGCAACCTGCCTGATTTTTTGTAGACAGGTGAGCTTTAAAACCTGCTGAGAAGAAGGAACTTTTAAGCAGAACAGATCATAAAAAAACGCCTCATTGCAGGCGTTTTTTATCGTTAAATCTGCAATTAATGAACTTTGCTTTTGACTAAATGCACAAACCAGTCATGCTCACGGAATGGGTGAAAGGCTGGATGCTCTTGTACCAAAATCAAGTCAAAATCGGCAGTTTTACTGTATTTGGTGAGCCAATGTCGCGCTAAGGCAGTTTCACTCTTGGCTGCAGAAGCATAGGCCAGGAAAAAATAAACGTCCCCATACTGGTCGTGAGTGATGGGTTTTAAGATTTGCTGGGTAATCAAGGCAAATCTTTGTTCCTTGGTAATTTCGAAATACAGCATATAGGCTTTGGCCAAATGCATGGATAAGTTCATATATAAACTTAACGGCATTTCTTCAAATTCAATACGGCCCTGTTCAAGTAGAACCACGGCTTCTTGCAGAAAATGAATCTGTTCCTGACGTGAATTACTCAGCAGCACCAATTGCATGCGTAACTCAGCACGTTCTAAGGCAAGTTTTGGCGTATTCCCTTGTAAATACAACTGATCAGTTTCGCCAATACGTTGAATAATCTGTTTGGTGTTTTCCCGCATCGGTTACATCCTCATCTGTCAATGATTCCTATATGAGGATGTTTTTCCAGATTTAAAGCATCCTCCGGTGTGAATTACCAAATGGAATTGCTGCTGCGTAACCATGCCGTAATGGACAGGCGTTGATGCTTAGCTTTGAGTACTTCGTGCAATAAATCACTTTGGAATAGGGCAATGCGGTTCGGTTTTGGCGGGATAATGTGCCACTGATCATTTTTATCCTGTAAACGCAATTCACCACCCCAGTCCGCTTGCCAGTCTTCATGCAGATAATACACAGCAGAAATCACACGGCCATTTTTACCTTGAGGGTTGTCACGGTGCAGGGCATAAAATTCACCGGCGTTATAACAGGCAAAATGGGCTTCAACTTCTCGAATGCCCAGAAAAAAGGCTCGGTTCAGTTCTTCTCCCAGATTTTGCAAGGTTTTGATGTGCTGTTGGGCTTTTTCTAACTCTTCATTAATCCATAAAATATGATCACTACGGATTTTGCTTATCACCCCATTTTGAATAGCTGCTTCTCTAAACTGATTTAAATGAGAAGTACATTCTTCAACCAAGGCATGAATATATTCTTCAGGATAAACATCATCAATAATGCTAAAGCCCTGCTGATCTAGATCTTCAATCATTTGATCAACATTGCATGACTTTGGAAGGTGAATTGCATCCATACAGCTATACTCACAACAGGATAGAAAAATGCTGTTGTATTCTAGAGCAAGATATCCTGCGGAACGAAACATTTTTTCATGCTAAAATAGCGGTTGATATCAGGAATTAAAGAAACATGAATTACCGTCACCATTTCCATGCAGGCAACTTTGCCGATGTCATGAAGCATGTGTTATTGCTGCAACTTTTAACACGTTTAAATGCCAAAGATAAACCTTATCGCTATATCGATACGCATGGTGGGGCAGGTAAATACGATTTATCGACGTCTGCAGCGCAAAAATCAGGCGAGTTTTTAAATGGTATTCACCGTTTAATCAAGCTGGATGATTCAATCACCCGCAATGCGCCTGAAGGCGTAAAGCAATATCTTAAAGTTGTTCAAGATATGCGTGAAGTTTCAGGTAAGGGTGCCTATCCGGGTTCACCCTGGTTTGCTCTGGAAGGCATGCGTGAAATAGATAAAGCCACTATTTTCGAAATGCAGCCTGAAGTCTTCCAGCAGCTGCGTTTTAATATTCGTGACCGCCGTGCCGGCCTGCATGAACGTGATGCCTATGAAGGCTTACTAGGGGTGATTCCGCCTAAAGAAAAGCGCGGTCTGGTCATGATTGATCCACCTTATGAATTGGAACGTAAAGATTTTCCACAATTGGTCGAATTGTTGGTTGCTGCGTATAAAAAATGGCCTACCGGCGTTTTTGCGGTGTGGTATCCGATTAAAGATCGCGCCATGATTGAACGTTTTGAAAAGAAAATGATCAAAACTGGTATTCGCCGTCAATTGGTATGTGAAGTTTGTGTATGGCCGGATGATACGCCAGTGGGGCTGAATGGTTGCGGTTTGCTGGTGATTAATCCGCCATGGAAATTTTCTGAAGATGCGGATGAAGCTTTACAATGGTTATTCCCGCATTTACGTATGAGTGAAAATGGTGGACATGCCGCGGTTCGCTGGTTGGTTGGCGAATAAGAGATACGTTGAAAAAGATACGGTTACATTTAGGATCGACAAAGAATGACAAGTATAAACAAACCTGAAAGTGAATCTTCTCCACGTGATGAGCATGGTTTTGATGGCATCACCTTTGAAGTGGAAGAAGAAGAGCATACCCACGAGGGACAAAAGGTGAAACGTCGTGGCATCTATCTGTGGCCGAATCTGATTACAACAGCCGCTTTGCTATCGGGCTTTTATTCCATTATTGCCAGCATGAATGGAGATTTCACTCAAGCCATTTATGCTATTTTTCTGGCGGCATTATTCGATGGATTGGACGGTCGGGTAGCACGTGCGATTGGTGCTCAAAGCCCGTTTGGTGAACAGTTCGACTCCTTGTCTGACTTGCTTGCTTTCGGCGTGGCGCCGGCTATTTTAATGTATAGCTGGAGTCTGCATGATTTGGGGCGCATTGGACTTGCTGCCTGTTTTGTGTATACCGCTTGTGCAGCTTTCCGTCTGGCACGCTTCAACGTGCAAATTGGTGTGGTAGATAAACGCTATTTTATTGGTGTGGCAAGTCCGTTGGCGGCGGTGATCATTATTACCCTGGTCTGGGTCGCACAAGATTTCCCGCAAATTTTTGATATACGTGAATTGGGTATTCAGATCTTTAATGCGATTGCGATCATTTCAGTCGGCTTGTTGATGATTTCCAATATCAAATACTATTCATTTAAAACATTTGATCGCAAACGAGTACCATTTTTTGTGTTACCGATTGCAGTGTTTATCTTTGCTGCAATTACTTATAATATTCCTGTAGGGATTTTGGTTATTTCCATTATCTATGCACTGTCAGGTTTTGTGACCACTTTCCTTGCGAGAAAAAATACCGCCATATAAAAATGAGAACGCTATACTGAAAATAAAAAGGAGCACGATATGCAGTTGTTTCAAGATTTATTTGATCGCTCCAAACAACTCAATCAGGCTCCATTTCAGTTGCGCTTGGCCTATCATGCGCAAAAAGGTCACTATAAAATCATTCATCAAGGTTTGATGATTCCTGGTCTACCCGCACCCTTACATTACCTCAATTTCATTAGTCTGATTGGCCAGCCGAATGCAGCAATGCTGCGCAATGAAAGTGCCATTCAAACCACAGCTTTAGATACTGCCACTACCATTGCCAGTATTAGCTCGCATATGGTAGGGCAATTGAATGCTTACTCGGTGGAGAAGGACTGTCGTTTTAGCAAAGGGCATTTTCAGTTTTTAGATCGGGAAACAATTCGCGGCAGTTTTCCTCATTTTCAAATACAGCGTAAAGATAAAGAACTAAGTTTTGATTTATCAATTTGCACCAGCAATATTGTTTCCTATTTTACCCGGTTGTGTATGGGACTGGCAGATCACTGGTCTTTACTGTGTCAATGTGAAGGGCAGGTGACTTATAAGGAACAAAAGTTTGAAATTCAGCAGATGGGCTGTTTTGAATATGCTCGTTCCATTAATTTCCCTTATTTGCCTTTGGCATTTTTTACCTATCAAGTTATAAATCTGGAAAATCAGCGTCAACTGCTTTTGGCTCAGATTCGAGATTCTTTCAACGGTATTTTACAGTCACGCCTATATTTACGAGATGGAAAAACAGGCATCTCGCAAATGTTTGACCAGAACGTACGTTTTAAAGTACATCGGGTTTATCCCAAAGTAAAAACACCGAATGGGCAAAGCATGTATTTGCCACGTGAGTTTGAATGGGCTTATGAAGATAAAGATGGCACCTGCATTTCCGTACAGGCACAAAGCCGCGGAGATTTTAAATTTGGTTTGGCGGCAGGTTATGTGGGTAGTTTTAAATATCAAGTCAGAATTAATCATCATGAAGAAACAGGTGAAAGTGGCTATTGTGAATATATCGATTGCCGCTCACTGAGCTGGCAAGAAAAAAATAAACAGGAAAAAATGCGTGATGAACTAGCTAATCCTGTCCCGTTTGCGTGCAAAAAATAATAAAAAACTTCTATTTTGTATAATAAGTAAACAGTCGTGATATTTTTGTTGAGTTATTTAAAAAAAGGA
>JAEAMG010000609.1_pt1 | contig 38059 bp, 30 predicted proteins | sample 8958741 | NCBI WGS metagenome assembly JAEAMG01 (sample SAMN16933256, study PRJNA681125) | bioreactor sludge metagenome | isolation source: anaerobic bioreactor treating anionic surfactant - SDBS | place: India: Bengaluru | collected 2019-02-28 | reverse complement strand
GAGAAGTATTTCAAAGCATTCCCAGATTTACTAAAAGGTTTTGATTCTAACTATAGCACCATCAAGGAACAAGGAGCTCGTTGCTTTTCACTCCGTACATTTGAGCGGTTTATGCTTCATTTCGGATTAATTGAGTTTGAGGAAACAAAGCATCCTGAGAACGAAATATACATCACAAAGTCACAGCTATTCGATAAAATAATACAGGTTATACCTCCAAAAGATGACAAATAATACTTTTAGACTAGACATAGAACCATTCTTCGCGCAATAAAGCACGAACAGATGGAAGTATCTTTTGGACAAAAGTTTGGTATGCTAAACTTCAAAAAAAACTTCAGGATTAAACGACGCGTGTTCGCCGTGATGAACGTATCCCAATTGATTACAAAGCATTTTTGTGCCATTGATGTCGACTTCATTCACATTGGCATGTGAATGACCGTAGAGCCAGAAGTCTATTTCATTATCAAAAATAAAATCATGTAACTCGACAACGAAAGCCCTATTCAACGGACTGTTTTTGTACTGTTCAATGTTGCAGAGTTCGGTTGGCACATGATGTGTCATTACAATTTTCTTTGTTGACTTACTTTGCTGCAAAGCATTTTGCAGATAAGTCAGACAATATGCATGGATTTCATTGTAGTGCTCCGCACCAAACTTCTTTCCATTGTACACTATCCGTCTGCAATCTGCCATACCCATTTCAACTCCCCAAGCTTTATCTGGAGGAACGGGTGACCATAGTGTGGTAAAAAAGAGTTCTATATCAGCAATCACAAGCGACTGATTATTGCGATAACTGACATTCGGGCGAATTGCTTCCGTAAAGTTATCCAACGTATTTGCCAATTCATAGCCCCCATAGTATTCATGATTTCCGGGAACAATAAATGTCTGCTCAAAATTGTCCGCTGCCCAATCCCAAAAAGGATTTTTGTTTAACCTCCTGTCACCAATATAACTAATATCACCCGCCAATAAAAGAATATCACCTTTTACCGATAATCGATTTTCTTTCAAATATTTTGAGTTTTGTGAAAACTCCAAATGTAAATCGGATGCGTATTGAATCTTCATAATCCAAATGTTTTTTTGATTCTTTCGGTAAATACTTCAATGGTGATTTCGTTTCGTAAACCTAAATCTTTGCATAAACCTGCTGTTCCTATACCGTCTTTCCCGACCATCTCCAAAAACAACCTTAAATCCGTTTTCAGAGTTTCAGAAATTTCGTACGTATCACTATCGGTAAAAGTTGTAGCAATACGGAACACATCGTTTTTGTGCTTCGATATATCTTCGCTTCGCACTTGTTCGCCATTTGTTTTACGTACAGAATTGTTAATATACGCTTTCGCTTTTAGCAATACGACAGCTTCCCTATCAATGAAATTTAAATCATTCAACAGAATAGTATGCTGTACAGCATAATAATAGTACTCTTCGTCCATTAAAATAGCAGAGAAACTCGACAGATCTTCACCAACAGGAATCGGTATGAGGTGTACTCCTTTAGGCACTTTAATCATATCAGGCACTCTCGAAAACAGTTCTACCTGTAAAGGAAAACCTTCTGCCTTTGGCTTGATGAAACGATAAAATTGGGTTTTACCGGAGGATGTTTCCCACAATTCATACTGTCCTGCCCGCACAAACTCCCAAAAGCGATTAACAAAAGATTCATTCAATGCTTCTACAACAAGAATAGCATCAATATCTTTCGTTGCACGGGGATTCAAGTCTTTATCCGCCACTAATTCGTTACAGGCTGTTCCTCCTATAATAACATAGTTGTCTGCAAAATCCTTGAAATATATTCTGAATTTCACTAATCCTTTTACCATTTTCTATTATGTATTAACTCATTTATTTCTGCTGCCACCCGTTCATTGGTATCTTCCCTATAGCACAGATAGAGCGATAGTGGGTCTATATATCCGTTAATGCTCAATATGCGAGGGTTGTATTTCCACACTTCGATACGTACATCGCCTTCTAATTCGTCTATATATTCCCAATATTTTTTTTCTTTTAGTTCTTCAAATTCGGGTTTATAGATAGCGTAAGCCTCTTTCCCAGTTTCTGCGAGGAAAGTGTAGTGAGCCAGAGCAGCATCGCCCGATTGACAAAATTTTACTTTATCTTTTGAGTCGGCAAAAAACACTTTGCTGATTGGTTGTTGCATTTGGGGTTCTGCCATTGTCCATAACTGTTTTCTGTCTACTATAAATACCAAGCGCTTTTCTTTAGTGCCAATGATCTGACAAAGATTTTTAGACTTTAGTTCGGCTGCGATCTTTGTTATTGTTTTAGGTGTATAATCCAGTTTCTGGGCTATCTCTTTCAATGAGAATGGCTCTAAATATTCTTTTTGTAAATGATACAACAACAATAGTTGCGCAGATGGCGACAGGAGTTCTGGAAAAGAATGTACAGGCCTTGCATTTTCCGTCAAGCTTATTAGAAATTGCGGCAGGTATACTTGACTTTCAGGAACTATAAAGCCAATTTTCTCCTGAATCAACCGTCGTTTCAATTGAGAGCTTTGGTTGTCCATCACAAAGGCAACCGGCAAGTTCAATAGATTGGACATTGCTTGTGATTGCTTTTTTAACTGCCCAGCTGTTTTAAGATTCTCATCAACATAGGCAAGCACCAATTGATGCCCCTCTACCGTAAGCAAATAATAGTTGTAACCATATTCCAGATACATGGGTAACTTTTTCAACTGCGAGTCGGGAAGTTTTTCCAGATTTGCAGATAAGCCAACTGTTTCCTGTAGAAATTTTTGAATTCTCTTCATATAATTACCTCAATTTATCACGATTACCATATATAGGTAATCATTACAAATATAAGGTAATTATCTTTATTTGCAAAATTTATGAAAGAGATTTAATACTTACAATGTGTGACATAAATACCGTTTTCTTTTAATAGGTATTTGAGTGGGGCTATATACTTATGATTCCCCTATTATTGGTCTATATTTGTCGCACAAAACAAATCTTTTATGCAAAAAACGATCAAATTATTAATTATGCTGACTGCCGTGGCGTGCGTATCACTGACAGTCAGGGCTCAGAGTGTAGAGGTAACAGGTATTAAAAAGCTTAATTCCACAACGGTTGAAGTTATTTGTAAGGATGGAAACAGGATAAGTTTCGATTTTTATGGAGATAATATCTTCCGCCTGTTCCGTGATATTCGCGGCGGATTGATTCGTAATCCGGAATCTAATCCCAAAGCTGATATTCTTGTAAATAATCCGCGTAAACCTGTGTCAAAACTTGAAACAGGTATTGACGGTGATTTCTTTTTTATGCGTACACCGGTAGTTGAGGTCAGACTGGATAAAAAGTCATCCTGCATGACGGTTATCAGAATCTCCGACAACCAACATGTGGTTAAAGAACTGAATCCTACTATGTTTGACAAAGACAATGTTTCTCTTACATTGTCGGCCGATAGTAATAATGAGTATTTCTATGGTGGTGGCGTCCAGAATGGACGGTTCTCGCACAAGGGTAAAATTATTGCCATTGAGAACCAGAACAGCTGGACGGACGGTGGAGTGGCTTCGCCCGTACCATTTTACTGGTCTACTGCGGGTTATGGTGTTATGTTCCATACTTTCCGCAAAGGTAAATATGACTTTGACTCGAAGCGTAATGGCGAAGTGATACTTTCCCATAATACTGATTACCTGGACGTATTCTTTATGGTAAATAATGGCGCTGTTGCTTTACTGAATGACTACTACCAACTGACAGGAAATCCGGTACTGCTTCCAAAATTCGGATTTTACGAAGGGCATCTCAATGCCTATAACCGTGATTATTGGAAAGAAAATGAAAAGGGTATTCTTTTTGAAGATGGCAAACGTTATTCTGAAAGTCAGAAGGATAACGGCGGTGTGAAAGAATCGCTGAACGGGGAGTTGAATAATTATCAATTTTCGGCACGTGGGGTGATTGATCGTTATAATGCTCATGACATGCCTTTGGGTTGGATTCTTCCCAATGACGGATATGGTGCCGGATATGGGCAAACAGAGACATTAGACGGTAATATTGCCAACCTCAAGTCTTTGAGCGATTATGCGCATGGAAAAGGGGTTGAAATAGGATTGTGGACTCAGTCCGATTTACATCCTAAGGCTGGAGTAAGTGCCTTGCTCCAAAGAGATATTGTTAAAGAGGTGCGTGATGCCGGTGTAAGAGTTTTAAAAACCGATGTTGCATGGGTTGGTTCCGGCTATTCTTTTGGTCTGAACGGAATTGCAGATGTGTCCGGGATTATGACTTATTACGGGAATGAAGCGCGTCCGTTTATTATATCTCTCGACGGATGGGCAGGAACACAGCGTTATGCCGGAGTATGGTCCGGCGACCAAACCGGTGGTGTGTGGGAATATATACGTTTCCACATTCCCACATATATAGGATCAGGATTGTCCGGAATGCCAAACATATCCAGTGATATGGATGGTATTTTTGGCGGCCGTAATGCTGTGGTTAATATGCGTGACTTCCAGTGGAAGGCGTTTACTCCTATGCAGTTGAATATGGACGGATGGGGTGCTAATGAGAAATATCCCCATGCATTGGGAGAACCGGCCACATCGGTCAACCGTTGGTATCTAAAGCTTAAATCGGAGATTATGCCGTACACGTATAGCATAGCTCGTACAAGTGTTGACGGTATGCCTATGATTAGAGCGATGTTTCTGGAGTATCCAAACAAATATACGCATGGATCTGCCACTCAGTACCAATTTATGTATGGACCGGATTTTCTGGTTGCTCCAATATTTGAAGAAACCGAAGCAGACGAAGCGGGAAATGATATTCGCAATGGTATTTACCTGCCCGACGGAGAATGGGTTGACTACTTTACCGGTGAGCGTTATACAGGTGGACGTATCATTAATAATTTCAAATCTCCGTTTTGGAAACTTCCGGTATTTGTAAGAAGTGGTGCTATTATCCCGGTGACCGAACCAAATAACAATGTTTCGGAAATCAAAAAGGATTTGAGAATGTACGATGTTTATCCTCATGGTAACTCCTCATTCTCCGAATATGATGACGATGGCCGCACTGTGGCTTATACTCGTGGATATTCTGTTACTACCGATCTGAAATCTACGCTGAACGAAAAGGGTGAAATGGTCTTTTATATTGCTGCCTCGAAGGGTAGTTTTGACGGATTTGAAAGGAATAAGTATACGGTGATTAATTTACATCCGTCTGAGAAACCCAAAAAGATATCGCTGAAAATCGGTAATTCAAAGGTAAAACTTACCGAGGTTAATTCGCTTGATGCATTTGAAAAGGGTAAGAATGTATATTTCTACGACGCTGCTCCGGAACTGAACAAGTTTGCTACCAAAGGCAGTGATTTTGCTTCTCTTTCCATTAAAGGTGGTTCAAAGTTGATGGTTAAGACGGATGTGTTTGATGTTGTTAATAATGATCTGAAGCTGACTATCGCAGATTATAAGGTTAACAAAAAAGATCATCTGTTGTCGCATACCGGAACGGTATCTGCTCCTGCAAATGTGAAGACTACCGACGAAAACATAACGGCCTATACGCTTAAACCTACCTGGGATAAGCAACCGAATGCCGATTATTACGAAATAGAATTTGACGGTATGATCTATTCTACCATTCAGAATAATCACCTTACTTTTACCGGTCTTGTTCCCGAAACAACCTATTCTTACAAGATTCGCAGCGTGAACATGGATGGTGTTTCTCAATGGGATTCGTACACCGCAACGACTAAGTCTAATCCGCTGGAATTTGCTATTCAGAATATAACGGCAGAAACTTCGGTGAAAAATCAGGGCGGCCAGGGTATTGACAAGCTGTTTAACTTTGATGAGGGTGATGCATGGCATACATCCTGGAGTGAAAAGGCTGTTCCTTTTAATATTATTATTAATCTAAACAGTGTAAATCACCTTGATAAAATGGAATATCTGCCCCGTACCGATGGTGGAAACGGAATATTGCTTACCGGAAGCATTTATACAAGTGTAGATCGTGAGAATTGGGTGAAGGCCGGTGATTTTAAATGGGACAGATCGGCGACCGTCAAGACATATACATTCGACAAGCAACCTGTGGCACAGTACGTTAAAATTGATGTTACAAGCGCTGTAGGTAATTATGGTTCGGGACGCGAATTGTATATCTTTAAAGTACCCGGATCAGAAAGCTACCGTCCAGGTGATATAAATGCCGACCGTCTTATTGATATGAACGACTTTACTTCATACCTCAATTATACAGGTCTCCGAATGGGTGATTCTGATTTTGAAGGCTATATAAGTAATGGAGATATAAACAAGAACGGACTTATTGATGCCTATGACATTTCGGTTCTTACAACCCTGCTGGGTGGTGGAGCCAAAGGTGCAGGCATGGATAAAATTGAAGGCAGCCTTAAGCTTACACCGTCCAGAAAAATCTGCAAGGCCGGCGATAGTTTGGAAATACGGGTAAAGGGAAGCGGACTTAAGAGTGTAAATGCTCTTAGCTTTGCCATACCTTACAAATCGGATGATTTAGAATTTATCGGAGTTGAGCCTCTGGCAATGAAGGAAATGGAAAACATGAGTAATGATCGTCTGCATACAAATGGACAAAAGGCTCTATATCCCACCTTTGCAAACATTGGAGATAAACCTGCAATTACCAGCGATGTGGAACTCGACCTGTTTGTAATAAAATTCAAGGTCAAACGAGCATTCAACGCTGGCAGTCTGATTCCTGCTGACGGAATGCTGATTGACAAAAACTTGAATGTGAAGCATGTATCCTTTTAATCTGTAATATATATCAGATTATTATAATAGCCCGGGTGTGGTGATTGCAATAAAAATCGCAATAATCACATCCGGGCAATTATTTTATATCTTTCAATATTTCTTCCTCGTCCTTGCCTTCTTAATAATTGGCAATATGTTATAATATAAAACGCTGAAACAGTAAACGTGATGAAATGAATACTCTCCAGAGTATGTAAATTATATGCATAAAGTAAATCCCTCAACTTTTTAAGTTGATCCGTGATATTGAGGGGCCTACGCGGAAGGGGTCCTTGCAAACGGACATAAAAAAAGAAGCAGCTATCTGTTTGATAACTGCTTCTTTTTTGAGTGGTGCCACCAGGAATCGAACCGGGGACACAAGGATTTTCAGTCCTTTGCTCTACCAACTGAGCTATGGCACCATCGTTTTCATTACGGGTGCAAAGGTAAGCGTTTTTTTTATATCTCCAAACTTTCTGTTAAAATAAATATATCTTTTTTTACATTAGCTTCGGGCGAAGGGAATTGAACTGCATAAGTAAAAAAATTAGTGCTAAATATTTGAAGTTTTGAAAATGTTTGTACCTTTGCAGCCGTATTGAATTAGCGGGATGTAGCACAGTTGGTAGCGCGCCACGTTCGGGACGTGGAGGTCGGAAGTTCGAGTCTTCTTATCCCGACTAATCTGAGGGTAATAAATTTGAAAGAGTTTATTACCCTTTTTTTATGCTCAAAAAGAGGTAAATTAATCTATTTTAATAACTTTGTTGAAATTTAAATTGATTTACTTCTAACTTTAGATCGTATGAATTATGTAAAATGTATATGCTTAGGGTTGGCGTCCTGCATATTTTATGCTTGCAGCATATCTCCGGAACAGAAAAAGGAGATGGCTGAAGCAATGATTACTCTGATGTCTGATTCCATTGTCCCCGACAAGCGAACGGCTGTTTTTGATGTGGAGCCTGTGGTAACGGACAGTCAGCTTATCCTAAAAGGGGTTACCACCAGTAAGGAGGCAAAAGAAGCAACTCTCAATTTGTTTGCTCAATTTAAGTGGCAGGTGGCCGACAGTATCAGGCTTCTGCCCGACTCTGCTTCGGTGGGTTCCATTTACGGTATTGTAAATCATTCGGTGGTTCCCATGAATTCGAAACCGCGTTTCAGCTCGGAGATGTCTACCCAGGCATTGCTAGGTATGCCGGTGCGTATCCTCCAAAAGGATTCGTGGCTGCGGGTGCAGATGGCCGACAATTATATAGCGTGGACCGTGGCGGGTTACATAAAACAGGTTAGCAGGGAGGTGTACAATGCCTGGATGACTTCCCCTAAGGTGATTTTTCTTTCGCATTATGGTACCGCTTACAGCAAACCGGATCTTACGTCTACACCCGTATCCGACCTGGTAAGCGGATGTATGCTTAAGCTGGAGGGAGTTGAAGGGGGCTTTTATAAGGTGAGCTATCCCGACGGACGGACGGGCTATGTGCGCACCAGCGAGGCAAAGCCTGTGGATGAATGGCTGAAAGGGATTAATCTATCGGCCGAAAGTCTGATCAATGCAGCCTACTCCCTTAACGGTACGCCTTACCTGTGGGGTGGCACCTCTTCCAAAGGGGTGGATTGCAGCGGGTTTATCAAGACGATTACATTTTTACACGGACTGATCTTGCAGAGGGATGCCTCGCAACAGGTTCACACGGGTATTCCCGTGGATATATCTGCCGGATATGATAATCTGCAGCCGGGGGATCTGTTGTTCTTTGGCGAAAAGGCAACCGCCGATAAGAATGAGCGTATCATCCATGTGGGGTTATATGTGGGCGACAAGACTTTTATTCATTCTATCAACAACGTACATACCGGCAGTTTCGATCCCGAAAGTGACCTGTACGACGATTATAACACGAAGCGTTTCCTCCGTGCCACCCGCATTTTGGGAGCGGTAGGAACGCAGGGGATCTCTACGATCCAATCCAATCCTTTTTACCAACCTCAATAAGTTTGTTATGGAAAAAGGAAGAAGAGATTTTATTAAGACCAGTGCACTTGCCCTTGCCGGCAGTGCCGCTGCGGTTCAATTTATACAAGCCGGCAACGGGATGCAGTGTGTTCCGGCGCTCATTCAGAACAAGAAAAATATGAAACTATCATTTCGCCCGTACAACCTTCAGCTTAAGCATGTGTTTACGGTAGCCAGTTATTCGAGAACAACCACTCCGGGGGTTCAGGTGGAAGTTACCTACGAAGGTGTAACCGGATACGGAGAGGCTTCCATGCCGCCCTACCTGGGGGAATCTGTAGAGTCGGTTGTGGCCTTTCTGAGTAAGGTAAATCTGTCGCAATTTGCAGATCCGTTCCAGTTGGAAGATATCCTGCTGTATGTAGACGGACTTGCTCCGGGAAATACGGCGGCCAAAGCTTCGGTAGATATCGCCCTGCATGATCTGGTGGGGAAGCTGTTGGGTGCACCCTGGTATAAGATATGGGGACTGAACCGGGATAAGACTCCCTCCACTACGTTTACCATCGGGATTGATACGGAAGAGGTGGTGAAGGAAAAAACACGCGAAGTGGCTGGGCAGTTCAATATCCTGAAGGTAAAACTGGGCAAGGATAACGACAAGGAGATGATTCGTGCCATCCGTTCTGTATCCAACCTGCCCATTGCCATTGATGCCAATCAGGGATGGAAGGACCGGGCCCATGCCCTTGATATGATTCACTGGCTGCGTGAGCAGGGTTGTGTTATGGTTGAGCAGCCCATGCCCAAAGAGCAGTTGGACGACATTGCCTGGGTGACGGCTCAGAGTCCCCTGCCCGTCTTTGCCGACGAGTCGCTGCAGCGTCTGGCCGATGTGGAGAGGTTGAAGGGTGCCTTCTCGGGAATTAATATCAAGCTGATGAAGTGTACCGGTATGCGCGAGGCATGGAAGATGCTAACCTTGGGAAGATCGTTGGGGATGAAGGTTATGATCGGGTGTATGACGGAGACTTCGTGTGCGGTTTCTGCCGCCGCCCAGCTTTCGCCTGCGGTGGATTTTGCCGACCTGGATGGGAATCTTCTTATCTCCAACGATCTGTTCAGAGGTATGCAGGTGGTTAAGGGTAAAATCACGCTTACGGATTTACCGGGAATCGGTATCGAGAAAATTTAATACAGTCCGCCATGAAACAGTGTATTGTAGGGATAGTTGCCTTGTTGGGAGTAACGGCCTGCCAACAGCAGAAGGTGGTTACGGAGATTGTTCCGGATGCTATCCGCATTTCGGAAACGGAACGGCACAGGCGTATCGCGCTGGATTTCCGAAAAGACAAGGAGAGCGTAGTGGCGTATATACAAAATTACTATCCGCTGGTGACCGACAGTATGCTGGATGCCTGGGAAGAGTCCAAGGCACTTGAGGTGATGTATGTGCACGGGAAGAAGTGTTACTTTAATCAGGCTGCACCCAATCTGTTCCGCATTGATCCGGAGGCGAAAAAGGTGAAAGAGGCCAAAGAGGGCCGTTCCTTGTCGGCTTCCGAACTGGTAAACCAAAAGCATCTGCCGGAGGTGATTAATACGTTGCGTTCGTCGCATACAACCCAGGGGTTGCCTGTACGCTTTGAGGTTACTTATAAGCTGACTGTTAAGGCGGATGCTGTTCCCGATGGAGAGGTGATCCGCTGCTGGCTTCCCTACCCCCGCGAAGATAACCGGCGACAGAGTGAGGTGGAACTCCTTTCCGCCAGTTGTGCCGACTATCAGATTGCTCCTAAGGAGACCTTGCATCGTACGTTGTATATGGAGAAAAGAGCCGAAAAGAATACGCCTACCCAGTTTTCGGTTGCTTACCGTTTTACATCTTCGGCCGAGTGGTTCGACCTGAAGGAGGAACAGATGCGTCCTTACCATACGGAATCCGACTTATACAAGAAATATACGGCAGAGAGTGCTTCCCATGTTCTGTTTACGCCGGCGATACGGCATCTCTCCGGACATATTGTGGGCAACGGGGACAGTCCACTTCAAAAAGTTCGTAAGATATTTACCTACATAAACGATGCCTATCCCTGGGCGAGTGCGCGCGAATATTCCACCGTTCCCAATATTCCTGAGTATGTAATTGACAACAGGCACGGCGATTGCGGCATGGTGTCGTTGTTGTTTATCACCTTATGCCGGTTAAACGGTATACCTGCCAAGTGGCAAAGCGGGTTTATGTTACATCCGGGCGGAGTGAATCTGCACGATTGGGCGGAAGTCTATTTCGAGGGGGTGGGATGGGTTCCTGTGGATCAGTCGTTCGGCATCCCTCCTTTTGCCGAGGACAATGATACCCGCTATTTCTTCTCCAACGGAATTGATGCCTACCGGTTGATTGTGAACGACGACTTTTCGGCTCCGCTTGTTCCCGAAAAGCATTTTACCCGCAGTGAGACAGTGGACTTCCAGCGGGGTGAAGTGGAATGGAAAGGGGGCAATCTGTACTTCGACAAGTGGACATGGGACATCGATGTGCAGATTATACCTCAAAAATAGGCCGGCATCGCCTCCTCTCTGAAATCTTTTATTTACTTTTGCAGCCGATTCAGTTTTTTTCATTGTTCACCCTCTATTTAATTTCGTGAAGACACTCTATTAGTCCTCCCGGGACATTCGTTATTGTTTAGATTATTTAAGGTATAGTCTTCTTTTATGAAACAGGAAAAAGAACCTCTGCTGCAGGTAGGGGTATTTGTAGCCGAATATGCTGCACACATGATGGGGTGTGGGGTACATACTTCCCGTGTGATACGTAGTACGAAACGAATCGGCGAGTCTTTTGGATATACTGTTAAGATCAGTGTACTCCAGAGAAGTATTATTCTTACACTGCTTGATCTGGAAACGAGGGAAAATTACAGTGAAGTAATCGACATCCCGTCGCTTCCCATCAGCTTTGAACGGAATTCAGAATTAAGTGCGTTGAGCTGGGAGACCTTCGACGAACATTTGTCTCTCGACACATTGAAAGAAAAGTACAGGAAGATTGTCTCCTCTCCCCGTATCAATCCGTTGTTTGTATTGATTCTGGTGGGTTTTGCCAATGCCTCTTTCTGCAAGTTATTCGGCGGCGACTGGTGTTCTGTGGGAATCGTGTTTTCGTCTACAATTGCAGGGTTGTTTTTAAGACAGCAGATGGCCGGCAAAGGGATCAATCACTTTGTAATTTTTATTGCATCGGCTTTTGTTGCCTCCATGTGTGCCTCAACGTCCGTTATCTTTGATACCACTTCCGAAATAGCCCTGGCTACCAGCGTTCTGTACCTGGTTCCCGGCGTTCCGCTTATCAATGGTGTGATCGATATTGTAGAAGGGCATGTGCTTACCGGGTTTGCCCGACTTACCCAGGCGGCTCTGCTTATCGTATGCATTGCAATCGGACTTTCCTTTACATTATTACTGGTAAAAAACAGCTTGTTATGATACTTACGGATATTCTTATAGACGGATTCTTTGCTGCTGTGGCAGGAATCGGATTCGGAGCAATCTCCGATCCTTCGTTACGCTCGTTCCCTTACATCGCTTTACTGGCTGCCGCCGGTCACGCTTGTCGTTATTGTTTGATGACTTTGGTGGATATAAACATTGCATCGGCTTCCTTTGTGGGGGCTCTTGTAATCGGTCTGGGCAGTATCTGGCTGGGGAAAAGGATTCATTCTCCTATGACGGTGCTTTCCATTCCGGCTCTGCTGCCGATGGTACCCGGTAAATTTGCCTACAACATGGTATTTGCCCAACTGATGTTTTTGCAGAATATGGATAATCCCCTGGACAGGGCTAAGTATATGGAGATGTTCTTTTCAAACACCATGGTTACCTGTACGGTGATCTTTCTGCTTGCCGTAGGCACCACCCTGCCTATGTTTTTGTTTCCAAACCGCGCTTATTCTCTTACCAGACATAAAAAACAACTATGAATACTTTCTGGAAAACAATTGCCGAGTACAACTCCGCCACCTGGATGTATCAGATCTTTATCGTACTGATCGGTGTATTTCTTACCCTGATGCTTCTGCGTAACCCGCAACGTTGGGTAAAGATAGGGATGAAGATTTACTTTATCGCCACCTATACCTGGATATCGGTGGTTTACTATCATATCTACTGTTCGGAGAGAAGCTACAACAATGTATTGTCTATCTTCTGGGCTATCCTGGCCATTGCCTGGCTGTGGGATCTATTGGCCGGCTACACCCAATTGGAGCGTAACCCCAAATACAACGTGCTGGGATATCTTTTGGTGCTGATGCCTTTTATCTATCCTGTTTTCTCCATGGCAAGGGGACTGAGTTTTCCGGGTATCACATCGCCGGTAATGCCTTGCTCGGTCGTTACCTTTACAATCGGGTTGTTGTTACTGTTCTCCCGCAAGAGCAATCTTTTCATTATACTGTTGCTTTGTCACTGGTCGCTTATCGGTTTATCGAAGACCTACTTCTTTAAAATTCCGGAAGACTTTCTATTGGCCAGTGCTTCGGTTCCGGCATTGTACCTCTTCTTTAAAGAGTATTACCTTACCGATCTGCACAAAGACACCAAACCCAAAGCAAAATTCATCAACTGGTTGCTGATAGCTGTTTGTGTAGGCATCGGGATTGTGCTTACCACTACGTTGGTGATCGAGCTGTACAAGGATGCCTGAAGTGCTCTCTTTGACTGCTAAAAGGGCATAGTTGGACAATCGGTTGTCTTAAATCGGACAATTTGGGCAGTTGCACCACCTCATCCGGCGCTATTTTTGCATAAAAAAAGAGATCATGAAAAACGCCGTGGTGCTTTTTGCACTTTTATTGCTATGCAGTTCTGCCTATGCCGGACGCAGCGTATTGTCTTTAAACGACAACTGGAAGTTCCGTTTCTCTCACCAGGTTCAGTTTAAAAGCGAACATCGCGTGGACTTACCTCATACATGGAATGCCACCGATGCTTTGTCGGGGAAACAGGATTACCTGCGTACGACCGGAAACTATGAGAAAAGTCTGTTTATACGTCCCGAATGGAAGGGTAAACGAATCTACCTTCGCTTCGAAGGGGTAAATACGGTAACCAACCTATTGGTAAACGACCGGCATGTGGGTGAACACCGGGGTGGATACGGGGCTTTCGTATTTGATATAACCGATTTCGTTACATACAATCAGGACAACAAACTATTGGTTAAAGTAAGCAATGCCCTTACACAGGATGTTATGCCTCTGGTGGGCGACTTTAATATCTACGGTGGTATCTACCGGGATGTAAACCTTATTGTAGCAGATCCGGTTTCCATCTCTCTTACCGATTACGCCTCTCCGGGAGTATACCTGCAACAGCAGAAAGTAAGCAGTAAGCAGGCGGATATCCGGGCTAAGGTGATGTTATCCAATCATACTGCAGAGGCTGTTCCGGCAGAGGTGAAGATCAATGTGTGGGACGGAGAGCGTCTGGTGCTTACCGAGTCGCTTAAGACCAATCTGGCTGTGGGCGAAAACCAGGCGGTAACGGTTCCTTTTACGATTTCAAATCCCCGTTTGTGGAATGGCCGTACGGATCCGTTTATGTATAAGGCGGAAGTTGTGCTGGTTGCCGGGGGAAAGGAAGCCGACAAGGTGGTGCAGCCTCTGGGGGTACGATACTACCGGGTGGATTCCGACAATGGGTTCTTTCTGAATGATAATTACCTGAAGCTTCAGGGTGTGTGCAGACACCAGGACCGGGCCGAACGGGGTAATGCCCTTACCCGCGATCATCACGACGAGGATGCCGCCATTATGATGGAGATGGGTGCCAATGCAGTACGTTTGGCTCACTATCCGCAGGCCTCCTATTTTTATGATCTGATGGATAAAGGGGGAATTGTGGTATGGGCGGAGATTCCTTTTATCGGACCGGGTGGCTATCAGGACAGAGGTTTTATCAATCTTCCTTCGTTCAAGGCAAACGGGATAGAACAGCTTCGCGAATTGATCCGTCAGCATTACAATCATCCCTCCATCTGTTTCTGGGGTTTGTTTAACGAACTAAAAACACTGGGTGACAGTCCGGTTCCATACATAAAAGAGCTGAACGAGATTGCCCATGCCGAAGACCCTACCCGCCCCACTACATCGGCCTCTTTTCTGGAAGATGGCAACGAGATCAGTAAAATAACAGACCTGATTGCCTGGAACAAATACTACGGATGGTATGGAGGATCGGCAGCCGACTTAGCCAAGTGGGCCGATCAGATTCACCGGAACTATCCTTCGTACAAAATAGGTATAAGCGAATACGGAGCAGGCGCCAGCATCTATCACCAGCAGGATTCTTTAAAACCGGGTGATCCGTCCGGCTGGTGGCATCCCGAAAACTGGCAAACCCACTACCATATGGAGAACTGGAAAGCGATATCCGAACGTCCGTTTATATGGGGATCGTTTATATGGAATCTATTCGACTTCGGAGCAGCGCACCGTACCGAGGGAGACCGCCCGGGGATAAATGACAAGGGGTTGGTTACATTCGACCGTAAAGTAAAGAAAGATGCTTTCTATTTCTACAAAGCCAACTGGAACAAAAAAGACAAATTCATCTACATAGCAAACCGCCGGTGCGTTGACCGTGAAGAAGAGACCGACATCCTTGTCTTCGCCAACATCCGCGAGGCCGAACTGCTGGTAAACGGACAAAGCATGGGTAAACAGGTAACGGATAAGCAGGCCACTATCTGCTGGAAAAACGTTAAATTACGTAAAGGAGCTAATGAGATTGAAGTACGAAGCACCAACAGAAAGGATACATTATCCGACAAAGTCACCTTGATAAGCAAACACTTATAATACAGCGTTAATACGTCAGTGTTGGACAATTTTGACACTTATTTCAGACTAATTTGTATGTTTCGACCAGACACTAACCCCTACTTTTGTCAACAACTTTTAAAGAAATATTTGTTAAACCATTTAATACTTACAAACATAAGCATGAAAACATGACCTCCCTTAGAAAGTCGGAATGGACTTTATAAAACGCGACTAAATTTATATTATTAAACCAACAATAGTCTATTGTTATTATGATGAACAATTTAAATTATTTTAATCTCAAAAAAACGGTGTTTGTAAGTGCCATAGCGCTTTTCACTCCCGTTGGAATCGCTCAGGCCGGAGCAACAGAATCGGGTCTGGTTCCTTCCAAAGAAAGTGTATACAGTTCTTCTCCTCAACAGGCAAAATCTACCATTACAGGTACGGTAACCGACCCGTCTGGTTTAGCCATTATTGGAGCCAACGTAGTAGAAAAAGGCACAAGCAATGGTACCATCACTGATCTGGACGGAAACTTCTCACTTAGCGTTTCATCAAATTCAGTACTGGTAATCACTTACATCGGATACACAGAACAACAGATACCGGTTGGTAATCAGAAAAATTTCACCATTAAGCTGAAGGAGGACTCCAAAAATCTGGAAGAGGTGGTTGTGGTTGCCTACGGATCGCAAAAGAAGGTAAACCTTACCGGATCGGTAGCTGCAGTAAATATGGACGATCTGACCGACGGACGTCCTATCACCAACATCTCCAACGGTCTTGCCGGTATGGCGGCCGGGGTACAGGTTACCTCGTCCAGCAACCGTCCCGGAAACGACAATTCATCCATCCTGGTTCGTGGTCAGGGTACGCTTAACAACTCCGCTCCGTTGGTTATTATCGATGGTACAGAAGGTAATATAAACAGCGTAAACCCTCAGGATATTGAGAGCCTCTCTGTATTAAAGGACGCGGCTTCGGCAGCAATCTACGGTTCGCGTGCCGCCAACGGGGTAATCCTTATCACCACCAAGCAAGGTAAGAAAGGGGCTCTGAAGATGGAATACAACGGCTATGTTTCGTTCGAATCCATCGGCAAGACACTCAAATCGGTAAGCAATTATGCCAACTACATGGAACTGGTTAACGAAGGGTATAAAAATTCGAATCAGCCCATTCCTTTCAAGCAGGAAAGCATCGATTTGTGGAGAAGCAACGAAGGTGGCGATCAGCTGCTTTACCCCAATACGGATTGGATTGATGCCACATTCAGCACCTCTGTCTCCACCAATCATACTATTTCTATGAGCGGAGGTTCAGAAAAGATACGTTTTTATACCGCTTTCGGATATATGGATGATCCGGGTGTAATGGATAATTCGGGATACGAGAAGTTCAACCTTCGTGCCAATGTGGAAGCCGACGTAAAAACGTGGTTGAAACTGGGTACTAATTTAAGCGGATATGTTGCCAGAACCGAACCGGGAACAGATAACATCTCGGATGTGTTCACCTACGGTAGTGCCACCACTCCTGGGATGGTATTCAGGGCTCCCGACGGACGTTACGGTGCCATGAACAACCTGGAAGACGATGCTCAGTCGGCCAACAACAACCCGTTGTACCGTTTGAACTCTATCACCGGAAATTACCAGAAAAGAAATACAAAAGCCCGTATGTTCGGTACGATTACTCCTTTAAAAGGGTTTTCGTTGACGGGTTCTTATTCCTACGAGATGGTGGACGAACAACAGGAAAGCAAACCGGTGTTCATCGATTTGTGGAACTTCCAGAACAATACCATCACCAAAGCCGGTACCGGCCGTACTTCGGTAACCAACAAAAACATCAAACAGGAAAGAAACTTTATGGATGTGGTTGCCCGCTACGAAAACAAATTCATGGATAAGCTGGATCTGAATGTAATGGCCGGAGCCAGTCAGGAGCAATACGGATGGCAGTGGTTCAATGCAACCAAACTGGACCTTGTGGATCCGGGATTGGGCGTAATCAATGGTGCTGTGGGTGACGCCTCGGCGGGAGGTACCCGTGTGGAATGGGCCATGCGTTCCTATTTTGGCCGTATCAACCTGGGTTGGGCGGATAAGTATCTACTCGAACTTAATATGCGTGCCGACGGTTCTTCCAGATTCCTGCCGGATCAGCGCTGGGGTTATTTCCCATCAGTTTCTGCAGCATGGCGTATCGACCAGGAAGGTTTTATGAAAGAGCTTACCTCCACCTGGCTGGATAACCTCAAACTGCGCGTGTCTTACGGTTCACTGGGTAACAATGCCGTAGGTGGAAGCGACCAGAACGCAGGTAACTACAGTGCTTTGTCTACTTACTCGGTTACAAACTACATTCTGAATAATGCACTTGCCATGGGCGTTTCGCAGACGGCTATCGCCAATGCAGCTCTTACATGGGAGTCTACCAAGATTATGGATATTGGTGTCGACTTTGGGTTCCTGAATGGCCGGATGAGCGGTACACTGGATTATTTCCACAAAAAGACCGACGGTATCCTTATCGACCTTCCTGCTCCTGCAGTGCATGGTAATGCCTCTATCCCCAAACAGAACAGCGCGATCGTAGTTAACAAAGGTCTTGAATTAACATTGGGCTGGAGAGACAAGATAGGTGATTTCTCTTACGGTATAAACGGTAATGTTACCTGGTTGAAGAACGAAGTAACCAAGTTTAAGGGCGACGATTACTCATTGTCAGGATCCAGCATGATCAAGGAGGGTTTACCCATCAATACGCAGTATGTGCTGACAGTTGACCGCATTGTGCAGACCGACGAGGATGCTGCCTATGTACAAAAGATTGTGGATAATGCTCCGCTGGACGAACTTACAGGCAAACAGAAGAATCCGTTCGCTGCCTACGGAAAACCGGAAAAGGGCGATGTACTGTATAAAGACCTCAACAACGACGGTTTGATTAATGACGACGACCGCACCACCATCGGTAACGGTCCGAATCCCGACTTTACCTACGGTTTGAATCTTACTGCAGCTTACAAGGGAATAGACTTCTCTGTACTGTTCCAGGGAGTAAGCGGCATCAAAATGCTATACCGCGATACCTATTACACGCCGACCGTACGTTTGGGCTATCAGATAAATCAGGATATTGTAGACGGAAGATGGACCGAAGGCCGTACAGACGCAACCTTCCCCCGTTTGTTACATTACTCCAATTCTCGTAACACTCAAAACAGCGACTTGTGGATACAGGACAAATCATACCTCAAGATCAAGAACATCCAGTTGGGTTACACCCTTCCTAAAAGCTGGTTAAGCAGACTTGATATCGAGCGGGTACGTATCTACGGTAGTTTGGAGAACTTCTTCACCTTTACAGATTACAAAGGAATGGACCCGGAAGTTTCAAACACAAACTATCCAACTATGAAGCAGGCTGTTATTGGATTAAATTTATCATTTTAAGAGGAAACAATTATGAAAAGATATAAAGAAATATTGGTGTCGATGGCATCGCTACTATTACTTGGCGGATGTTATGATTTGGATAGATATCCATACGACCAGGTGAGTTCGGGTACTTTCTGGAAAACCGAGAGTCAGGCTAAACAAGGTATGATGGGTGTATACAATGTGATGAAAAGTGAAAATGCCTTCGGTACGGTATATGGCCTCGACTGCCTTTCGGACATCGGGGTTGGTTACGACGATCCGGGGTATGTAAACGTATACCTCGGAACCTACACCGCCAGAACGGGACAGATCGTGAACCGCTGGCAGACCCTGTACGACGGAGTGGTAAGAGCCAATACCGTAATTCAGAACATCGCCAGTGTAGAAACAACAGACGATATCAAGAATCAATACATTGGTGAAGCTAAATTCATGCGTGCGTTGTACTACTCAACCTTGATGAACTTCTTCGGCGGTGTGCCATTGTACGACGAAACACTTATTGTAGATAAGGACTTCAACAACATGATGGAGCCACGTGCCACACTGGAAGCCACCCGCAATTTTATTCTGGCAGACCTGGATGCAGCCATTGCTTCGTTGCCGGTTAAATGGGATAATTCCAATTACGGCAGAGCCACCAAAGGGGCTGCCTATGCATTGAAAGGAAAGGTTTTACTGTTCGACAAGCAATATGCTGCGGCTGCTGCAAACTTCGAAGAGATTGTAAACGACCCTACGGGCAAAGGATACGGCTATGCCTTGTATGCAAGCTATGAAGATCTGTTTAAACCAACGGGCGACCAGAGCAGCGAGATGATCTTTGCCATCCAGAATTCGGGTGGAGTTGGTCTGGATTACGGTATGCCGATGACTTTCTATATGGGTTCACGCTCCTCTTTTGGCAGTTGCTGGAATAACGTGATGGCTTCTACCGACCTGGCGGATATGTACGAATACAAAGACGGACGCCCTTTCAACTGGAACGAGATTGTTCCCGGATTCAACGAAAGCGCTACCGTAAAGGATAAAACATTCCGTGCAACTTTGTCGGCCGACAAGAAAACGGTGGTTGCCTATCCCCAGAGCAAGGAGTTGTTGCTTGAAATGTACAAACAACGCGACCCACGTATGAACATCAGTCTTATCCTGCCGTATACCAACTACAAAGGCTGGGTGTCTAACGCCCGTAAGGACTGCGAATTTGTGGTTGCCGTAGGTACAAACGAATCCAATGGATTTATCCGCAACAACAAACAATGGGATTCGTATCTGTGGCGCAAGTTCGTTGCAGAGTACAATATGGACGGCGGTATAAACAACCGTGCCCACACGCCCATCAACTTCCCGCTTATCCGTTATGCAGACGTGTTGCTGATGTTGGCCGAGTGCTATAACGAAACAGGCAAACAAGCCGAAGCCGTAGCTCTGATCAACCAGGTTCGTCAGCGTCCGTCGGTTAACCTGGCAGCCCTCAACAGCGGTCCGTCCTGGTTGGAAGCCAGAACCAAAGAGCAGGTATTCCAACGCATCAAACAAGAACGTGCCGTTGAACTTGCCGGAGAAGGACACCGTTTCGACGATCTGCGCCGCTGGGGATTATTGATGACGCTTTCAAACAAAGAAGAGTACGGATTTACAGGTAAACGATATTTCACAAGAGTAGTTACCGAACGTGATTATCTATGGCCTATACCGGCAACTGAAATTGAAAAGAATGAAGCACTCACACAAAATCCGGGTTGGGATTGATCTGAAGTTGTAACATAATGGATAGCACTTAAAATAATAGAAGGGCAGACCTCGCTTTTGTCTGCCCTTTTTGATTATCTTAGATGCCGGATTAGTTTCATCAGCATACATGACACAAACATGTAAACCACATTATAATTTTGAATATGAATACATTACTTAAAATCTTCACATGCTTCCTCCTCGCCATCGTATGCCTTCCGGGGTTTGCCTATACGGAGCGTAACTTATTACAGAAAGAGGGCGACCTGGACAAAGTAAAGGCCTCGCTGGTCATGGATCAGAAATGGGTTCCCTACCCTGCCTATGCCGACAGAGCCGGATGGGATAAGCTACTGGGAGCCAACAAGGAAGCGATGATCGCCCGGGGAGAGAAACTGCTCGACTATCAATGGCAGGTGGTTAAGGCAACCGATTACCTCGAGTACGAAAGGAGCGGCAACCGAAAGATCATGGAAGATCCATTTGGAAAAAATAACGGAGCCATCGCCGATTTAATGATGGCCGAGCTGGCAGAAGGAAAAGGACGCTTTATCGATCAGCTGATAAACGGTGTTTTCCAATCCTGCGAAATGACATCCTGGGTACTGTCTGCCCACCTCGGATCGCAGGGTGCACAGCTGTCTCATCGTTCGCTGCCCGACTACAAAGAACATATAATCGACCTTACTGCAGGCGATATGGGCTCTTTGCTGTCGTGGACCTATTACTTCTTTAACAAGGAATTCGACAAAGTGGATCCGGTTATCTCTCAGCGTCTGCGTAAAGAGCTGCAGGAGCGCATCCTGGATACCTATATGAATGTGGACCGTTTCTGGTGGATGGCGTTCAACCTGCAGCCGGGCGGTATGGTAAACAACTGGAATCCCTGGTGTAACTTCAATGCGCTGCAATGCTTCATGCTGCTGGAAAACGACAAGGACGTATTGGCCAAAGCGGTATGGCGCAGCATGACGTCGGTAGATAAGTTTATCAATTACACCCACGAAGACGGAGCCTGTGAAGAGGGTCCCTCCTACTGGGGGCATGCAGCCGGTAAGATGTACGACTACCTGCAGATGCTGTACGACGGCACCGGAGGTAAAATATCTATTTTCGACCAACCCATGATAAAGAACATGGGCGAGTACATTGTACGCTCGTACGTGGGCAACGGATGGGTGGTTAACTTTGCCGACGCTTCGGCCAAAGGCGGAGGCGATGCACAAATAATCTACCGCTACGGAAAAGCGGTGAACAGCCCGCTGATGAAGCAATACGCCGCCTTCCTTCAAAAACAGGGAAGCAGCAGCTTATCTTCCGGTCGGGATATCTTCCGCACCTTGCAAAGTGTTCTGTATGCAAACGAAATGGAACAGGAAAAGGCCAGTTATCAGGTTCCTGCCTACACCTGGTATCCCGAAACCGAATTCTGCTACATGAGCAATAAGAAAGGGCTCTTCTTTGCATCCAAGGGAGGATACAACAACGAAAGTCATAATCACAACGATGCGGGCACATTCTCGTTGTACCAGAATACCACCCCTGTCTTTATCGATGCAGGTGTGGGCACCTACACCCGTCAGACCTTCAGCAGCGAGCGGTACTCCATCTGGACCATGCAAAGCAACTACCATAACCTGCCGATGATCAACGGAGTGCCTCAATCCTTCGGAGCTCAGTACAAAGCAACCCGGGTGCAATTCAACCCCCGTAAGAACACCTTCTCGGCAGATATCGCTTCGGCCTATCCGTCGCAAAGCGAGGTAAAATCGTGGGTAAGATCTTACACCCTGTCGGATGCCGGCTTACGAATCGAAGATGCCTTTACATTAAACAAGGTAGTCGCCCCCAATCAGGTCAACTTCTTAACCTGGGGAAACGTAGACTTATCTGCTCCGGGCGAGGTACTTATCAACGTGAATGGCGAAAAGATGAAACTGGTATACGACAAACAGGCATTCTCTGCTGCGAAAGAGGTTATCGAACTTACGGATCCCAGATTATCTAATGTATGGGGAAAGGAAATCTACCGTATCTCGCTGAATGCCAAAAACAGCTCCCTGAAAGGAAAGTATGTCTTTACCATTCAACCCGTAAAATAACAAAACACAAATTTGAATACATGAAACAAACGATTGCACTTGCATGCATGGCTTTGCTCTCTGCCTGCGTAGGAACAAAGCCTGCTAAAACTAATTTCCTGGACGAAAACATTGCTTTTGTCCACGCCCAGATCGGTAACGAAATCAAAACCATCGAAGCAAGCGGAAAGATTCTGAATCCGGTGACCATCAAACCGGACAGCTCGGTATTTTATTGTAATTTTTCCGACTGGAGAAGCGGTTTCTTCCCCGGTTCGGTGTGGTACCTGTACGAGCTGACAGGAGATACCGCCCTGCTGCCATTGGCAAAGAAATATACGATGGCCATCGAGGAGGCCAAGAACCTTACCTGGCATCACGACGTGGGATTTATCGTTGAATGCAGCTTTGGAAACGGACTCCGCCTCACGGGCGATTCTGTATACAAAGAGGTGGTTATCCAGGCAGCCCGCTCGCTGTCTACCCGCTTCCGCGAAGTACCGGGTATCATTCAGTCGTGGAATGTGGAACGCGGATGGCAATCGGAACGCGGATGGCAGTGCCCTGTTATTGTGGACAACCTGATGAATCTGGAGCTGTTGTTTAATGCCACCCGGCTTACCGGCGACTCCACCTTTTACAAGATTGCCGTTTCGCATGCCGACCGTACCATGGCTGAGCAATTCAGACCGGACGGAAGTTGCTACCATGTGATTGATTATGACATGAAGACCGGAGCAGTAAGAAACCGTCACACCGCACAGGGATATTCGCACGAATCGGCCTGGAGCCGGGGGCAAGCCTGGGCAATCTACGGATATACGGTATGCTATCGCGAGACTGGCGACCGTAAATACATAGACCAGGCCATCAAGACCTTCAACTTCATGAAGAATCACAAAAGCATGCCCAAAGATCTTATTCCCTACTGGGACATGGATGCACCGGGCATCCCCAACGAACCGAGAGACGCCTCTTCTGCTTCGTGCATCGCCTCGGCCTTGTATGAAATCAGTACGATGGATGTAGAGAACGCCGCTTCCTATAAGAGCTATGCCGATAGTATTATGACCTCTCTGGCATCGCCTGCCTACCGGGCGGTATTGGGTGAAAACAAAAACTTTGTGCTGATGCACTCCGTTGGAAGTATCCCTCACAACTCGGAGATAGACGTTCCGTTAAATTACGCCGATTACTATTTTATTGAAGCCCTTAAACGCAAAAAGGACTTATCAAACCAATAAAATAAGACTACTTACTAACAAACCGATTCCAAAAGTAAGGGTGCCCTCACAAACCGGGGCACCCTTTTTATTTCAACCTGTACAGGCTGGTCTGTATTACTTCAAGCAATTATGACTGCTTATCTTCCTTCTTTCTGTAATCGGCCGGGGTAATATTGAACTGGGCCTTAAAGCAACGGCTGAAGTACCGCGGAGAACCAAATCCCAGCTGGTCGGATATCTCGGCAATCTGCATATCCGGATTACTCTTCAGCATCTGCGCCGCCCGCTTCAATTTGTAATTCAGCACAAAGTCGTTGGGAGTCATCCCCGTCAGCGCCTTGAACTTGGCAAACAACGAACTGCGGCTTAAGCCCAGCTCCTTGGCCAGCAGATTCATATCAAACTCCATGTTATCGATGTTATCCGATATAATCTGACTCACCGTATCCAGAAAACGCTGGTCAATGGGATTGTTGGCAAGCTCCATGGTTTCGAAATTCTGCTGTCTGGTAAACTTCTTCTGAAGTATGATACGGTTCCGCACCAGGTTGTTGCACCGTGCCACCAGCACCTTCGCATTGAAAGGCTTGCCAATGTAATCGTCGGCGCCCCGCTGCAACCCCTCTATACTTTGATCCGAGGTAGTAAGCGCTGTAAGCAGCACCACGGGAATATGGCAAAGGTCAAAGTTGTTTTTAATCCTCACGCACATCTCCGTACCGGTCATCTCCGGCATCATGATATCACTCAGCACAATATCCGGTTTCTCATCCATAGCCATCTGCAGCCCCTCCTTGCCGTTGCGGGCCACCACAACGCGGTACAAACCGGTAAACAACGACGTAAGTATCTGCAGCAGCTCATCGTTATCCTCCACAATCAACATCGTGCGAAGCTCGCCGTCGGCTTCATCGGATTGGCCGGCAGCCGTAAGGTCGTCCGCCAAAGCCTCCCGGTCCCATACAACCGGAGCCGGCTGGGTAACCTGGTCCCTTGCATCCGTCGATATCTCATTATCTGTAAAATGATCCGCCCCCTTGGGCAACCTCACAATAAAGATGCTTCCGTAGCCCGGTCTGCTCTCGGCCGTCACCACTCCGTGATGCAATTCAATGATACTCTTCGCCAATGAAAGTCCGATTCCCGTTCCGGGTGAAGTCTTGGCCTCGTACCTTCCGCTTTCACTCTGGTAAAAGCGGTCGAATATCCTGGACAACTCCTCTTTGTTTATCCCCACCCCGCTGTCTATCACCTTCACAACGATCTCGGCGTCGGTCTCCTCCATCACCACCTCGATGGTACCATTCTGTTTTGTAAACTTAAACGCATTGTTAAGCAGGTTGTAGAACACCTTTTGCAGCTGGTTGGCGTCGTACCAGCACAGGATGGAATCGGCGGGCGACTGAAAACGATAATCAATATTTTTCTTAACGGCATATTCGTTAAACGACAGATAAATATCCTTTACAAAACCCACCAGATTCTGTTCGGAAACCTTCAATGTGATATGGCCCAGCTCCAGTTTACGGAAATCCAGCAGTTCGCTGATAAGCGAGAGCATCTGGCTTGCATTCTTATAAATCTTAAGAAGTTTACCGTAAACCGTAGGCGCCAGGCTGCCTCCCTGCAGAAGTAATTCAATCTGAGCGATAATCAACGTAAGCGGTGTTCGGAACTCGTGGGAGATATTGGAGAAAAACTGAAGCTTGGCCTGGTTAAGCTCCTCAATCCGGTCCTTCTCCTTTCTTTCGTAATCGAGGGAGGTACGCAACACCAGCTGCGCATGTTTAAAGCGGTAGAAAACAATCAGCACAGCCGCTATCAGCAACAGATACAGTGTATAGGCCAGCGGAGTAGCGTAGAAAGGCGACTTTACGATAATCTCCATTTCGATGGATTTTGGCAACACCGACGGATCGTACTCCTTCTCGCGTACATGCAAAACGTACCGGCCGGGAGCTAAGTTCGTGTAGGTAATCTCCCGGTTGGTATTGGCAATCCATTGATCGCTGTTGCCCTCCAGACGATACTCGTAGGTAGCCCTGTTAAGCGTACTGATGTAATTATTGGAAGCAAACGTAATGGTTACGTTGTTCTGGTTATGCTTGAGCACAATCTTTTTAAGGTAGGGAAAAGACTCGTGGATGGATTTGATTTTACCCAAAGGGTGAATCAGCTCATTATTAACGTATAACTCCGAAAAGTACAACCGATAGTCTTTGGAAGCCGCAAACAACAACTCCTCATAAAAAGAGGTGGCACCGTCGGTTCCACCAACAAACACCTCGCCGTTGCGGCACACCAGCATACCACATCCGTCGTTTATGGCAGAGATGGGAAGCGCCGTACCCAGTTCGGCCGCCCTCAGCGTTTTACGTTCCGGATAAAGGAACGACAGCCCTTTATCGCCCGAGATAATCAGGTAGCCCTGGTTGGACTGCACAATGTCGTAACAATAGTTACTCTGCAGCAGGTCGTTATCGGTCGCGTATCGCGTAAATAAAGAGCCACCTGGTTCACTACATTTCCCGCCTTTTCGCGAAATACGGCACTCACTTCGTTCAGGTTACGGAAGGTTCTTTTAGTGATATCGTACACAGACAGACCGCCGGTATGCGTACCGATATACAATTTATTACGCCCGGCACTGTAACAGATGCTTTTTAAATTATTGTGGGCGATACTGTTTTCACCCTCATCCGCCTTGTAATAGGTGAACCGCTTGGTTTTACGGTCAAAGAAGTTCAACCCGCCCCCTTCGGTGCATATCCAAATATTATCATCCTTATCTTCCACCATGTGGCCCACAAACTGGTAACTCAAACAATCGTTACGAGAGGCATCGGCCGAATAAAAGGTGAATAAATCCGTTTCCGGATTAAAATAGTGAACCCCGCCGTAGTAGGTACCTATCCATAAAGTGCCCTGCACATCCTTATAGGTGGCAAAAACCGAAGCATGGGTAAGACTGCCCGGCAGGTCGTCTCGGGTGTAGACCGTCATTTTATTTGTCCGCGGATTGTACTTATTCAGGCCCGTAAAGGTACCTATCCAGAGGTTTCCGTAATTATCTTCGGCAAAGCTCCGTATGTGGTTGCTGGTTATGCTGTTGGGGTTATGAGCCTCGTGCATAAACTTGCGTATATCCCCCGCCTTATCCCGGCAATACATACCGTTCTCGCGCGTGGCAATCCACAAATTGGCCTTGGAATCTTCAAATATCTCATAGATATCTTCGTTGGGTATCACACACTTTAGCTGCCTGTTTTTACCAACCAGGTAAAGCCCTTTTAACGTACCCAGCCAAAGCTGCTTGTGTGAATCCACAAATATCTCCTGTACATAATTCCCTTCCAGTTTCAGTACAAAGTCGGCCTTCCCCGTCTCCGGCCTCCAGATACAAAGCGAATCGGAAGCACTGAACCACACCTTATTATCCTGGTAAGCAACTGTACGCACCCCCTTCTCTGCAAGCCGGTAGAATTTATCCTCCTTAAAATCATAGCGCAGCAAGGCACCGTCCGAAACAATGTAAAGACTCCCCTTCTTGTCGCCGTCGATGGGAAAATTACTATTACCCAGATAACTGGAATTAAGCTGGTTGAAGGGATCATCCGTAGCTGCGGGTTTGAAGGAAAAGGTACGATTGCCATTAAACATGCTGAGCCCCTCCTGGGTACCGAACCACATCCGTCCCAGCTCGTCCTGATAGATAGACATCACAGAAAGTTGAGACAGCCCCTCTTTCATTCCTATATGCTTGAAGAAGACAGGAAATAACGGGCAGGCAATTAGAAGCAGACAGAAGGTTACAAACAATTTCTTCATGTAGAATGTTAAAATAATAAAATGCAAAGATAGGTAAAAATCTCATTAAATATTCTATATTTGCATTATTCAGACCTGTATTCATACCCGTAACCGGGGCTCCTTATCTACACATTAAAGCCACAAGTAGAAAATGTGTTTAAAACCTGCTTCCACACCACATTTTTATACATTTATTTAGTTATCTACACCTTAAAAACATTCGGTTATGAACATCTATCAACGCGCAAAAAACCTGCTGCTGGCACCTGCCAAAGAGTGGCAATCCATTGATGAAGAAGATGTAAACAGCAGTCACGTGCTCACCTACCTGCTTGTGCTCGCATTAATTCCTGCAGTTGCAGGCTTTATCGGAATGGGCTTTATCGGATTAAATGTATTCGGCATCGATTCTGTAAGCTGGGGCTTCAGACATGCCATCTCCACCTACCTGGGTATAGTTGGCGGAGCCTATATCTCTGCTTTTGTAATCGACTTTCTGGCAGACAAGTTTCAGGCTACCAGCAGCTTCAACGTAGCCTTTAAAGTAGTGGCCTATTCGTACACCCCCATGTGTGTGGCAGGTGTGTTTTACCTGATCCCCTCGCTCTCGTTTCTGGTTCCCCTTGCCGGGCTGTACGGACTTTACATATTGTACACCGGGATGAAGCCCATGCTAAAAGTTCCGGAAGATAAGATGATGGGCTACTTCATTGTATGCCTGCTATCCATGATTGTTGTCTCGATGGTTTTGGGAGCCATATTAGTAGCTATATTTGTCAACTCCGTTTACTTTTAAGAATCACACAAGCAACTGATATTCAAAACAAATTAGTACAACCCGATTAAAATTTACTCGTATGAAGAAGATTACACTCATCATTCTTATTATGCTTTCCGTAACCGGATTACAAGCGCAGAATATCTTTTTCCCAACCAAGGTAGGCTCCGTACAGACCTATGCAACACTCAACAACAAGGGCAAGGTGGAAGGGTATGTAAGGCAGACCATAACAGACATCAAAGGCGGCGGCAACGACATGACCATCAGCTACCTGAGCGAAATAATAGACAAAGAGAACAAGGATGGCGAGGCCAAGATGTCTATTCCGCTAACCATCCATATAAAGGACGGAATTATGTATTTCGATTTAAATTCGATGATGCCTGCTCAGAAGGATCAGCCCCAGATGGGTGAACTTAAAATGGAGATAACAGGAGCTCCCACCGAAATACCCACCAACCTGCAGGTAGGTCAGACCCTGAAGGATGCCAACATGGTGATGAGTATGAATATGGGATTCATTAAAATGAAAACCGAGGTAAACCTTACCAACGGCAAATGCCTGGCCATAGAAGATGTAACCGTACCCGCCGGCACCTATAAATCCCACAAAGTTACGCAGACCGCCCAGGCAACCGTGATGAAGATAAAATCGACCACCACCACCATCACCTGGTATGCCCCCGGAGTTGGCACTGTAAAAAGCGAAACTTACGACAAAGACAACAAGCTGCAAAGCAGCATGGAACTGGTTGCCTCTAAGTAAAACTTATTCACCATATCCAAAGTTATCCCAATTACTCTCCAAAAGCAAAAGGAAAGTAATTGGGATATTTTTTTTCTAAAAAAAATCATATTTATTTTGTCAGCTCAAACACAGTTCGTAATTTTGCGAACATCAAACAAAAGGAGGAAATAGATAGTGGATACAAAACAGTATACTCAAGAGCAGGAAGAGATAGCCCGCTTTGCAAAAGCATTGGGACATCCGGCACGAATGGCGATACTTTATTTTTTAGCAAGACAGGAAAGTTGCTACTTTGGAGATATTCACGAAGAATTGCCAATATCAAAAGCAACGGTTTCGCAACACCTCAAAGAGCTGAAAGAGGTGGGACTTATACAGGGTGAAATAGAAACGCCGAAAGTAAAGTATTGCATCAACCGCGAGAAATGGGAACTTGCCCGTAACTTATTTGCCGGATTTTTCGGTGAATGTAAGTGCAAAGATATTTCGTGCTGTGATTAATACAGCACTTTTTTTAAAGACTATGTTCGTTGTTCTACGAATTACAATCAATCATATTGTTAATCACAAAAAAAACTATTTAAGAATGGAAATTAAAGTATTGGGTACAGGTTGCCCCAGTTGCAAAACTCTATTTGAAACGACTCAGCAAGCCATTGCCGAATTAGGAAGCGATGCCACGCTGACCAAAGAAGAAGATTTGCTTAAAATCATCGAATATAACATTTTAGGTCTTCCGGCATTAGTGATAGACGGAACAGTTGTTTCGGCAGGTAAACGGTTATCGCTGGCAGAAATAAAAGAATTACTAACTAAATAACTTCACTTCCATGAAAAATTTATTCTATACTTTAATTGCAGCGATTCTTTTAATATCCTGCGGCAATGGCGCAGAAAAGAGAACAGAAACAGCCAGTACCGACGTAAAGCAGGCCGACCGGATAGAAGTACTTTATTTTCACGGGGCTCAGCGGTGCGTAACCTGCAAAGCAATCGAAGTAAACACGAAAGCACTATTGGACAGTCTGTATTCAAATGAAATTGCAGCAGGAAAGATTGTATATAAGATAATAGATATATCTCAAAAAGAGAATGAAAAGGTTGCAGACAAGTACGAAGTAACATGGTCTTCACTGTTTGTAAACCGATGGAAAAATGGAACCGAGGAGGTCAATAACATGACCGAGTTTGGCTTTGCCAATGCAAAAAACGACCCCGACAGTTTTAAAAACGGCATCAAAAGCAAGATTGACGAATTACTAAAATAAAATGCAATGAACTTTCTTCAATCGATACTAGAGAACAGTTCCGTTCCCGTTATTACAGCATTCATACTGGGGTTATTAACCGCCGTAAGTCCCTGTCCCCTGGCCACGAATATTACGGCGATAGGATTTATCGGTAAGGATATTGAAAACCGTCACCGTATATTTATAAACGGGTTGCTTTACACCTTAGGCAGAATCTTAACCTATACGGTGCTTGGCTTCATCCTTATACCGATTCTTCGTGAGGGTGCAAGCATGTTTTCTGTACAAAAGGCTGTTAGCCAATACGGAGAAATACTGATTGCCCCGCTATTAATCGTGATCGGTATATATATGCTCGATCTAATTAAATTGAACATACCTAAAATCAGCATTAACGGAGAATGCGTAAAGAAAAGAACTAAGGGTAGCTGGGGAGCCCTGTTCCTGGGGATTCTATTTTCCCTTGCCTTTTGTCCTTCCAGCGGAATATTCTTTTTCGGAATGCTGATACCGCTATCGGCGGCAGAAGCAGGCGGATACCTGTTACCAGTAGTGTATGCGATCGCAACCGGACTGCCGGTCATTCTGGTAGCCTGGGTGCTGGCCTATAGCGTAGCCGGACTGGGAAAGTTTTATAACCGGATACAGGTATTTGAAAAATGGTTTCGTAAGATAGTAGCCATCCTATTCATCGCGGTGGGGATCTATTACGCGGTCATGTTTTATCTATAGAAATTAGTAACAATCAAATAATAAATAATGATGAAAAAGATTGAAATTTTTGATCCTGCGATGTGTTGTCCCACGGGATTATGTGGTACAAATATCAGTACGGAATTAATGCGTATTGCTGTCGTGATTGAAACATTAAAAAAACAAGGAATTACGGTAACCCGGCATAACCTGCGGGACGAACCTCAGGTATATGTTACGAATCAGGTTGTGAACGATTACCTCCAGAAGTACGGAGCCGAAGCGTTACCCATCACCCTGGTGGATGGCGAGGTGGCTGTATCTAAAACCTACCCCACCACCAGGCAAATGAGCGAATGGAGTGGAGTAAATCTGGAATTCATCCCCGTAAAATAAAACAACAGAAAAGAATTACATTACAATGAAAGCCTTTGATATATCAAATATTGAACCGACAAAATACCTCTTTTTTACAGGAAAAGGGGGAGTTGGTAAAACATCTATCGCATGTGCAACCGCAGTGGGACTGGCAGACAAGGGAAAGAAAATACTTCTTATCAGCACAGACCCCGCTTCCAACCTGCAGGATGTTTTCAATCAGCCGCTTAACGGACACGGTTCTGCCATTGCAGATGTGCCGGGACTTACGGTGGTTAATCTGGATCCCGAGCAGGCAGCTGCAGAGTACAGAGAACGGGTGATCGCTCCATTCAAGGGAAAACTCCCCGCAAGTGTTATTCAGAACATGGAAGAGCAGCTTTCCGGTTCATGCACGGTTGAAATTGCGGCTTTTAATGAGTTCTCGGACTTCATTACAGACATCCAGAAACAGGATGAATACGACCATATCATCTTCGACACAGCACCAACGGGGCATACCCTCCGGATGCTGCAACTTCCTTCGGCCTGGAGTACCTTTATCAGCGAAAGTACCCACGGAGCCTCCTGTTTAGGTCAGTTGTCGGGATTGGAAGAACGAAAAGAGATCTATAAAAAAGCGGTAGGAACGCTTTCAAATGCCCAAACTACCCAGCTTGTACTGGTTAGCCGCCCCGAAGCCGCCCCTCTTAACGAAGCCGCCCGCTCCTCTCACGAATTGTTATTATTGGGCATCAAAAACCAGCTTCTGATAATAAACGGGGTACTGCAACAATTGGATAAAAGCGATGCAATATCCAACCAGTTGCACGAAAGACAGCAGCATGCCTTGCAGAACATGCCGCAGAAACTATCCAACTACCCGTTATATACGATCCCTTTGCGGTCGTACAATTTGTCTAGTATTGCAAACATACGCCGTATGCTGTACAGCGACAGCCTTATTGGTGAAGCAAACTATAATCCCATCGCCCAGCCCCGGGGAGTGGATCAACTGGTAAACGACCTGTACACCTCCGGTAAAAGGGTTATTTTCACCATGGGAAAAGGAGGTGTGGGCAAAACCACACTGGCCACCGATATAGCCCTTAAATTAACCGCCCTGGGTGCCAAGGTACATTTAACCACTACCGACCCGGCAAATCATATAAACTACGACCTGGCCGTAAAGGCGGGTATCGCGGTAAGCCGCATCGACGAAGCCGAAGTTTTAGAGAAATACAAAAACGAAGTCCGCAGCAAAGCGGCCGAGGCTATGACTGCCGCCGATATGGAATATATCGAAGAAGACCTGCGCTCGCCCTGTACACAGGAAATCGCCGTATTCAAGGCCTTTGCCGAAATAGTGGATAAAGCCGACAATGAAATCGTTGTGATAGATACCGCCCCAACAGGACATACTTTATTGCTTCTGGATGCCACTCAGAGCTACCATAAGGAGGTGGAGCGCACCCAGGGAGAAGTTACCGGTGCCGTAGCCAATCTATTACCCCGTTTACGTAACCCCAAAGAGACCGAAGTAGTGATTGTAACATTGCCCGAAGCAACTCCGGTATTTGAAGCAGAGCGTTTGCAGATGGACCTGCAACGTGCCGGAATTAATAACAAATGGTGGGTGGTGAATGCCTGTCTGGCATTAACAGACACACAGAATTCGTTCCTGAAGGCAAAAGCACAAAATGAGTTGGTGTGGATACAGAAAGTCGACCAGCTTTCGCAAGGTAATACCGCCCTGATAGCATGGAGGAATGTGTAAATGAAAAAGAAAGCAGACATCAAAGAATTGGTAAAGCTTAAATATGGCGAGATTGCTTTACAAAATCAGAATTCATCTTGTTGTTCTTCCGGTTGCTGCTGCAGCCCGGACGGAGCACATAGCATTATGAGTGAAGATTATACACAACTTGAAGGGTATAATGCCGATGCCGACCTGGGATTAGGATGCGGACTTCCAACAAAATTTGCCAATATTAAAAAAGGAGACACGGTTGTCGATTTAGGTTCAGGGGCAGGGAACGACTGCTTTATTGCCCGTCAGGAAGTTGGAGAATCAGGCAAGGTGATTGGAATAGATTTTACTCCTCAAATGATTGCCAAAGCGGAGGAAAACGCAAAGAAAAGAGGGTTCGACAACATTGAATTCCGTATAGGTGATATTGAGGATATGCCTGTCGACGATAATTGGGCAGATGTGGTAGTAAGCAATTGTGTTCTTAATCTGTTACCCCATAAAGATAAGATATTTCATGAAATATTCCGGGTATTAAAACCTGGCGGTCATTTCTGTATATCAGATATAGTTATCAATGGAGAACTTCCCCCATCGTTATCAGAAGCTGTCGAAATGTTCGTAGGATGCATTGCCGGGGCTATCACAAAAGATGAATACATAGGTGAAATCACTAAAGCCGGATTTAAGCAGATAGAAATCCTAAAAGAGAATAACATCATCCTCCCTGACGATTTACTTAGTAAGTATAAAAGCAATGATTCAGTAGAAGCCATTGAATCAAAGTCGTTTGAAATAATATCAATCACAGTTAGAGGGATAAAGTAGAAAAGCAGATTTATCCAATTTCTTTCCTTATTCGTTCGGAAAGAAATTGGTATTTTTGCCCTGTAAAACAATACAGACAACGAAAACCATCAATCGTACGTTAAATGGAGACAAATTTATTGGAAACCGAAAGGTTGTATCTGCGCGAAATGAATCAATCGGATTATAAGGCACTAAGTCTGATACTGCAGGATGAAGAAACGATGCAGGCGTATAACGGAGCCTTTACCGATGCCGAAACACAAGACTGGCTGGACAGACAAATAAAACGCTATGAAGAATATGGATTCGGTCTGTGGGCTGTTGTGCTGAAAGAAACCAATGAAATGATCGGTCAGTGCGGACTCACCATGCAGCCCTGGTGCGATAAGCAGGTTCTGGAGATAGGCTATTTGTTTCAACGGAGATATTGGCACCAGGGATATGCAACGGAAGCCGCCAGAGCATGTAAGGAGTATGCTTTCACGCAACTGGATGCAGACCGGGTCTGTTCCATTATAAGAGATACCAATATCCCCTCTCAAAATGTAGCCCTTAGAAACGGCATGACAATCACCGAAACCTGGACAAAACACTACCGCGGAATAGATATGCCCCATTATCTGTTTACAGCTGAAAGAGCAAGTATTTAACAGTATTTCTATTTCTTCCTTTTGTAATGCAGCTGCATTAGTCCCGTATCAAAACTCTTTGAGCTTATCAATTCGAGTAATTGCTCTGGCCTTCCATCTTTAAATAATCTGGTTCCATTGCCTAATAAAATTGGTATAATAGAAATTATATATTCGTCTATCAAGTCAAGCTTCAGGAGTTCATTAATCACCTCTGCACCTCCATCACAATAAATATCTTTACCATTTTCAGATTTTAGCTTTTTAACCAATTCAGCTATATCTCCGGTATAGAAGGTCACTCTTCCCTTATTTGGCTTTGGCGTTCTTGTAATTACATAAATATCTCTTTCTCCGTTATCATAATGAGAAGAGCCAATTTCTTTAAGTACATAATCATAGGTTTTTCTACCAACAATCAAAGTATCAATTGCACTTGTAAATTTTGCATATCCATAGTCCTCTCCTTCTTTTTCTACTATCTTAAGAAAACTAAGATCATTGTTAGGTTTTGCAATATAACCGTCTAAGCTTATTGCAATGAATAATGATATTTTTCGCATATTTCTTTATTTTAATGTTTCTACAAAAATAGGGTTACACAACGACCTGTACTTTGTAAAAATACGACAAATTAAAGTTGAGAGGGAGAAATTAATGCCTTAAAAAACTAAAAGAAGAAATCGGGTACGGATGCCAATTAAAAAACTTCAAAAACAAAGATACTTTTTTCGTAAAAAGTTACTACTTTTTACTAAGAAAGTATATACTTTTTGAAAGAAAAGTACTCACAAATATAGAAGCTGATTAACTTACTAAAATCTACTACATTAAGTCATCTCCCTCTTAAAGTAAACCATGTCTTTAAGCAGGATGCCGTCTTCAATCATGGGGTGGTCGTAGTTGTCTGTAAAGAAGTTTTCGATACGGTGCGAGGGTTCAAAGCCGCAACGTTCGTAAAAGCGGACTGAACTGGGTACATCGCCGGTGCCGACTATCATACGGGTGTACTTTCCGGCGTAATGGTTCAGCAAATGGTTGATTAGTTTCTTTCCGTATCCTTGCCGTTGTGAGCCGGGGTTCACTGCGATATTCTTTAATTCGCATACGCCGTTGCCTTCGTCCGTTACCACACAGACGGCCTTCACGCCGTTATCTTCGAGCACAAACATCTCTCCGCGATCAAGATAGCGGTCTATCATGGATTCCTGCTCGTCGGCCAGTAACAGCAATTCCATGTATTGTTTCTTATGGTTGGTTATTTGAGTGATCTCCATAGTTGAGCCGAATTGTGTGTTACCTTTTGATGGTCATTCTTCCTGCCAGCTTCATCTCGGCAGCAAACTCTTCCACTCCGATTGCTTTGATGCGGTCTATGCACTTGCTGCGGTCTGTTCTAGAGACAAAGCCTATCACCTTTGCAAAGATGTTGTTGTATTTCTTACATTCCTTTAACGGCATAAGCTGGCAATCGGCACAGGTGGCGTAGCCGTGTTCGTTGCAGCATTTTCTGATTTCGCACCAGGTGGCTTTCTCGTTTCCATAGCATCCGGGGCATTTGCCCTTAAGCTGACTTTTACAGGCGCCGCAGTAGAGTCCGCAGTAGGCTACATTGTGATTTTCCATTTTCTTATTCTTTTTATTGGTTTGTTTCTAACTATCATTCTTTTTGTATCAGACATGATTGCTAACGGGCAATTGGTTGCGGCAAAAATCGTAGTAATCATTTATAGTACAAAGGAAATAAAAAAAGAATTACCTAAGCCTAAAATATAAAATGAGATGGTATTTGATTGTTGTTTTTTTTGCTTTAAAGCAATTACCGTTCAAGTGGCAATCCGTACTTTTGTCCACCGATTAAAGAACGAACCAAATAAACTGATCTAGCAATGTCGAAAATTTATGCATCTGCAGCTTTTGCTGATTCAAAGCCTCACTATAACTTATTGGACGGATTGAGGGGTGTTGCGGCACTTTTAGTGGTATGGTATCACATATTTGAGGGCTATGCCTTTGCCGGAGGGACGCTTATAGAGAGTATCAACCATGGGTATCTGGCCGTAGATTTCTTTTTTATCCTCTCGGGATTTGTTATCGGCTATGCCTACGACGACCGATGGGGCAAGAGCCTTATGCTGAAAGATTTCTTTAAACGTCGTTTGATCCGTCTCCATCCGATGGTGCTTATGGGTGCGGTATTGGGAGCCATAACCTTCCTGATTCAGGGGAGTGTGCAATGGGATGGTACGCACATCGCTACTTCGATGGTGATGGTGGCTTTGCTGCTTACGATGTTCTTTATCCCTGCCATTCCCGGGGCCAACTATGAGGTTCGCGGTAATGGGGAGATGTTTCCGCTGAACGGTCCGAGCTGGTCGCTGTTTTTTGAATACATCGGCAATATACTGTATGCCCTGTTTATCCGTAAATTGTCTACCAAAGCGTTGATGGTTCTCACTGTCCTTTTGGGGATTGCCCTCACCTGGTTTGCCACGTTCGACATCTCGGGTTACGGAAGTATCGGTGTGGGATGGACATTAGATAGTGTAAACTTTCTGGGAGGTGCTTTACGGATGCTTTTCCCTTTTACGATGGGTATGCTTCTTTCTCGTCATTTTAAACCTATCAAGGTAAGGGGTGCCTTCTGGATCTGTTCTGCCGTATTGCTGGTGCTGTTTGCGGTTCCTTATATTGAAGGGACATCTCCCATATCGTGGAACGGACTTTACGAGGCGTTCTGCATCATCGTTATCTTCCCGATCCTTGTATGGGTGGGTGCTTCCGGAAATACAACCGACAAACGGTCTACCCAGATCTGTAAATTTCTGGGAGATATCTCGTTTCCGCTATACATCGTTCATTATCCTTTTATGTATCTGTTTTACGCCTGGCTGATAAAGAACCAGCTGTTTACCTTTGCCGAGACCTGGCAGGTTGCACTGGGTGTTTATTTCTTGAATATCCTTTTGGCCTATATCGTTCTGAAGGTTTACGACGAACCGGTACGAAAATGGTTGGCAGCCCGCTTTTTAAATAAGAAAAGCAAATAAAGAGCTTCTTGCATTCAATACCTCATCCCTTCTCAAAATGAACTGATCGTTTTATTTTGAGAAGGGATT
>JAEAMG010000612.1_pt1 | contig 38091 bp, 29 predicted proteins | sample 8958741 | NCBI WGS metagenome assembly JAEAMG01 (sample SAMN16933256, study PRJNA681125) | bioreactor sludge metagenome | isolation source: anaerobic bioreactor treating anionic surfactant - SDBS | place: India: Bengaluru | collected 2019-02-28 | reverse complement strand
ATGCACGCGCTGGTCGAGTTCGACGTCACCGCGGCCCGGGCCGGCGTCCGCGAGTACCGGAAAAGGACCGGCGAGCCGCTTTCGTTCACCGCCTTTCTGTCCTCCTGCCTGGCCCGGGCGGTCGACGCGGATCGGACGGTCCAGGCTTATCGGAAAGGCGGCAGGCTGGTCGTTTTCGACGACGTCGATCTCTCCATCCAGGTCGAGCGGGACATCGCCGACCAGGGCAAAGCGCCCGTCTACCCGCACGTCGTCAAGGCGGCCAACCGCAAGACCCCGCGGCAGATCCACGACGAGATCGCCAAGGCCAAGGACGACGACACGGCCCGGATGGCCCGCCAGGCGGACCGATACTGGCGTCTGCCCCGGTTCGTCAGGCACGGGCTCTGGCGGCTCTGGCTGGGCTCGCCGGCCTGGCGCAGGAAGCTGACCGGCACGGTCGTCCTGTCCGCGGTGGGGATGTTCGGCCAGGGCCCGGGCTGGGGCATCCCGGTCTCGACCTACACCTTGAGCGTCCTCGTCGGGGGCCTGGCGGACAAGCCGGCCCTGGTCGACGGCCAGATCGCAGTCCGGCAATTCTTGAGCGTCACCGTCAGCTTCGACCACAACGTCGTCGACGGCGCGCCGGCGGCCAGGTTCATCCAGAGGTTCAAGGAGCTCGTCGAGACCGGCTCGGGCCTCTCCGCCTAGAGCGGGGCGGACGGCCCCGCGGGCCGGCGTGTTGACGCCGCTCGGGGCCGGGCCTATCATAGCCCGGGAGCGAAACCGCCATGTCCTCCGACCTCGATCCCATCCTCCGTCAACAGCTTGTCGACCGGCGCCATCACCTTGACCGGGCGGCTTTGACAGGCGCGGGCGGGCCGCGGGTGGCCGCCCTCATCCGCGAGGTCGACGACGCCCTGGCCCGCATGGACGCGGGGACCTACGGCCTTTGCGAGGTCTGCCGCGCGGCCATCGAGCCCGAACGTCTGATCGGCGACCCGCTGGCCCGGTTCTGCCTCGACCACCTGACCCCTCCCCAGCAGCGGGCCCTCGAGAACGATCTGGAGCTGGCCGCCAGGATCCAGCAAGGCCTCCTGCCCGCGCCGGCCCTGGCCCACCCCGTTTGGGAGGCGGCCTATCACTACGAGCCGGCCGGCCTCGTCAGCGGGGACTATTGCGACCTCGTCCCGGCGCCGAACGGCGACCTCTATTTCATCTTGGGGGACGTGGCCGGCAAGGGGGTGGCCGCCTCGATGCTCATGGTCCATCTGCAGGCCATGTTCCGGACCATGATCCCGCTCGGCCTGCCGCTGCGGGACCTGGTCGAACATGCCAGCCGGGTCTTCTGCCAGAGCGTGCTGCCGACCCACTACGCCACGCTCGTCTGCGGCCGGGCCGACGGGACGGGCGAGATCGAGATCTGCAATGCCGGGCACCCGCCGCCGCTGCTGATCACGGAGCAGGAGATCGTCGAGATCGGGGCCACCGGCCTGCCCCTCGGCGCGTTCTGCGAAACACAGTTCGCCACCGCCCGCTTCCGCTTCGAGCCCGGCCAGGTGATGCTGATGTATACGGACGGGATCTCGGAGGCCCGCGATGCGGCCGGGGCCATGTACGGCGGCGACCGCATCCTCGAGCTGGCCCGCCGGCGGCCGGGCAGCCCGCCGCGTGAGCTGATCGCGTCCTGCCTTCAGGACCTGGCGGCCTTCCGGGGCGGCGCCCCGGCCGCGGACGACCTGACCCTCCTGGCCGTCCGCCGCTCGGCCTCGAACTGACGGGCCGCGGCCCCGCTACGGGATCCCGAACTTCTTCTTGAGCTCGGCGTCGATCTCCCGGGCGGCCCGCCGGTCGATGCCCTTCGCCTCGGCTCCGGCCCGGCCACGGGACGGGCCCGCCTCGGCTCCCTTGCCTGCGGCGGCCTTTCGGACCAGGATGTAGCTGGAGGGGCGGACGGTCGCGCCGTGAGCCCGGCAGTTGTTGCCCACGAAGTTGTCGTCGGAGACGACGGTGATGTCGCTTTTACGGCCTTTGAACTCCCGGACCCGGCGCACGAGCTCGGCATCGCCGCCGTGGGCCTCGAGCGAATAAACACAGCGGACGCCGGCGATCCGCTCGGCCCCCCGGCCCCCGGCGCGGTCGATGTCGCCGTCGAAGACGATCAGGCACTCGACACCGGGGTGCTCCCGGGACCAGGCGGCCACCCGCAGGGCCAACTGGTTGCGGGCGTTCTGCAATCCTTCGGCCAGGCTGGGCTCGAGATCGGGCAGTCGATGGATGACGTTGTAACCGTCGACGAGGAGCAGGCGGGCGATAGGCATGTCCGGTGGACCGATTATAGGCCCACGACCCGCCCGGGCGTCAAGCGGCCGGCCCGGCCCCTTGCGCTGTGCGTTCCGCCGCCGGCCCGGCCGCCAGGAGCTCCGCCAGCTTGTCGAACGACTCGCTCCAGCCCTGCCGCGCCCCCTCCATCATCTCGCCCGGCGGCGTGCCGGCGTGGCGCAGCGTCATCAGGGTTTTGCCGCCCCGGTCCTCGAACGTGACGGTCATGAGCATCTCCAAGGGCATGTCGTCGCTCATGCCGTAGTGGGACGCCGGGACGATGTTGCCTTTCTCGTCGGCGAAGCTGTCGGTGGCCACCAGCCGCTCGAGCGGCACGATCTCACGGTAGAAGCCCGTGCCCCAGAAATCCCGGCCCTCCGGCGAGCGCATATCGATGAGGTAGGAGCCCCCGACGCGCAGGGAGATGCGCGCGACCGGCACGGTATAGCCCTTGGGCCCCCACCAGCGCTGGAGAAGCTCCGGGGTCGTCCAGGCCAGCCAGACTTTCTCGCGGGGCGCGTCGAACTCCCGCTCGATGACCAGGATCGAGCCGGGCGGGGGGGTGGTCAAAGCTTCGCGGTCCCTCGGATCCATGATGACCTCCTTGCGGATCGTTGCCTGCCTGGATTCCCGCCGGGCCGGATTCAGTCCCGCGGCAGTGGAATGGGGGGGCGGGCCCCGCCGCCTTCGGCGTCGACCTGCATCAGGCCGAACCTGTTCCCTTCCGAATCGGCGCACAAGCTGTACAAGCCGATACCGGGGAGCGGAAAGGCCGGCTCGATGATCCGGCCTCCGGCGGCCCGGACCCGGGCCGAGGTCTTCTCGAGCGACTCCACCTGGATCGTATTGACGCCCCAGCCCAGGGGGTTGGGGCGTGTAGCCGAGCCGGGGCCGGCGGCGGAATCGGCCTCGGGACCGGCCGTGATGAGCCAGGTTTTCCAGGGCCCGGGCCAGGCCTCGGCTTTCCAGCCGAAGACGTCCCGGTAGAACCGGACAGCCCGCTCCGGGTCCTGGGCCGGGAGTTCGTAGTGAAAGGTGCCGCTCATGACGCCCTCCAGCTCAAAGATGGGCTTGCCAGCGTACGATTAATGCAAGATTCCTGCCAACAGAAAGGAGGAGGGGATCAGGGCCGCGGGGCGAGCACGTGCCGGTCTTCGATCCGCCGCGTGTACCCGGTCCGGTCGAAGTGCTCGAGGATGGCCTGGGCATACTTGCGGGACAGCTCCAGACGGTCGCGGAGCTCGGCGATGGTGACGCTGCCATGCCGTTCGATCAGCCCGGCCACCGCGGTCCGGGCCGCCTCGAGGGTGTCCCGATGATAGATCACTTTGGGGGCCAGGCGGACCAGTTCCCCGGCCCGCAGGAGCGCGTTCAGGGCGGGGTTGAAGGCCGACGGATTGACGCCGAGACGGGTCCGCAGCTCGTCCTCGAGCGGGACCGCGAAACGGGCCGCCCTGAAGGCCGCACTGATCCGGTCGCGAAGCGCGGCCGCGGCGGGATCGGCAGCGGCCTGCCGGCCGGCCAGGCCGAACTCGGCGCCATGGCGGACCAGGACCCCGGCGGCGATCCTGGACTCGAGGACGAGTTTGAGGGCCCCGGCCTCGCCGGCCTCGAGGAAGGCCGCCCGCAGGTCGGAGAAAGGCATCCCGGCCCGGGCGGGGTTCTTCTCGAAATAGGCGCGGACCGCGGCCGTGAGCCCTTCCGCCAGCTTGTCGAAGGCCGCCCTGTGGAGGTAGCGGGCCGGCGTCTCGCCGGGCAGGGCGACCAGGCGGCCGGCCGCGAGAAGATCGGCCACGGCCGCCTCGACCTCGGGGCCGGACCGCCCGAGCTTGAGGGCGATGTCGGCCGCCGTCCGGGACCGCTCGCCGGCCCGGGCGAACATCTGCTCCACGGCTTCTCGGGCGCTGCCGCCGAGCTTTTCCAGGCCCTCCAGGACGCCGCCGCCGAAGCGTTTGTGCTTCTCGGGCGCGGCGTCGAGCACCCGTCCCCCCCCGATGGTCACGATGGGGGAGAACGACCGGATGACAAAGCGGTCGCCGGGCAGGGCTACGGTCGGCCGCTCCAGGACCAGTTGGACGGGGGCCGAGGCGCCCGGGGCGACGGCCCGGCCGCCGATGACCGACAGGCGGGCTATGACCTCGTCCGTCCCGACGTGGAGCCGGACCCGGTCGCGGTGCTTGATCTCCCGCGGCACCCCGGCCAGGACGTCCAGCCGGGCGTCGAGGCGGGAGGTCGGCGTGAGCGAGCCGATGGCGGCGGCCACCTGGCCGCGGCGGAGGTCCTCTTTGGCGAGGTCCTGGAGATTGAGGGCCGTCCGGCGGCCCAGGCCCGAGCGGTCGGCCTTCGAGCCGTGGACCTGGACGCCGCGGACCCGCGTTTCCAGGCCCTCGGGGAAGACGGCCACGCGGTCGCCGGCCCCGACCGTCCCGCCCAGGATCGTGCCGGCCACGACGGTGCCGAATCCATGGACGGTGAAGACGCGGTCGATGGGCATGCGGAAGATGCCGTTGTCGGGCCGCGGCTGGACGCGGCGGCCCAAGGACTGGAGGGCGGCTTTGAGCTCGGGGAGCCCGGCCCCGGTCAAGGCCGAAACGGGCAGGATGGGCGCGCCATCGAGAAAGGAGCCGGCCACGAAGGCCCGGACCGAGGCCGCGACTTCGGCCAGGCGGGCCTCGTCGACGAGGTCGCATTTGGTCAGGGCGACCAGGCCGAGCCCGACGCCGAGGAGCCGCAGGATGTCGAAGTGCTCGCGCGTCTGAACGGCCAGGCCCTCGTCGGCGGCCACCACGAGCAGGGCGGCGTCGACGTGGCTGGCCCCGGCGGCCATGGTCTTGACGAACTTCTCGTGCCCGGGCACGTCGATGAAGACGATCTGCTTGGGGTAGGCGGGGTCGTCGAGGAAGACGAAGCCGAGCTCGATGGTCATGCCCCGGGCCTTCTCTTCGGGCAGCGTGTCCGGGTCGGTCCCGGTCAGGGCCTTGACCAGGGCGCTCTTGCCGTGGTCGATGTGGCCGGCGGTGCCGACGATGACGTGGTCGAGATCGGGCATGGTCAGGCGGAGAGGACGATGCGGGCCGGCCCCTTGCGGACGACCCGGCCGATGACCGCGGCGGCGGGGGCCCCCTGGGCGCGGAGGGCGGCCAGGAAGGCCGCGGCCCGGGAGGGGCGGACGGCGATGAGCAGGCCGCCGGAGGTCTGGGGATCGTAGAGGAGCGTCCGAGCTGGCGGGCGAAGCTCAACGCGCCCGTGCCGATGGGCTTGGTCAGGACGAGGATGTCGCCGGGGCGGGCCCGGCTGTTGACGGTCATGCGGCGCGGATCGACGACGCCGGTCACGGCGAAGCCGAACTTGATGTCGCGGTCCTTGAGGCTGTGGCCCCCGAGCAGGGCCACCCCGGCCTCGGCGAGCTTGGCCACGCCGCCCTGGAGCATGCGGTTCATGATCCGGGGCGAGAGCGTCTCGATGGGGAAGGCGACGATCGACAGGGCGGTCAGGGGGCGGCCGCCCATGGCGTAGATGTCGCTGACGGAGTTGGCCGCCGCGATCTCGCCGAAGGCATAAGGGTCGTCGACGACGGGGGTGAAGACGTCGACCGATTGGACCAGGGCCGTGCGGGGGGTCAGCCGGTAGACGCCGGCGTCGTCGCAGGTCTCCGACGAGACCAGGACGCGGCGATCGAAGGTCCGGGGCAGGCCGGCCAGGGCCCGCTTGAGGTCCTCCTGGCCGATCTTGGAGGCGCAGCCGGCGTTCTCGACCAGCGTGGTCAGGGCGACGTCATCGGAGGCGTCCTCGAGGCGCTCGCCGGCGCAGAGGCAGACGTTGCGGGTCTTGAACAGGTCGCAGGGACAGGGGTCCTTGGGGTTACAGATGCAGTGGCCGAGACGGATGGACCGGGCCATGATGCGCTTGCGCCGGGCGAACAAGGCGGACGGTCCCGCGTCCATCATTTCAAGGCCTCGAGGACGGCCCGCTCGACGGCGGCGTCCTCGCCCGGCTGGATCGTCCGCAGATCGAACAGGACGGCGTCCTTGTGGATGCGCGCGAAGACCGGGGGAACGCCGAGACGGAGGCGGCGGGCCAGCTCTTCGGGGGAAACGGCGGCGGAGCGAACGGCCAGGACCTTGGAGGGCAAGGTCTCGACCGGGACCGCGCCGCTGCCGATCTCCGACGCCCCGTCCTCGACGGACACGGCGGCCGCGGCGGGGAGCGACCGGCGGAGCGAGGCGGCCAGGCGGTCGGCCCGGGCGGCCAGCCGGCCGGGCGTCACGGCCAGCATCCGGTAGATGGGATGGGTCTCTTCGATCCTGTCGGGGGCCAGGAAGAGCTTGAGGGTGGCTTCCAGGGCGGCCAGGGTCAGCTTGCCGCAGCGGAAGGCCCGGGCCAGGGGGTTCTTGCGGATGCGGTCGATCCAGGCCGCCTTGCCGACGATGAGGCCGCTCTGGGGGCCGCCGATGAGCTTGTCGCCGCTGAAGCAGACGACGTCGGCGCCGGCCTCGACGCTGGCGCGGACCAGGGGCTCGGCGGCCAGGCCGTAGCGGGCCAGGTCGACGAGGGCGCCGCTGCCGAGATCGTCGATGACCGGCACGCCGCGCCGGCGCCCGAGGGCGGCGAGCTCCTCGATGGGCGGCTCGCCGGCGAAGCCGACGATGCGGTAGTTGCTGTGATGGACCCGCAGGATGGCCCCGGTCGACTCGCCGATGGCGGCCTCGTAGTCGCGGAGGTGGGTCTTGTTGGTGGCCCCGACCTCGCGGAGGACGGCGCCGCTGGTGGCCATGACTTCGGGCATGCGGAAGGAGCCGCCGATCTCGACCAGCTGGCCGCGCGAGACGATGACCTCTTTGCCGCGGGCCAGGGTGTTGAGGACGAGGACCGTGGCGGCGGCGTTGTTGTTGGCCACCGTGGCGGCCTCGGCGCCCGTCAGCTCGCGGAGGAGCCCGTCGACATGGCGGTCGCGGGAGACGCGCTTGCCGGAGCCGAGGTCGAGGGCCAGCGTCGAATAGCCGGCGGCGACGGCGGCCAGCGCTTGCCCGGCCGCGGCCGGCAAGACCGCCCGGCCCAGGCCGGAGTGCATGATGACGCCCGTGGCGTTGACTGCCGGGGCGAGCGAAGGGGCGAAGCGGCGCTCGAGACGGGCGCCGAGGCGCCCGAGCAGGGCCGCGGCCGTGACGTCGATGTCGCGGGACGGGGAGGAGGGGGCGGCGGCGTCGTCCGCGGCCGCGATGGCGCGCCGGACGTCGTCGAGCTCGTCGCGGGCCGCCGCGACGACGGCTTCGCGGCCGAACCGTTCGATGAGCGGGGCCGCGGCGGCGTCGGCGACGAGCGCGTCGAGGGAAGGGATCCGGCGATAGGCCGTGTTCCTGGTCTCTTCGCTCATCGGGGGATGTCCGTTCGGGCGCTCCCTATTTCCGGAGGGCCTCGAAGCGCATCTTGCCGAAGATCTCCGGATGGAGGTCCGCGCCGCCGGCTCCGCCGGCCGCGACGGGCACGGCGATATCGAAGGCCGCTTCCTTGGGGGGCAGGCAGGAGGCGTCGTTGCAGGCCTGGTAGCTCAAGGCGCCCTTGAGCGTGCGCGGGCCGGCGGCCAGGCCGTCCTTGGCCTTGACCAGCACGCCGAGAACCACCTGGCCCTCGTAGACGACGAGCTCGGCCTCGGAGTAGGAGAAGCGGGCCCGGCGGCCCTTGGGGTAGGCGATCTCGACGATCTCGAAGTCGGGGTGCCCTTCGAGGGTCAGCGCGGTCGGGATCATGAACTCGTCGAGCGGGGCGTTATCGTTGATGTGGTAGCCGGCCTGGATCTTGAGGACCAGCGCGGCCTTGAACGTCTCTCCCGGGCGGACGGCGTCCCGCGAAATGAGCGCCTTGGCTTCGACGATCTCGGGCTCGTCCTGGGCGGCGAGCGCAGGGGCGAGAAGGGACGCGGCCGCGAGAACGGCGGCGCACAAGGCAAGATGAAGGGAAAAACGGCGGCGAAAACGCATGGCGAACCTCTCGTCAATTAGAGAGGTTTTCCCCCGGCTTGTCAACAAGAAGGGGTCAAACCTAAATTACTTCAATTCTCCCGGGGCCCTCAGGAAGCGGCGGCAGAGCCATATCTCCCAGAACGGATCGCGCCACCCCGGCCGTCCTTTTCAAAATTGAAGAAATTTAGGTTTGACCCCTTCTTATTTCCGAATGCCGCCGGTGGCGCCCTTGACGCCCTCCTCGAACGGCTCGGTCAGAATGGGCACCACCCAGCCCTCGGGGCTCTCCTTGTAGGTCTCGAGGTCCTCGCTGACCGCGAGCGGGTACTTCAGGGCGTTGAAGCGGGCGTCGAGATAGGCCCCGATCCGGTCCGCCCCCGGGGCGGGGAAGGCCATCCAGGCGCTGCGGTCGTAGTAGACGCTCCCGGCCTTGACCGGCAGCATCCGGGTCTGGTTGTTGGTGGCGAAGGAATAGACGAAGCCCCGCGACACGTAATACCACGGCCCGTGCTGGATGTAGATGAAGGGCTGCTCGAGCGAGGCTTGGCCGCCGTTGAGGTTCGGCGTGGCCATGTCCAGGTAGAGCGAAGCGAAGCCGACGCCCTTGGCGTCGTCGAAGAAGCTGACCCAAGGCGTGTCGGGCCGCAGGACGACGGCATGGTCGGGGTGCATCTTCGACGCGGCCAGGTCCAGCACCTCGGTCCGGCCGCCGCGCTTGAAGGCCGCCTTGGTGAAGACGGCCTTGTTGAACACCACCTCGGCGTTGCGCACGGCCATGACGAAGGTGTCCTTGGCCATGGTCAGCACCGATTCGACCATGACCGCCGGCGACCCGGCGTAGAAGTGGTAGCGGATGCCGATCTCGACGCCCTCCGGCTGCGGCAGCCGGCCCTTGAGGTTGAGCGCGTAGAAGACCGGCCCGGCTTCGATCTCGGTGGCCGCCGGGTCCGTCCAATCGGAGCTGTGGTACCAGGCGTGCGGCGGAGCATAGACGTCGGGGTTCCAGTGGACGGCCCCGTTGGTCTCGAGCTTGTGCTCGAGCCTGGCCCCGGTCGACTTCTCGACGATCTCGTCGATGACGCCGCTCGTCCCGTGCAGCTTGATGCTGTAGAACGCGTTCTCGACCGTCCGGGCCAGCCCCCGGCCCCGGGTCACGGACAGGTCCGTCGGATAGGCCGGCTTCGGCGCGCCCGGGTTGTTGTAGAACACCAGGTAGGTCGCCCGGGCCCCGGCCCCGAGATCGGCCAGGAAGGCCACGCTGAAGGACGTGGTCGGGTGATAGCGGACGACCGTCTCGCCGGTCTTGGCGTCCTTCTCCTCGGCGCCCAGGACCTTGGGATCGTTCCAGGTCACGACGTCGTAGACCTGGCTCGGGACCTCCTTGTAGACGACGTCGCCGTCGCGCCGTTCGGCCCGCACCACCCGGACCTCGTCGGGCGACCGGAGGTAGTTGGCCAGGATGCCCAGCGTGGCGTGCACGGGGTAGCCCGTCCGGGCGAAGCCATGCTCCTCCGCGACCACGAGGGCCAGGTAGTTCTTCCAGGCCGGGTTCCAATAGCCCTTCCCGGCGGGCGCCTGCCCCGAGGCCCCCGCCTGCCGGATCTCCCCGGAGGCGGGCTCGACCAGGTCGACCTTCATCTCCGCCCCCGCTCCCGGGGTCCAGACGTGCCGGGCCTTGACCTGGAAGGCCAGGCGTCCGCGCTCGGCCTTGACGGCGTGGCGGTCGATCTCGCGCCCGCCCTGGTACACCAGGAAATCCCGGACCCGGACGCCGTCCACGGTCACCTTGTCGACACTCCAGGCCGCGCCCTCGGCCACATCGGCCGGGAGCTCGGCCAGCTCGAACCCGCCCCGGACATGGTACCAGGGCTCGCCGTCGACGGGGTAGCCGAAGTCCGCCCCGCCCGCCGCAGGGCCCGCGACACCGCCGGCGACCGTCGCCGCGGCCTCGCCGGACCCCGGGCCGGCTGCTTTCGTTCCGCCCCCCGGCCCCCGGCCGCAGCCCGCGGCGGCCAGGACCGCCAGGCCCAAGAAGAGCGCAACGACGACGATGCCCGAGAACGGAAACGCCCCGATCCTTTTCATTTCTCTCCCTCCCAGTCGATCTTGGCGATGATCCTGGCCAGCGCCAGGGCCGCCGCTCCGCCCGCCGCCAGATAGCCCGCCGCGGGCCCCCAGTCCATGAAGATGAGCCGGCCGACCCCGATGAGCAGGCACAGGATCATGACCACGGCCAGGGCCCAGCCCGCGAAGGGCGCCGCGCCCAGCTTGTAGCGATGGCCGTCCCGCCGGGCGATCGGGCCCCAGGCCCCGCCCGGCCGCACCTTCCGATAGAAGGCCAGGAGCTTGGCCTCGTCGTCGGGCCGGGCCAGGAACGTCGCCGCGATCCAGGCCGCCGTGGTGACCGCCACGATGACCAGGATGCCGGCGCCCCAGGCGTCCGGGGCGAAGCCGGCCCGCCCGAGGAGCTTCCCGGCCCCCCGCACCAGGGCGTTGTCCGGCGCGATCTTCAGGTACACCGCCGTGGCCGCCGAGGCCCCCAGGGCCGCGATTTCCGACCAGGCGCTGATCCGCCACCAGTACCAGCGCAAGAGCAGCACCAGCCCGATGCCGGCCGAGAGCTCCATCACCAGCTGCCAGCCCATCTTGACGCTGCCCAGGACGACCGAGAAGCCGGCCCCCAGCAGCGACACGACCAGCACCGTGGCCCGCGAGACCGCCACGTAGTGCTTCTCGTCCGCGTTCTTCCTGACGAACGGCCGGTAGAAATCGTTGACCAGGTAAGAGCCGGCCAGGTTGACGATGGACTCGATCGTCGACATGAAGGCCGCCAGCAGCGAGGCGACGATGACCCCGGCCAGGCCCTTGGGCACGAACCCGATCATCTTCGGGTAGGCCGCCTCCATCTCGCCCGGCGCCGCTCCCGTGAGCCCGGGGAAGACGACCATGGCCGCCAGGGCCGTCAGGATCCAGGGCCAGGGGCGGACGACGTAGTTGGCCACCAGGAACCAGAGCGTGCCTTTGACGGCGTGCCGCGGGTCCTTGGCCGCCAGCATGCGCTGGGCGCTCCAGCCGCCGCCGCCCGGCTCCGCGCCCGGGTAGTAAACGGCCCACCACTGGACGAAGATGGCCACGAAGAAGGCCAGGGGCAGGGCCTGGCCGAGCGGCGGGAAGACCGACAGGTAGTCCTTGCCTCCGGCCTGCCCGGCGGCCCGCACGGCCTCGGCCAAGGCCGCGATGCCGCCGGCCCGCTCGACCGAGACGACCGACAGGATGATCGACCCGGCCATGGCCACCCCGAAGAGCAGCATGTCCGTGGCCACGACGCCCCACAGGCCGCTCAAGGTCGTGTAGAAGACCGTCAGGCCGAGGCAGATGGCCAGCGAAACGACGGCGCTCGTGCCGAAGACGGTCTGCAGGATCTTGACCATGGCCAGCGTCACCCAGCCGAAGGTGATGCAGGACACGGGCAGGCCCAGGTAGAGGGCCTTGAAGCCGCGCAGGAAGCGGGCCGGCCGCCCGGAGTAGCGCAGGTCGATGAACTCGACCTCGGTGACCACGGCGGCCCGCCGCCACAGGTGGGCGAAGAACAGGACCGTCAGGGCCCCGCCGAGCATGAAGTTCCACCACAGCCAGTTGCCGGCCACGCCGTCCTTGACGACGATGCCGGTCACGGCGAGCGGCGTGTCGGAGGAGAACGAGGTGGCCACCATGGAGGTGCCGAGCAGCCACCAGGGCAGGGTCCGGCCGCTCAGGAAATACTCGGACAGGCTCCGGCCGGCCCGCCGCGAGTAGTAGAGGCCGATGCCGATCGACAGGGCCAGGTACCAGGCGATGAAGAGCGCGTCGACGGCGGCGAGCTTCATGGCCGCGTCACCGCCGGGCCCGGCCGATGAGGGCGCCGACGGCGAAGAACGCCGCCGCCAGCGCCAGAACGGTCACCCGCTCGGCGGCGGTCCGGCCGTAAAGCAATCCGAACAGCCCGAGCGGCAGGCCGACCCCCGCGAAGCCCAGGGCCATCGGCCGGTATTCTTTTTTCAGCGCCTACTTCTCGCGGGGGATGGCGTAGACGGGCACGTCGCTGTGGGCGATGACCTTCTCGGTCGTGCTGCCCAGGAAGAACCGCGACAGCTTCTTGACCGTCGTCGACATGACGATGAGCTCGAAACGCTTGGTCTGGGCGTAGTCGATGATGCCCTCCCAGCCGTGGACGGCCTTGACCACGTCCTCGCCGATCTCGACGGCCTTGGGCTCGCGTTTCTTGCGGGCCTGGAGCTTCTTGAGCACGGCCTGGAACATCTCGTCGGTCAGGCGAAAGTCGTGGCCGAAGAGCTCCAGGACGTAAAGGAACATCAGGCTGGCGCCGAGCGTCTTGGCCAGCCGCCAGGCGTGGTCGCGCTCGATGTCCTCGGCGGCCGAGAAGTCGGTCGGGACCAGGATCTTCTTGATGGCCTCCGGCTTGGCCGTCGTGCCCTTGGTCACCAGCACCGGCACGCGGGAGCCGCGCAGGATGCGGTGGGCGACGGAGCCGATGAGGTTCTGCGACCCGCCGCCGTCGCCCTTGCGGCCGATGACGATCAGGTCGGCCCCGGTCTTCTTGGCCGTCTGGAGGACGACCTTGGCCGCCCCGCCCTCGGCGATGACGATCTTGTTCGGGCAGACGCCGGCGGTCTGGCACAGGCCCTCCAGGTCCGCCTGGGCCTTGGCCTTGTTGGCCTCGAGCTGGGCCAGGAGCTCCGCCTCGGCCTCGGGCCAGGCCTCGTACAGGGCCGGGGCGAAGTCGGGCACGACGTGCAGGGCCGTCAGCTTGGCCTTGAACATCTTGGCGAAGAAGTCGGCGTAGGCCAGGGCCTCCTTCGACTCGGCCGAGAAGTCGGTGGCCCACAGGATGTGTTTGACGGGTTGGATCATGTTGGCTCTCCTTCGATCGTTCAATATTTTTGCCAGTCGGGCTTGTGCTCGTTGACCCAGACGTAGTAATCGGCCATCCTCAGCTCGGCGGCGGCCTCGCGGTCGACGACCAGGATGGCCCGGGGGTGCATCTGGAGGATCGAGCCGGGGACCATGGCCGTCATCGGGCCTTCGACGGCCTGGGCGATGGCCCGGGCCTTTTTCTTGCCGAAGGCCAGCAGCAGGCACATGCGGCTGTCCATGATCGTGCCCAGCCCCATGGTGATGACGTGGTGGGGCACGGCGTCTTCGCCGCCGAACGCCGCCGCCGCGTCGGCCCGGGTCTGCTCCGTCAGCGTCTTGATCCGGGTCCGCGACGACAGCGACGAGGACGGCTCGTTGAAGCCGATGTGGCCGTTGGTGCCGATGCCCAGGACCTGGATGTCGATGCCGCCGGCCGAGCGGATGGCCTGCTCGTACTTGCGGCAGGCCGCCGGGACGTCGGCGGTCATGCCGTCGGGGATGTTGATGTGGTCCTTGGGGATGTTCAGGCCGCTGAACAGCTGGGCCCACATGTAGCTGTGGAACGACGACGGGTGGGCCGGCGGGACGCCGATGTACTCGTCGAGGTTGAAGCTGGTGACGCCGGCGAAGTCGAGGCCGTCCTCGCGATGCATGCGAACCAGGTTGCGGTAGAGCTGGAGCGGCGTGTTGCCCGTGGCCAGGCCGAGCACCGCGTGCGGTTTCTCCCGGACGGTGCGGGCCACGATGCGGGCCGCGATCTCGCTGGCCTGGATGTGGTCGGGCTGGATGATGATCTCCATGCGAGCCTCCTTGGATCAGCGCTTGACGACCCAGTATTTCTTCAGCTTGCCCTCGACGCTGGCCCGGAAGCGGTCGATGTGGTCGAGGACGTAGCGGCCGACGTCCCGGTCCGGTTCGAGGACGAGCGGCGTCAGGTCCATAGCGAACCAGAGCGACTCGGCCTCGTCGGTGGCGTGCGACTGGAAATAGACGGCGTTGGCCCGCTTGCGGCCCGGGGTGGCCAGGTCGTAGCGCTTGCCGCCCTCGACCTGCGAGTCGTAGACGCCGATGAGCCCGGTGGCCAGGGCCTCGCGGCGGCCGACCTCGAGGGGCACCTTGTCCTCGTCGTCCATCCAGTCCAGGCCCCGCCAGACCTCGCAGCCGTATACGGTGGCCGGCCGCTCCTCGGGCCCGAGCTCGCGCAGGGCGGCCAGGGCGGTGTAGGCGACGGCGACGTGGGTGTCGTGCTTGTCGGCCGGGTTGTGGGTGTAGACGACTTCGGGCCGGACGGCCTTCAAAACCTTGACCAGGTCGGCCTTCAGCCGGCCCGTGCCGACGTCCTTGACCGCGGCGCTGGTGTAGTTGAGCTGGACCAGGGCGCCGTAGTTGCCCAGGATGGCCGCCTTCTCCTGCTCCCGCCGCCGCAGCGCGGCCATCTCGGCGTCGCCGAACGCGGCGTATTCGCCGGCCCGCGGCGAGCCGGCCCCGTCGGTGGCCACCACGGCGCCGAACCAGAGGTCGCGGCTGGTGAAGCACTTCTGGATGCCGTGGAAGGCCATGATCTCGAGGTCGTCCTGGTGGGCCCCGATCCCGAGATGGGTGACACGCCGGAAGGCGTCCTCGGCGGCCAGGCCGTCGGGGACGAATAGGGAGGCGTCGGCGTTGTGGAACTTCATGGGCGGGCTCCTTTGATCTCGGGCAGGCTGGCCGCGGCCACGGCTTGGCCGACGCGCCGGCTCTTTTCGTCGAGGAGGTGGAGGCGGACCCGGGATGCCGTGGCTGGGTACCGCGCGCGCAGGACCTCGGCGGCCCGGTCCACGATCGTCTGGCCGCCGGGGCCGGACATGACCCGGCCCAGGACGAGCAGGCTCTTGAAGCCGTAGAAGACCTCGTACCAGGGGATGGTGTGGCCGAGGTAGTCGCCGATCTGCTCGAAGATCCGGGCCGCCGGCATGTTGCCGCGGGCGACCAGGGCCTGGACCTCCTTGAGCCGCTCGGGCAGCTTGAGGCCCTCGGGGAAGGACAGCCCGGCCGCGGCGGCCAGGCGGCCGACCGCCTGCTGCGAGAAGTAGTTGGCCCCCACGCCGCGGTCGCCGGACCACTCGTCGGCCACGGCCTCGGGGTTGAGGTCGACCGGGGCGAAGGCCAGCTCGTCGAGCCAGCCTGGGATGTGGCCCTCGCGGTCGATGAACCCGGCCGCTTCGCTCGAGCCCATGGCCACGCCGAGAACGCCCGTCTCGCCGAGCGACAGCCGGCCGGCCAGGGCGGTGACCTCGCCGTCGTTGAGGACCTCGAAGGGCACGTCCCAGGCCGCGGCGATGCGGTCGAAGAGGCCCTTGACCTTGGCCTCGAAGTCCGCCGCCGGCACGGAACGGAAGAGCGAGGCGATGCGCACCTGGCGGCGGATGAGGACGCCGGCCGACGAGCCGCCGATGGCGTCGACGCGGGGCAGGTGGGAGGCCGCCTTTTTCAGGCCGGCCTGGATCATCTCGAAGTGGTAGTTCGGGTCGGCGTGCTCGCCCGGGGCCCAGGGGATCTCCTCGCTCCAGACCGGCTCGCCGTCCACGACGGCGGCGACCTTGTAGTCGCTGGCGCCGAGGTCGAAGCCGATGCGGAACCCGTCCAGGTAGCCGCCCGGGAAATGGACGGCCTCGCGGGGCTCGGGGAAGGTGGCGGCGCTGTGCAGGACAACCTCGAAGAGCCGCTCGTAGACGCCGCCCATGACCCGGGCGTCGAAGGCCCGGGGGCCGGTCAGGGCGTAGTCGGCCTGGAGGCGCCGGCCGATCGCGGCCGGGCCCTGGACGTGGACGCGCCAGCCGCCCCGCGACCAGAGCAGGAACTTGACGACGCGCTCGACGAGGCGGTAGGTGCCGTCGGGATCGGCGTCCTTGGCCGGCGTAACGGTGTCGAAGACCGAGACCAAGCCATCCTCGCGTTCGACGGCCAACCGGAACGGGACCTCGCCGGCGGCCTTGGCCCGGTCAAGATAGGCCTGCCAGGCAGGGAAGATGGGGCGGAAGCCGGGGTCGTAGGTCACTTGGACTTGTACTCCACTTTGACCGGCGCCAGGAGGCGGGCGGCCAGGTCGCCGACGCGGCGCGACCAGGCGGCGGCGTCGGCCGGCTCGAGCGCGGACGGGCCGCGACCCCAGCCGGCGAACATCCAGAACGTCAGAGACCGGCCGGGCCGGGCCGCCAGCTTGAGGGCGTGATCGGCGCCAGCGTCGTCCGTCCCGCGCAGATCGGCGGGAGCGAAGACGGCGGCCAGCCCGACCGCCCCGGCCTTGTCGGCCCCGCGGCCCCAGGACACGAGGGTGCCCTTGGCCTTGTCGGCGGCGAAGGTCTCGCCGGCCCGCTTGGCGAGCGAGGGGCCGAGCGTCACGGCGGCGTTCGACTTCGAAGCGGCGGCGACGTCGGCCCGGGAATAGACGTTGTCGGCGAAGGCGGAATAGTAGACCGTCAGGGCCGTGTCGCCGGCGGCCGTCTTGACGGCCGGATACTCGGCCTTGACCAGGCCGCGGACGGGCCCGGCGGCGATGACGGTGATCTTGGCTTGGGGCGCGGCCGGGCCGAAGAGAGGGATGCGCGCGGCGCCGTCCCAGACCGAGAGGCCGGCCGAGGCGTCGGCCTCGAGGAGCTCCAGGCCCCAGTCCCGGTCCTTGGTCTCGGCGGCCGGGAAGCCGCGCAGGACCAGCCCGGCCTTGAGCTTGCCGTAGACGCCGATCCGGCCGTTGACGAGCTTGAAGGCGGCCAGGTTGGACTCCCAACCGGCCTCGATGCCGGGCGCCCAGCCGCCGCGGGCGAAGGCCTTGGCCGTGGCCATGAGCTGGAAGCTGCGCTCGGGCGTGTAATAACAAAGGAGGCGGGTCGTCGAGGCGGGCGGCAGGGTGCGGACGAAGGCGATCTGATCGTGATAGCGGTCCTTGTCGAGGTCGTCGGCCTGGGAGACGACCAGGCCGTACTCGCCCCGCGCGTCGTCGAACAGGGCGTACATGTAGGTGTTGAAGTCGGGGGCGATCTCGGCCCGGATGTCGGCCACTTCGAGGACGATGGCCTGGTTCTCCAGGGCCAGGGCCGTGGGGTTGGCGATCTCGACCACGAAATGCTTGGTGAAGCCCAGCACCTCGGGGCCGGCCGCCCCGGCTTGGGCCGCGGCCGGGGCCGGGGCCGCGGCAATGGCGACCGCGGCGATGACGAAGGCGATCGTTGCGAGCCGCGGACCCGCGGCCTGTTCCTGGCGCATCGTCGGGGTCTCCTTTCCGGCGGAATCCGGGCTTATTTTACTCCAAATGCCGACAAAAAGGAGCCTCAGGTGATGAGGTGCGATTTGAAGCCCTTGCCCAGGACGTCGTAGGTGTCGTTGATGATGACGAAAGCCTCGGGGTCGATCCGCTTGATGGAGGACCGCAGGTCGGCCAGCTGCTTGCGGTGGATGACGGTCAGGATGAGCTCGCCCTCGCGATTGAGGTAGAGCGAGCGGGAGCGCAGGGCCGTGCCGCTGCGGTCGAGGCCGTGGAGGATGTAGTCGGCGATCTCGTCGGTCCGCGTCGAGGTGATGATGACCAGCTTGGAGTAGTTCCAGCCCTCCAGGATCATGTCGATGACCTTGGTCGAAAGGAACAGGACGATGTAGCCGTAGAGGGGGGCCTCGAGGCTGCGCATGACGAAGCCGGAGGCCGAGATGATCAGGAAATCGGTGATCATGATGCCGTAGCCGAGCGACATGCCCGTGTATTTGCTGAGGACCATACCGATGATGTCCGATCCGCCGGTCGAGGCCCGGCCGCGGAAGACGATGCCCAAGCCGATGCCGAGCATGACGCCGCCGTAGATCGAGGCCAGGACGGGGTTGTCGGTGGCCGAGGGGAGCTTGAGGACCTTATTGAAAAAATCGATGAAGACGGACGAGACGACCATGCCGGCCAGGCTGCTCAGGACGTACTTTTTGCCCATCGTCTTGAGCCCGAGCAGGAAGACGGGCACGTTGAGGGCCATGATCAGGGCCCCGACGGGGAGCCCGGAGAAGAAGTTGGCGATCATGGCGATGCCCGAGACGCCGCCGGGGACGAAGTGGTGGGGGATGAGGAACATGGCGTAGGCCAGGCCGGTGATGGCGCAGCCGGTCAGGATGAGCAGGGCGTTCTTGAATTTATCCATGGGTCAAACTCCGAGGTTTGCGCCCATTTTACTCTGATGCCGCGCCAAGTCAACGGCCCCCTGCGTCCGCAGGAATGATCAGAAAGCCTCCTTTGTTCTCTTCCGGGCCCCTGGAGTCGTGATCGGATCGGGGCGGAGACTGCTGATGCGGCACGGGCAGGGGATGGTTATGTCTTGACCTTCAGGGCCGCAAGTCGCGCCTTCGCGTCCAGGACCTCGGGCAGGCCCGGGTCAGCGTCCTTCCAGAGGACGAGGAACTTGCGGAAATTGTTCAAGGCGGAGTCCGTTTGACCCCGTTTCTCATAAAGACGGCCGAGGTCATAATAGACCTTGGGAGGCGTGAGCCGAGGGCCATCGCGTTTCGGATCGACACGGGCCAGGCTTTCCAGGGTGCCGATAGCCTGATCAATATCCCCTTTCATCTCGTAGGCCCGGGCCAAGGCGACCTCGGGTTGATAAAGATCAACAGATGCCAGATCGTCTCCCTGGTGGTATGTCCACCCCCCTCCCCCGAGGGCAGAAAAGGGGAGTCGTGCCAGGATGGAGATGGCCTCCTCCGGCAGGCCCTCTGCGATCGCCAGTTCTCCGCTAAGAACATCACGGAGATACTCGATAAGCTTCTTATCATAGGGTTCCATGACATCGAAAATGAGCCCGCGGATGATGTCCAGCTTATTCCGGGCCGTTTCCGTCTTGTTCTCCTTGATATCCATATAGCCCTGCCAGAATTCTCTATTGGCTCGATGCCAGAGGACACTGTTTGCATAAGCCTTTTCATGAAGCTCACAAGCGTTCAAAAAATTCCTGCGAGCGAGGCCGGGACTCCCGCCCGCAAGGTGGGCGAAACCCTCCACCAATAAAGCCCAATATTGCAGGGAATTGAATGAGATTTCTTTGCAGATCCTCCGGGATACATCAAGATCCTCAGGGACCTTGCTAAGGGCCCCAGTCCAGTAATTAAAGAATGCTCTTAAGAAATGCCCGTCGGCGATGTTGATAGGCGCTGTGGATCGCCTGATCTTCTCGTTTGCCCACTTCAGAGATTGGGGATAATCCTCCTTCAGGCCATAGACATGCGCCATGCCGCCAAGAGACATATTGTAATCGGGCTCGATATCCAGGGCGCGTCGATAGCTATCGATCGCCGGATCATACTGCCCCATCCGGACATAGGCAAAACCTAAAGTATCGAAGGCGTTGGCATCGTCAGGTGCCACGGCGACTTGGCGCTTGGCGTAGGCGACGGCATTGTCCCAGTCCTTTTTTTCACTAGACACCAAGGCCATCATGTTCAGGGCTCTTTTATCGACCGGATCAAGCTCCAACAAGGCTTGAAATTCGCGCTGGGCGAGATCGGCGTTTTTGACATAACCATACATATGCATCCCGAGCCAGAAGTGGGCTTCTTTGTCCTTGGGATAGATGGCCGTGATCTCCTTCAGGATCCTGGCCCTGGAATCCGGGTCGTTGTTGACGAGGCGTTCATACCAAGCCTGCAAGTGGAGCTTTTCCCTGGGGCTGGCCTTCCCCCCAAGAGCCCAGGCCCTTTTCATGGCCGCGACGGCGCCCGCAAGCTTACCTAGATTAAAGTCGCAAGTCGCGACGCCCAGCTGGGCCATCGAAAACTCGGGGTCGATCTCGACGGCCTTGAGATAAAGGGCCCGAGCCTCGTCAAAAGAGAATCGACCGAAGGCCTCTCTGCCTTCCAGATAATGCCCATAGGCTTCCAAGGACCTTGTCGTGATGTCGGCCACGGGCGTAACGGCGTCCATTTGAGCGGAATCCCAGCCCAGGCCCCGGGCAACGCGGACGCTCAGCTCATCGATCTGGCTCAACAGAATGCTCTGGGCCCCTTCGCCTTGAGCGGTGGCGCTGGCCAGGGACCTTCTTGTTTCGCTGTCCAGGACCTTGATGTCCGTGGCGAAGACCTCTCCCGCCTTGGTGATCTTCCCGACAGCGAGAGCTCCGATGCCTTCCCGTTGACAGACGAGAAAGCCCGTTTCCGCATCGAAGGGCTGGTCCTGTCTTGCGCCCGACTGCCTGACGAGGTCCCGAAGCCTCTCCCATGTCGCGACATGAAAGCCCATGGCCTCGAACTTGGTGATGAAGAGATTGGGAGCCGCTTCGGTCAGGCTGTCGTAGAGAGGATCTCCCGTGAGATTTTCAAAGGAAATAAAGGCGATGGAATTCTCGATCTTGGGCATGGCCACTTGCGGCTTTTTATGAGAGATCGGCCGGAATAGGAGGATCGCGGCGACCAAGGCCAGGCCGGCGAGAGAAGGAAGAATATGCTTTTTCAAAGAAAGCCTGGCGGCGGGTCCTCGCCGGGCGGCGGGCCTATGTTCGGAGCCGACGCTTTCGGTGCCGGGAAGACGGCCCTCGATAGGCGCTAGTCCCATAAGGAACTCCTCCGCGGTCTGGGCCCTCTGGTCCGGCGATTTTTGTAAACAACGGAGGATCAGCTGCTTGAGGGCCGCAGGGACCTGCGGATTTGTCGTGCGGGGATCCGGCGCGGCTTCATGCACTTGCTTATGAACCACGGCCAGAGCGGTTTCCCCTCTGAATGGAGGCTGGCCTGTGACCATTTCATAGAGGATGGCGCCAAGAGCATAGAGATCGGAGCGGACGTCGGCGGGCCTGCCTTCGGCCTGCTCGGGCGACATGTATTCCGGCGTCCCTACGGCGACTCCATCGCCCGTCGCGCCTCGCTGCTCTCTCATCCGGGCGATGCCGAAATCCATGACCTTGGCATGACCCTCCTTGTCGATCATGATATTGCCGGGTTTAAGGTCCCGGTGGATGATCCCCAGCTTGTGGGCCTCGGATAGGCCCTCGGCGATCTGATGAGCGTAGGACACGGCCGTTCCCGTGGCCAAGGCCTTTGTCCGGCGGATGAGGCTTTTTAAATCTTCGCCGCGGATGTACTCCATCGTCAGATAAAGCAGCGGTCCTTCCTCGTGGAGATCGTGGACCCGGCAGACGTTCTTGTGGGTGATCTTCCGGGCCAGCTTGATCTCGTTCCGAAAGCGCTCGAGGGCTTCCCGGTCCGCGGCCCACTCACGCTTGATGAGCTTGATCGCGACGTCCTCATCGAGATGAAGGTCGCGGGCTCGGTAGACTCGGCCCATGCCCCCGGCGCCCAGTTGCTCGATGATCTCATAACGGCCGGCAAAAATCTCGCCCCGTTTGAACTCATCGATAGCGATCTGGATCGTGCTCGTCACAGACCCGTTCGGACCCGCGGACCGGGGGAGCGCTGTATGACATTGGCTGCAGGATCCGGCGGTATCGGGATTATCGGCGTGACAGCTAGGGCATCTCATCGGCCCGTTTTCCCCTCAATGCTCGACCAGAGGATAGCGCCACTTATGGGGTATGTCAACGGCGGGCCGTCAAGAAGGGCCCGCTCCTCCGGCTCCGGGTGCTCGGAAACCGCGATCCGGCCGTTGGCTTCCAGGCCCCGCCCGGAATATGTTATGGTTATGGCCAAGAATGGGCCGGGAGTTACAGAGGAGACGCGGAATGCGCCAGATCGCGACGTTCGGCGAGATCATGCTGCGGCTGTCGCCGCCGGGCAAGGAGCGGCTGTTCCAGTCGCCGCGCCTGGAGGCGACCTTCGGCGGGGCCGAGGCCAACGTGGCCGTGTCGCTGGCCCTGCTGGGGCACCGCTCGCGCTGGATCTCGGTCGTGCCGGCCGGCCCGGTTGGAGACGCGGCCCTGGGCCAGCTGCGGCGGCATGGGGTCGACCTGGGCGCCGTCGTCCGCGGCGGCCGGAGGCTGGGGATCTACTTCGCCGAGCCGGGGGCCAACGAGCGCCCTTCCCGGGTGGTTTACGATCGCGAAGGGTCGGGCTTGGCCGAGGCCAAACCCGGCGACATCGATTGGGCCGCGGCGCTCGAGGGCCTGGACTGGCTCCACGCGAGCGGCGTCACGCCGGCCGTTAGCGCCTCGGCCGCGGGCCTGACGCTGGAGGCCCTCCGGGCCGCCCGGGGCCGGGGGATGACCGTCTCGCTGGACCTCAATTTCCGGGCCAAGCTCTGGAACTACGGCCGGCCAGCCCCGGAGGTCATGCGCGAGCTGGCCGGCTTGGCCGGGCTCCTCATCGGCAACGAAGAGGACTGCCAGAAAGCGCTGGGGATAGGCGGGGAGGCCGCGGCGGCCGCCGCCGGGCCGGACGGGGCGGTCGATGACGGGGCCTACGAACGGCTGACGGCCGAGGTCCTGGCCGCGTTCCCGTCGGTCGAGCGGGTGGCCGTCACCCTGCGCCGCAGCCGTGGCGCCGATTGGAACGTCTGGTCGGCCGTGATGCGGACGCGCCGGGAGTTCCTGCGCGGCCCCGAATACGACATCCGGGCCGTCGTCGACCGCATCGGGACGGGCGACGCCTTCGCCGCCGGGCTCATCCACGGCCTAACGGCCGGGTGGCCGGACGCCGAGGCCCTGGCCTTCGCCGTGGCCGCGTCCGCCCTCAAGCACTCCATCCCGGGCGACTGGAACCTGTCGACGGAACGCGAGATCCGGGACCTCGCGGCGGGCGACCGCTCCGGCCGGGTCCGGCGCTAGAGGCGGGGGAGAGGCACATGACCAAAGACAAGGTCCTCGAAGGTCTGCTGGCCGCCAAGGCCGTGGCCGTCATCCGCATGAAGGACGCCGCCCGGGTGGCCGCGGCCGCTGACGCCATCCGCCGCGGCGGCGTCACGGCCGTCGAGATCACCATGACCGTGCCGGGCGCCGTCGAGATCATCCGCGAGATGGCCAAGTCCAAAGCCGCGGGCACGCTCCTCGGCGCGGGCACCGTGCTGGACGCCAAGACGGCCGCGGCGGTCATCGCGGCCGGAGCCGATTTCGTCGTCTCGCCGGTCTTCGACCCGGAGGTCGTGGCGGTCTGCCGCGACGCGGGCGTCCTGGCCGCGCCGGGCGCCTTCACCCCGACCGAGATCCTGGCCGCCTGGCGGGCCGGGGCGGACATCGTCAAGGTCTTCCCGGCCACGTCGCTGGGGCCGCGGTTCTTCCGCGACCTGCGGGGCCCGCTGCCGCAGGTCCGGCTCATGCCCACGGGCGGCGTGACCCTGGAGAACGCCAAGGACTTCCTGGCCGCCGGGGCCTGCTGCGTCGGCATCGGCACGGCCCTGGTCGACGCCAAGACGGTCGAGCGCTGCGATTGGCCGGCGCTCGAGACCCGGGCCCGCGTGCTCGTGGCCTCGTTCGGGCCGGCCAAAGCGTAAGGGGCCGGCAGCGACGATGAGCCGCGAGCCGGGCGCCTCCTTCCGGAGCCGGGACTTTCTGCTGGCTCTCTGCGGCTATTTCTTCCTGTTCATGGCCGTCTCGCTATTCTTCCTTTTTCCCGTCGTCCTGGAGCAGTTCGGCCCCAGTCAGGGCCGGATCGGCCTGATCATGGGCGTCTACAGCGTAGTGGCCATCGCCATCCGGCCCTTTTTCGGGCGCCTGATCGACCTGCGCGGCGGGCGGCGGTTCGCGGTCCTGGGCATCCTGCTGCTGCTGGCGACCACCCCGCTCTTCCACCTGGTGCGCGATGCGGGCTGGCTGCCGGTCCTGCTGCGGGGGCTGGCCGGATTGGGGTGGGGCGTGGCCATGACGGCCACCATCTCCATGTGCTCCGACCTGGGGCCGTCCGACCGCCTGGCCAAGTCCATGGGCGTCATCGGCGTGGCCGGGCTGGTGGCCAACGCCTTGGGCCCGTTGCTGGCCGAGGAGCTCATCCGGGGCGGCGGCGCGGCGCGCCTGTACAACGTCAGCCTGCTGTTCCTGGCCGCGGCCCTGGCCTGCGTCCTGGCGACGCGGGAGATGCCTCGCTGCGAGACCGGGGCGGCGGGCGGGTCGCGGGCGCTGCGGGCCGTGCCGTGGGCGCTGGCGGCCGTCATCGGGGCGGTGCCGGTCTTCCACGGGGCCATCCGCGGGGTCATGATCTACTTCACCGCCGTGTTCGCCAACGCCAACAACCTCGGCCGGGTCGGGCCGTTCTTCGTCGTTTTCTCCCTGGCCGCCATCCTGACCCGCTTCCGCTTGAGCGACCTGTCGGACCGGCACGGGCGCAAGGCGGTCATCCTGCCGGCGGCCCTGATCATCGCCGTCAACCTGTTCGTCCTGGCCCAGGTCCGGAGCGCGCCGCTGCTTGTCGTAACCGGGTTCGTGGGCGGGCTGGGGCAGGGGCTGATCTTCCCGGCCTTGAGCACCTACATCATCGATTTCCTGGGGCGGGAGAATAAAGGCCTGGCCATCAGCCTGTACAACTCGCTGTTCGACGTCGGCATGGGCCTGGGCTCGCCGTTCTTCGGCTGGATCTCGGACCTGGCCGGGTACCGCTGGATGTACCGGGTGGCCGGGGCGCTGCTCCTCGTCTCGACGGCCGTGTTCATGGCCAAGGCCCCCAGAAGGGGTCAAACCTAAATTAATTCGATTTCTTTACCTGCGACCTGGGCTGGAGACATTGACCCTTGGCGAAAATCGAATTAATTTAGGTTTGACCCCTTCTTCAAGGAGGACGACATGTACGAGACCATCGTCGCCAGGCGGACCATCCGCCGCTTCAAGCCCGACCCGGTGCCGCGGCAGCTGCTGGCGCGGCTGACCGAGTCGGCCCGGCTGGCCCCTTCGGCGGCCAACCTGCAGCCCCTCGAGTTCGTCGCCGTCGACGACGAGGCGGTCCGGGCGGCCATCTTCCCCTGCCTAAAGTGGGCCGCCTACATCGCCCCGGCCGGCGACCCCGGCCCCGGCGAGGAGCCCAAGGCCTACGTCGTGACCCTGGTCAACACCAAGGTCCGGGAGAAGATGTTCGAGTACGATGTCGGCGCGGCCATGGAGAACATGATCCTGGCGGCCCTGGCCGAGGGCGTCGGCAGCTGCTGGCTGCTGTCGGTCGACCGCGACCGGCTGCGGACCGTCCTGGGCGTGCCCGAGGCCTACCGCATCGACTCGGTCCTGGCCTTGGGCTACCCGGCCGAGGACCCGGCGGCCGAGGCCATGGGCGAGTCGTGCCGGTATTGGAAGGACGCCGGGGGACGCCTGCACGTGCCCAAGCGCCCGGCCGCCGCCGTCACCCACTTCAACAGATTCTAGGGAGGGCCGGCCGGCCCGCCCCAAGGACGACCCGGGCCGTCTTGACTTGGCCGGGCAAGAGGATAAGATAGCCTTATCGACTCGAGGAGGAACCCATGAAGAATTCGCGCCTGAGTTTGATCTTCGGCCTGGCGGTCATCATCGGCCTCATGGCCGCGGCCCCGCTCGCCGCCGACGTCTACATGAAGCAGAAGACCCACACCGACGCCTTCCAGATGATGGGCCAGAGCCAGCCGGCCAAGGACACGGTCATGACCATCTGGCTCACGGACGGCAAGGCCCGCATGGACAACGAGGACGGCACCTCGTCGCTCCTGATCGCCGCGGACAAGAAGCTGATCATGATCGACCACAACAAGAAGCAGTACGCCGAGATGCCGCTCGATTTCGACAAGATGTTCCAGGAGGCGGCCGGCGACGATCCCAAGGCCGCCGAGGCCATGGCCAAGATGCCCGGGTTCATGAAGAACATGATGAAGGGCATGTCGGCCAAGGTGACGGACGCGGGCGAAACGAAGAAGATCGGCGACTGGAACTGCCGCAAGTACCTCATCGAGATGAACCTGGGCATGGGCGGGACGATGAACGCCGAGTCCTGGGCCTCCGAGGACATCAAGATCGACTACACCCGCGTCTTCGCCGCGGCCAATGCCATGATGGCCAGCATGCCCGGCTTCGAGAACATCCTGCAGGAGATGAAGAAGGTCAAGGGCGTCGTCGTCTACCAGGAGGCCAAGTCGGCCATGATGGGCGCCGAGGTCAAGTCGACGACTGAGCTCGTCGAGGCCGGCGACAAGGCGGCCCCGGCCGGGACCTACGACCTGCCCGCGGGGTACAAGAAGGTCAAGGCTATCAAGGGCTGACGCAAGGGAGGTTCGACCCCATCCGCACGGGCGGCGCGGCGCGCCGCCCGGGCCGTCAGCGGTTGAGATCGCCCGCCGATTCGGGCTGGTAGAGGACGGCCTCGATCTTGAGCGTCCGGGTCCCCGACGGGACCGGCCATTCGACGGTGTCGCCCGCCCGGAAGCCGAGGAGGGCCGTGCCGATGGGGGCCAGGACCGAGATGAGGCCCTTGGTGATGTCGGCCTCGTTCGGGTAGACCAGCTCGTACTCGTGGCGCTCGCCCGTGCCGAGGTCCAGGACCCGGAGCCGCGAGCGCATGGTGACGACGTCGGCCGGCACGTCGCCCGGTTCGACGATGACGGCCCGTTCGATCTCGGACCGCAGCTCCGCCAGGCGGTCGCGGTCCGGTCCCTGTTGGATAACTGCGGAGTTCAGCAGGGCGGACAGGCGGCCCTGGTCCAGACTGGTGATGATGATCTCTCGTCCCGGCATGTGTCCCTCCAGGCGGTGAAACGGTATTCTACCACAACGGGCCGGCCGAAGCCCGTCTTTCGTCCCCCTTCACCGGCGGCCGGGGGCGGCCCCGGCCCGGCGGGGATCAGACCCCGTCGCCCGAGTACTTCGACAACAGCGTCTTGCGGAGCGAGCGGTACAGGGCGACGAGCTTCTCCATGCGCGAGACCGTCAGGCCGGTCAGGTACTCGGCCGCCCCGGCCGGATCGGATTTGAGCAGCCCGACGGCCTTGGCGTCGACGGCCGCCTGCTCGGCGAAGAAGCCGGCCTCGACCGGGTCGCGGGCCGCCCGGACGTCCTTGAGCGCCGGCTGCCAGCGCAGGAGCATCAGCTTCTCGACGAAGTCGTAGGCCCAGCGGGCCGAGTCCTCGCTGTACTCCCGGAAATCGTAGGCCTGGTAGAGGGGCGACACGGCCGTGGCCCCGGCGTAGATCGGGGCGTAGGGCCCGACCATGGGATTATCGACATAGACCCAGTAGATGCCGCCGACGGCATCGGGCAGCCACGACCGCAGCTGGGCCACCATGCCGTAGCCCTGGCCGGCGATCGTCCGGTGGTGGCGGATGCGCAGGACCTTCTCCAGGTCGGCGGAAATGTAGGGCGAGGCTATGGGGCTTTTCTCCAGCCGCCCGCCGCCGGCCGGGACCATCCAGGCCGGGTCCAGCGTCATGTCGTAGATGGTGTTCTCGAAGGCCGAGCGCTGGAAGGCGATGACGTCCTGGACCGAGATCTTCTTCTCGGGCTTGAACGAATAAGGATAGAAGGCCGCGCCTTCGAACGGCTGCGCGTAGAGCGTGCGCGGGCCGGCCGGATCGGTCAGGCCCCGCTTGGGCCAGGCCTTGAGCGACGGCGCCAGCGAGCTCATGATGTACCACATCCGGCTCAAGTTGCCTTCCATGACCGGCGGCGCGTAGGCCTCCTGCCAGATGAAGGGCCGGCCGCTCTTGGGGTCGTACCAGCCGCGGTCGACCGCTTCCTTCATGTAATTCGGCGAGGCCAGGCAGTCGGGGCTCTTCGGGTCCAGCTCGCGGATGCGGAAGTAGTTGGCGATGACGGTGACGTGGTCGTCGGGCACGCGGCGGGCCGCCCAGATGGCGCCCGGCTGGCCGCTCTCCGGCGTCCACTCCGTGCCGACGCTGCAGATCTCCATGGTCCACAGCTCGCGCGGGTCGGCCACGCACAGCGACTCCGAGCCGCCGCACGAGGGCAGGAAGCCGTACTTCTCGACGAGCGCGCCGACCAGCTTGACGGCCTCGCGGGCCGTGGCGCAGCGCTGCAGGGCGAAGACCTGGGCCTGCTCGATGGTCATGATCTGGCGCGTCAGGCCCTCGATGTACGGGACGTCGAGCTCGGCCCGCTGCGAGCAGGTGCTCTCGCCGATGGCCAGCTGTTTCTCGTTCATCTGGGAATAGCCGGTGTGGAAATACGTGAAGGTGCGCTCGGCCTGGGGGATGCGGCCGATGACCTTGCCGAACTCGCCGAGCGGCAGCGCGTGGCGGTCGTCCTCGGCGCCGAAATAGGTCATGCCCCAGTGGACCGGGGCCAGGGCCCCCTTGGGGAAGGTCCGGCCCGGGACGATCTGGATGCGGCACTCGCTGCAGCAGTCGGTGTGGGACGTGATGACCGAGCCGTCGACGGTGGCCAGGCGGCCGGCGCCGATGACCGTGCAGCTCTCGAGCTTGGCGCTCTCGCCGGCGGCGGGGGCCGGTCCGGCCCAGGTCCCGGCGGCCAGGCAGGCCCCGAGGACGAGTCCCAAAGCGGTCTTTGTCGTCATCGTTCGCTCCTTTTCCAGGATGGCTACTTGGCCGGGAGGATCATGACCGCGGCGCCGCCGCCCGGGGCCAGCTTCAGGGCCAGGCGGTCGCCCGTCCGCACCGTCGTCTTGGCGACGTCGAGGCTGGTCCCTTCGGCCGCCGCATCGGGGCCGTCGGCGAAGATCGTGGCCTCAAAGGCGCCGTCGCCCAGGAACTCGAGCGGCAGGTCCAGGTCGCGGGCGTCCCAGTCGGTCATGGCCCCGATCCACCAGCCGTCGCCGCTGCGCCGGGCGATGGCCACGAACTCGGCCGGCCGGCCGGCCAGGACCTTGGTGTCGTCCCAGACGACCGGCACCTTCTCGATGAACTCCAGTCCCGGCTGGCCCTCGTAGGCCTCGGGGTAGTCGGAGACCATGACCAGCGGGCTTTCGTAGACGACGTACATGGCCAGCTGATGGGCCCGCGTGCCCTGCGACATCGGGGCGACGTCCCGGGCCTCGAACTTGCCCCGGGCCGCGTTGCGCATGGCCCCGGGCGTGAAGTCCATCGGCCCGGCCAGCATGCGGGTGAAGGGAATGGTCACGTCGTGCGTCGGCGTGATGCGGTCGCTCCACTTGCTGTACTCCAGGCCCATGACGCCCTCGCGCGTCAGCAGGTTGGGGTAGGTCCGCCGCAGCCCGGTCGGCTTGTAGGCGCCGTGGAAGTCGACCGTCAGCCGGTGGGCGGCCGCCGTCTTGACGACCTTCTCGTAGTAGTTGACCATGTCCTGGTCGTCGCGGTTCATGTAGTCGACCTTGATGCCGGCGGCGCCCCATTTCTCGAACAGGGCCATGGCCTCGTCCATGTGGCGGCCCAGGGCCTGCCACTCGACCCAAAGCAGCGTGGCCACGCCCTTGGCCTTGCCGTGGGCGATGATGGCCGGGATGTCGACCTCCGGCTTGTAGCGGAGGATGTCCTCGATGCGGCCGTCCTCGGACAGGGGCGCCCAGCCGGCGTCGACCAGCATGTACTCGAGGCCGTGGCGGGCGGCGAAATCGATGTAGTGCTTCATCGTCGCCGTGTTCATGCCCGGCTTGAAGGGGACGCCCGTGGCGAAGCTGCCCGACCACCAGTCCCAGGCCGCCTTGCCCGGCCTGATCCAGGACGTGTCGGCGATGGCGCAGGGCGCGCTCAAGTTCAGGATGAGGTCGTTGTGCTCGATAAAGCGGGCCGGGTCGGGGCCGACCATGAGCACGCGCCAGGGCGTCGACTTGGGAGCGGTGCCCAGGACGGGGCGGTCGAAGGGCCGGCGCGGCGCCACCGACAGGCGGGCCACCAGGCCGTCGGGCACGCCGGCCGCCCCGCCGACGTACATGCCGGCGTAGTCGGTCAGGTCGGCTTCGAGCAGCGCCACCCACAGCTTGGACTCCGGCATCTCGACGAGGAGCGGCAGGTGGACGAGCGAGGCCGGCTTGACGGCCGAAAGCGGCGTCCGGGCGAACTCGCCCTCGTTGCTGGTGTCCCAGCGCCCTAGGTCGAGGGCCAGGGCCGTGGCCGGCCGCGCGAAATAGAAGCCGGTCGTCTCGGCGGCGACGGCGAACTCTCCGTAGACGTCCTGCCTCGGCACGACGTAGCGGAACGCCGCGCCCTCGTCGTAGGCGCGCACGACGACGTCGAGGAGACGGTGGGGGGCGGCCTTCTCGCGCAGCCGGACGGTGAGCTCGTTGTAGCGATCGGGCACCGTCCGCCGGGCCCCGAAGGGGTTCTCCCAGGTCGAGTCGTTCGAACGCGTCTCGCCGGCGACGACCTCCAGGCCGTGGTCGAGGGCCGGGCCGCCGGCGAGATCGAGGCCGAGCGGCGAGTCGGCCAGGACCGGCGCGCCCTTGTAGGTCACGCGGTAATAAAGGCGCTCGCCGGCGAGATAGGGCTGGGGCTTGGCGGCCAGGGTGACGGCGACGACGAGCGCGCCGTCGGGCGAGGCGACGGACAGGGGGGCGCCGGCGGCGCCGCTCCGCGTCCCGCCGCCGTCCCCGGCCGGCGCGCAGGCCGGGCCGGCCAGGACGGCCAGGGCCAGCCCGGCCGCGAAGATCGCCGGGGCGATCGGGTGTTTTGAGCTCATGGGGTTCCTCCGTGGTCCGAGCGCGATGATCATGCCAGGCGATTATAACGTCCCGCCGCGGCCGAGGCAACGCGCGCGAGCGGGGGAGCGCCCGGGGTCAGCCCAGCCGGATGCGGGCGGCGATGGGCATGCGCCGGCCGACGCCGAAGGCCTTGGCCGTCACTTTGATCCCCGGCGCGGCCTGGGCCCGCTTGTACTCGTTGCGGTCGACCATGGCCGCGACCCGGCGCACGACGGCGGGGTCGAAGCCGAGGGCGGCGATGTCGTAGACCGACCGCTGCTCCTCGACGTACTCGCGCAGGATGGCGTCGAGCACCGGGTAGGGCGGCAGCGAGTCGGTGTCGAGCTGGCCGGGCCGCAGCTCGGCGCTCGGCGGTTTCTCGATGATGGCCCGCGGGATGAGCTCGCCGCGGGCGCCGGCGTTGATGTGCGCGGCCAGCTCGTAAACCATGGTCTTGGGGACGTCGGACAGCAGGGCCAGGCCGCCGCTCATGTCGCCGTAGAGCGTACAGTAGCCGACGGCCAGCTCGCTCTTGTTGCCGGTCGACAGCACCAGGTGGCCGAACTTGTTGGAGAAGGCCATCAGGATGTTGCCGCGGATCCGGGCCTGCAGGTTCTCCTCGGTCGTGTCGGCCGGCCGCCCGGCCAGGTGCGGCCCGAGGGCGCGCAGGTAGGCCTCGTCGACCGGCCCGATGGGGACCTCGAGCAGCGTCAAGCCCAGCCGCGCCGCCAGGTCCCGCGAATCGGCCACGCTCCCCCGCGACGAGAAGGGCATGGGCATGGTGACGGCCAGGACGTTGGCCGGCCCGACGGCCGCCGCCGCCAGGCAGCAGGTGACCGCCGAGTCGATGCCGCCGGAGAGCCCGACGACGGCCCGCTCGAAGCCGCACTTGCGCATGTAGTCCCGCAGGCCGAGGACGAGGGCCTCGTGGACGGAAGCGATGCGGTCGAGCGGCGTGAACAGTCCGGGCCTTCCAGGGCGGCCCGTGTCGAGGGTCGCCACCTCTTCCTCGAAGGCGGCCCCGACGGCCTGCGGCTCGCCGTCGCCGTCGAAAGCCAGGCTGCGGCCGTCGAAGACGAGCTCGTCGTTGGCCCCGACCTGGTTGACGAAGACGAAGGGCCGGCCGTGGCGGCGGGCGTGGCCGCGGATGAGGCCGTAGCGGACCTCGTCCTTGCCGGCGTGGAAGGGAGAGGCCGAGATATTGACGAACAGCGTCGCGCCCCGGCCGGCCAGGACGGCCACCGGATCGAGACCGTAGAGCCGGCCTTTGGGCCACAGAGCCGGGTCCGTCCAGGCGTCTTCGCAGACGGTGATCCCCAGGACCTCGCCCTTGAAAGGGACCGGCCGGATCTCGGGCCCCGGGGCGAAGTAGCGCATCTCGTCGAAAACGTCGTAGGTGGGCAGGAGCGACTTGGGCTGCTCGAGCAGGACCCGGCCGCCCGCGGCCAGGATGGCGGCATTGTAGAGGGGCTTGCCCGCCCCCGCCGGCGGGGCCGGCCGCGGCGCTCCGAAGATCAGGCCCGTAGCGGGATGGCTTGCCGTCAGGCGCACCAGCGCGTCTGCGGCGGCGCCGGCGGCCGCGACGAACCAGGGCCGCTCGAGCAGGTCCCAGGGCGGATAGCCGGTCAGGAAGAGCTCGGGCAGGACGACGAGGTCCGACCCGGCCCGGGCCCCGGCTTCGTAGGCGGCCGCCGCGGCGTCCCGGTTGCCGGCCAGATCGCCGACCACCGGATTCAACTGGGCCATCGTGATCTTCATTTTTTCCGGCTCAAGATGGGGTCAAACCTACCTTTTTTCGAAAAAGGTAGGTTTGACCCCATCTTGATATACCAACAGAGGCGGAATCGCTTGTCAAGGCCGGAGGCCTTTTCTATACTCGGGGCGACCGAGGTCCGCCGAGGAGAAGGCCAGATGAGGCGAAAACACGCCGGGTTCCACGATCTGCCGGATCCGCCGGTCCGCATGAGGCGTCCGGCCCGCCGGCGCCGGCCGCCCCGGCCCCGGATCGTTCTGTTCCTGGCCCTGCTGGCCGCCTCCGCCGCGGCGGTGGCTTGCGACGCCGGGCGTCGCGCTGCCGCGTCCGCCGGGACCGAGGTGGACCGCAGCGGCCCGGGCCGGACCGGCTACAGCCTTCGCCTGTCCGGCGAGCGCGTGCTAAGGTTCGTCCTGCCCGAGCTCGCGGGCGCGGGCCTGCCCCAGGTCGATATCGGCCGGCCCGACGCCGACGGTTGGAGGCGCGTGCGCCTGGCCTGGGAGATCGAAAAGGCGACCGCCCAGGACGAGCTGTCCGTCGCTTTCGGCCTGGACTTCGAGCCGGACCTCTGGTGGGCCCCGCACCTGGCGCCCGAAGAGGGCTATGTCGTGGCCCAGCATGTCTTCCGCTCGCCGGCCCTGATCGCCGCGCGCGGCTCACTGGTCGTGGCCCTCGTTCCCGACCTGGACGTCGTCGGGGACCGGCCGGCGAACCCGTGGTTCCTGGACTACGACGCGCTCGCCAGGAAAATGGCCATTGGGCTGTCGCGGACGGAGGTGGCCGAGCACGTCCTCTTCAAAAAGGCCCTGGGGATGACCTTCGCCCCGGGCCGCCTCGAGCTGGGCTTCTATGTCGCCGCGTATCGCGACGATCCGAAGGTCCCGGACCCCTGGGCCAAGGCGGCCCGGTTCTTGTGGACGCGCTGGGGCCGCCCGCTTTATCTCAAGGGCGAGCCTGTCGCCGGGCCGCTCGAAGCCTACGTCCGCCGAACCTACGACTGGGCCTTCAAAGGCTGGGGCAATGCCGTCTGGCAGGAGTTCGATCTCGGCGGCCGCCGGGTCGGCGCGCCCCAATTCATCGTCAACATCTCTCAGTCGCCCAACTACGCGGGCCCGTGGTACCAACGCGAGTTCCGTTCCATCTGGAACCAGGCCTGGTTCTCGTCGCTGCGGAGCGCTTCGGGCCTCTACCGGTACGGGCGGCGGCTGGGAGGCCCGGAAGGGGAGGCGGCCATGGCCCGGGCCCGGCTGACCAAGGAGCTGGCCCTGTCCGCCCCGGTCTCCGACGGCCTTTTCCCGGCCGTCATCGGGACGGCCAACGAAGAGGTCGAGATCGGCGGCCGGAAGCTGCGCCGCCCCCGGCCCTGGTTCGAGGCCCGCTGGTCCAACTCCGACCGCACTCCGGAGGACCACGGCATCACCGCCGAGTGGTACCACGTCCTGGACATGAGCTGGACGGCGCTCCTCATGCTGCGCTGGTACGACGACCTTGAAAAGGACCCCCGGCTCCTCGACTACGCCCGGACCTATGGCGAGCGGCTGCTCGCGCTCCAGGACGCCGAGGGCTTTTTCCCGGGCTGGCTCCATCCGACGACCCATGCGCCGGGACCGGTGATGAACCGGACGCCGGAGACAAGCCTGAGCGCGACGTTCCTGCTCAAGCTGGCCGGGATGACGGGGGAGGCCAGGTACAAGGACGCCGGGCTGCGGGCGGTCGACGCCGTCCTGAAGGACATCGTGCCGGCCGGACATTGGCTCGACTTCGAGACCTATTGGTCGTGCTGCCCGTGGGGCCGCGACAGATACCTCGACCGCAAGATCGAGCGCAACGCCCTGCACAAGCAGAATACGCTGTCCATGTTCTGGACGGCCGAGGCGCTGCTGGCCGCATATAACGCGACCGGCCGGTCCTCGTATGCGGACCAGGGCCGGCGGACGATCGACGAGCTGTCCATGTTCCAGCAGGTCTGGCAGCCGCCCTTCATCTTCGTCCCGGCCCTGGGCGGCTTCGGGGTCATGAACGCCGACGGGGAATGGAACGATTCGCGCGAAACGCTGTTCGCCGAGCTCTTCCTCGACTACGGCCGGGCCACCGGCGAGCAGGCCTACACCGAGCGGGGCCTGGCCGCGCTCAAAGCGGGCTTCGTCATGATGTACTGCCCGGAGAACCCGGCGGTCAAGGCCATGTGGGAGAAGGTCTATCCGTGGTTCGGCCCGGCCGACTACGGCTTCACCATGGAGAACTACGGCCACGGCGGCCGGACCAGCCCCGAAGGTGAGGGCATGGGCGTCTTCACCATCTACGACTGGGGCAACGGCGCCGCGGCCGAGGCGGTCATGCGCATCCTCGACCATTACGGGCCGGACTTGGTCCGCGAAGCGACGGGGACGAACGGGCCGCGCTGATCCCGCGGCGGGGCGGACGGCGGCCCCAAATCGCTTGGTTTGGGCCCCGGAAATTGGTATGGTGTCCAGAACGAGGAGGCGATCATGAATTCCATCGACACGCCCCGCCGGCCCGCCGCCCTTTCCGCCGTCCTTCTGGCCGCCGCGCTGGGCACGGTCTTCGCCTCGTGCGCCCGGACGCCGCGGGCCCCCGCGCCCCCCGCCCCGGCCGCCATCGGCATCGACGAACTGGCCCGGCTCGACCTCCTGCCCCAGTTCCGGCGCTCGGTCCAAACCGGCCTGGTCTCGAGCTACGACCGCAGCGGCGGCAACGACGACGGCTTCAGCGGCAAATATTCGTATGTCCGCAAGGAGCCCGGCGGCCTCGTCCTGGCCGACCTTGACGGACCGGGCGCCATTTACCGTATCCACACCCCGACGCCCACGGACGACATCGTCGAGTTCTATTTCGACGGCGAAGCCGAGCCCCGGCTGGCCCTGCCGCTCAACCGGCTCTTCGACGGGACCCGCCCGCCGTTCGTCGCCCCTCTGGCGGCCGCGGCCGCGGGCGGCTCGACCTCCTACGTGCCGCTGACCTACGCCCGGTCGTGCAAGGTCCTGCTCAAGGCCGAGACCTTCCAGTTCTACGACATCAACTACGCTGTCTTCCCGGCCGGCACCGCGGTCGAGACCTATGTCGACCCGCCACCGGCCGGGTTCATGGCCCGGGTCGAGAAGGCCGCGGCGCTCCTGCGGCGGGCCGGCTCCGACATCAGCCGCGACCTGGCCCCGGCGGGCGCGGCCGTGAAGGTCCGGACCGTCCGGGCCCGCCTCGAGCCGGGCGCGACGGCCGTCCTCTACGAAACGAAGGCGCCCGGACGCATCGTCGGCCTGCGCCTCGCTCCGGCCTCGGCCCTGGCCGGGCCCGGCCGCGACATCCTGCTGAGGGCCACCTGGGACGGGGCCGCGGCGCCGGCCATCGACGCCCCGGCCGGCGACCTCTTCGGCTACAGCTTCGGCGAGCCGGCCGGCCGGTCGCTCCTGCTGGGCACGTCCGACGACGGCGTCGCCTATCTCTATATCCCCATGCCGTTCGAGCGTTCGGCCCGCGTGGAGCTCGTCTCCGAACGGGAGCCGGGCGGGGCCGCCGTCGAGGTCGTCGCCGAGATCGTCACCGCCGCGGCCGGGAAGCGCCCGGACGAGGGCCGCTTCTACGCCCGCTGGCGCCGCGAGAACCCCTGCGCGCCGGGGCAGCCCTACACCTACCTGCGGACGGAAGGGCGCGGCCATGTCGTCGGGACCATCCTCCAGGCCCAGGGCCTCGAGCCCGGCCACACCTCCTTTTTCGAAGGCGACGACCGGGCGGTGATCGACGGCCGGCTGGCCGTCCCGGGCACCGGCTCGGAGGATTCCTTCAACGGCGGCTGGTACGACGTGCCCGGCCGCTGGGAGACGCGGACGTCGCTGCCGTTGAGCGGCTGCCTCGACTACAAGAAGCCGCAGGGCCGGACCGGCGGCTACCGCCTCATGCCGGCCGACGCCTACGCCTTCGCCCGGTCCATCGACTACACGATCGAGCACGGCGGCGAGGGCAACGCCGTCCCGGCGGATTACGCCAGCGTCGTCCTTTTCTACGCCCAGGACCCGCCGGCCCCGGCCGAGCCGTTGCCGCCAGCGGCCGCCCGCCGCGTCGCCGGCCTCGACCGCGTCGTCTTCGTCCCCGGCTGGAACGTGCCCATCCATACGGCCTCGCTCCAGAACGCCGTCTGGTCCAAGCAGTCCCTGGCCGTGGGCCAGGACCGGGTCCGGGTCCTGTCGATGCGGACGAGCGGCGGGGACGTCTTCGGGCCCCACCACGTCTCCTTCGTCTGCGACCTGCCCGAGGCCGGGACCTACCGCGTCTCGGTCAAGGCCGTGCTCGGCCCGGACCAGGGCCGGCTGCGGCTGTTCGAGCTCGACCGCCCGGCCGGCCGGGCCGTCGACCTGTACGCTCCAGAGCGCGCCGTCGGCGGCCCGTTCGCCCTCGGCGACTTCGACATGCGCCGCGGCGAGAACATCGTTTACCTGCACCTCGAGGGGGCCGACCCCCGCTCGAAGGGCCTGGGCTTCGACCTGGCCGAGATCGTCTTCGAACGCCTCGGCCGCAATCCCGGCGGAGGCAACTGAACATGAAACTGCGGAAGCTCGATCCGGTCTACGTCGTCATCATGGCCGTCCTGGCCGCCCTGCCGTTCCTGCTGGTGCGGCTGGTCGACAAGGGCCCCAAGGCGGGCGGGCCCATGCCCGCCCCGGTCCTGGCCGCGGACATCGGCGACGACGCGGCGGCCTGGGTCACGGACACCCTGGCCGGCCTGACCCTGGAACGGAAGATCGCCCAGCTGGTCACGGCCGACATCGCCGGCGGCTACATCGCCGACGACGATCCGCGGCTGGCCCGCTGGACCTCGCTGGCCCGCGACCACGGCCTGGGCCTGTTCGTCTTCTACGGCGGGACGCCGCGGGACGTCGCCCGGGTCCTCAACCGCCTCCAGAAGGAGGCCGCCGTGCCGCTGCTCGTCACGGCCGACTTCGAAGGCGGGCCCGGCCAGCAGGTGACGGGAGCCAGCGAGTACCCGGCCAACATGGCCTTCGCCGCGGCCGGCGACGAGGACCTCATGTACCGGGCCGCCTCGGCCGCCGCGGTCGAGGGCCGGGCCATGGGCGTGCACCTGACCTACACGCCCGTCTGCGACATCGCCTGGGACCCCGACAACCCGGCCGAGAGCGTGCGCTCCTTCGGGGGCGACCTCGACCTCCTCGGGCGCATGGTGCGGGCCTACGTCCGGGGCTACCACGAGCACGGCATGCTGACCTCGGCCAAGCATTTCCCGGGCCGCGGCGACGTCCGCAACATGCCCGACAACCCGGGCTGGGCCTGGATCGACAAGCCGGCCGCCGACGTCGAGGCCCAGGAATTCCGGGCCTTCAAGCTCGGCATCGAGGCCGGCGTGGACTTCGTCATGACCGAGCACATCGCCGTGCCCTCGGTCACGGACGGGTCGCGGCTGCCGGCCAGCGTCGAGCCCAAGCTCGTCTCCGGCTGGCTCAAGGGCCGGCTGGGCTTCCGGGGATTGGTGACCAGCGACGACCTTTGGTACGACAACGTCGTGGCCCGGTTCGGGGCCGAAGAGGTGGCGGTCAAGGCCTTCGAGGCCGGGCACGACATCATCCTCAAGCCCAAGGACCCGGTGGCCGCGATCGCGGCCCTGGCCGCGGCGGTCCGCTCCGGGCGCATCCCCGAGGCCCGGGTGGACGAGGCCGTGCGCAAGCTCCTGACGCTCAAGGCCCGGCTCGGCCT
>JAEAMG010000616.1_pt1 | contig 38109 bp, 30 predicted proteins | sample 8958741 | NCBI WGS metagenome assembly JAEAMG01 (sample SAMN16933256, study PRJNA681125) | bioreactor sludge metagenome | isolation source: anaerobic bioreactor treating anionic surfactant - SDBS | place: India: Bengaluru | collected 2019-02-28 | reverse complement strand
AAGAATTTGACTATTGATGAATTTTGGGAACAGTATAATATTAAAAAACAGATTACTAAAAATGTTGCTTAACTTTTTGTCTCAAATAAATTTGCAAGTCCAATATCCGGATATCATACCAGAAGGAACAGAAATGCAAAAAAGAATAAAAAGAATAAGCCGCTTAGAAAAAATAGCATGGCAGATTAAGTATGTTAAAGTCTTCTGCTTATTATGCAATAAATATTACCCCAGTATTATTTTTGAAAATATTTATGAAAAGATTAAATTTTATTCAGCCGTATATAATATAGGATTCAAGAGCGAAAAAACATTAAATCAAATCCGCAAGATTCGTATATTCCCCAGATTTGGCAAACAAAAGTATAGCTATGAGGATGTTTCGCTCGAATTTTATATCAAAACGACACAAAGCAACATTTAATCACGAGTTTTCAAATTTTTCTGAGCGGATTCTCTGAAATCTAATATTAAGCCAAGAACTAGGGAGTTATATTTTAATTTATGAAATAAACTCTCTAGTTTTATGTTAAATGGGTCTTCCGGTTTTATGCTTGTAATATACTTCCTTAGTCGGTTAGCATCAGAGCCAAAATCGCTATTACTTGATACATATTTTGATAGATGAGCATCTTTTATCGGGATGTTTGTCAAAAATAAAGCAAGGATCTTGGCTTTGTTGGTGAATGGGTCCAATGAGAATAATTCATGAAAAATATAATTGGTGTTTTTTCCCATTTCATTATATAGTATTCTAATCTGATCAACTATTTTTTTAGATATCCCACTTTCTTTACCATTGTAATTATTATGCCGGCTATATTCATTAACCAGTTTTCTTAACATCGTCATGTTAACCAGGAAAATAAACTCTTCATTGAAAAATTCTAAATTTTTCAATATTTCCAAGTTTTTATTTGGATTACTTAATGTCGTTTCAATCATTTCATTAAGCTGGTTCTTAAATCTTAAATGATATTCACTGTCTATTTGATCAGACTTAACTATTAAGTTATTATTAATGTATTCTGCAATTATTTTACTAGCATTGTATGTGGTAAGTTTTTGCTGTTCCGATAAAATTTCTTTGTGCTCACGAATACAATCACCAGTTGGTAATTCAAAAATATTCCTAATTGCTTCTTTAACCCTATAGCGATAGCCCTTATTCAGATTATCAATTTCTAGCAATTCAGAATACATGTCGTCTATATTTTTGTAACTATCTAAAATTTTGCTAATTATATTTAGCCAATCTGAATTGGATACTACTCTTAGTTTAATTTGAACAAGGTCGGAGTTAATGTCTATTTTTGACTCTTCAGCCATAGATTTTGACTGTAAGGAAGCAATCTTCTCGAGTTCCTCTATCTGATTCTGGAGCTTTCTGGTTATTTTACGAGAGAATTTATTGTGGTAGAAGAGTATGCTATTACTCAGTTTTTCAGTTTCAGCAATAAGATCATCCTCGTTACTTAGTAAGTTTGAATGTTCATACTCAGAAATAATTTCTCCGATTTTCTGAATACTCTCATTGTCTTCTACAAAAAAATATTCGAAATCATTCTTGAGATCTACAGCGTTTGAAACCAATTTTAGAAGAACCTTATACATCCCCTTTCCCTTTTCTTGCAGCACTTGTGCTTTGTTTAGGACTCTTATTTTCTTTTCAATCTCATCGATGAGTTGGTCGAAGAGGATAGCATTTCCACTAATTACTACTCTTTCACAATTTTCAATTAATTGTTGGATGTTGAGGTCTTCTTGTGCATTGTTGGTTAATTCTGCCTGTGCCTTTAAAGCATTCATCTTTTGTTCTAAAATCTTTCTTCTCTCCTCAAATAACTCAATTTTCTCGGCCTCATTTTTTATACTTACTTTTCTTAACAGTAATAAAGTAGAGATTATGAAAACTACAATCAATAAAAGGATTCCTAAATATGGAAAAACAATTCTTTTGTCGAAAAAAGTAGGATTGTCAAAATTAATCCACTTTTCGAAAAGATTATTTCCGGTTATTTTTAATTGTATTACTCCTAATTTTGAACCAATATATAATGTCTGTTCAGGCATCACAATATAAGCATTAGGATTGAAGGTTATATCAGGGAATATTCTTGTGGAATCAACCCATAATTTATTATTTGAAATCCCTATTTTATGAATTCCATAAAGCCCAATTGCATATAATGTTGTGTCATTAATCGGTATAAGTTTATATAGATTTTTTACACCAACAGAATCTACCCTGTCTGTTTGATCTAGATATAATTGTCTGTTTGTCAGGATTAAGATATTTTGGTCATCAATTGGGCACACATCGTTAATCCATTTGTTATCAAGATTCGTTTTGATGACCTTTCTCTGCCAATCTCGATTTTGCAACAAATACGCTTTGTAAATGCCATCATTAATAGTTGCAGCAATATGGTAATCCGATATATTATTGGAAATTCTAATTATATCTTTATCTTTCAATCCATTGGAGATGGTTATCTGGGGACGTTCTCTCTTAATATTTATGTAGAAAAGACCGTTCTTTGTTCCAATCATGATTTTTGCAACTCTTTTATTAGGATCCTGAAACAATCTGGCAGACAATATATTCCCTATTTCTTTCTGGTTTTTAAATAAATCCTCTGTATTTGAGCCAAAAATATGATTTGTCGATAATTTTGTTCTATAAAGTGAATTACCTCCGGTATGAAAATACAGATATATTCCGCTAACAGCTGACCATTGAATCTTTCCTTGAGCCTCAATTTTCTTTATGAATCGTGCGTTTTCGTTCCCGTCTTTTTTGTAAAGGAGGTTAGACGAAGTTATAAAGTAGATACTGTTCAAATTGTCGGAACAAATAGAGACAATGTCGGAGTTTGTATAGATTCCTAAATGCACCGGAGCTCTTAAAATAGACTTTGTTGTAATTAGATATGTACAGTGTTCTTTGCTGGTTATGAGATTGCGTTCGCTTAAGTAGGGTATGCTCTTTGGTAAATCTATGTTAACGAATTCATCGTATTTATTAATATCTTTTCCAATCTTCACATTAAACTCAGAGATAATCCATTTATTATGATTATTGTCTTGGAAAATTATATTAGGATTATCTTTGCACCGGATTGTTTTTGTCTTTATTCCATCGTAAATTGTAATTTGACCTTTAGAAAGAGTGTAAACCGTATCGTTGAAAGATGTAACGTAGTTTAGATTGGTACCCGCTATAATTTTATTGATTTTATTATTTGAATTTTCGTCATAAATGATTATTCCACTTGGAGTTGCACAGACAATAGTGCCATTTTTGTAAGGGCATAGTTTGTATACTGGATACTCATAAGATCTTTGGGCAAGAGAGTCTTTTCTTGGAAAAACCAGATTCATTTTTGCCTGGGATACTTTTATGTTTAATCGATAAATACCATTGCTTGTTGCTACGAGAATAATGCTATCGTTTATTGTGCAGAAGTCATAAGCAGAGTAATCAATTCCCTTGCAATCTATCGGATAGAAGTTGTTTTCTACGATTTCAGAGTTTCTTACAGTTAATTTTTGCAGTCCTGCATTTTGTAAGCCAATTAAAAGCGTTGTGTCTTTACCTTGGGTTTCCGGCACGACTTTGTAAATTTTATTTTTTTGCGAATCTAATCTCCATTTCACCTCTTTCCCATTGTGCAATATAATCTCTCCGCTTTTAGTCCCAATCCATAAATTGTTGTTGTCAGGGCTTGACCAAATCGAGGATAATTCTGTATCTAAAGTAAACTCATCGAAGATTTGAGTATTAGTAACAGCCTCTCTTTTACATGAACCAATCAAAACACTAGAAATTATTAAAAAGAGCAAATTTTCTTTAACTATTCTTCCTGAAATGGTAATCATAGCCGTGATGGATTAAATATAACAAGATTTATATTGCGTTTAAATATAACTAATTATTATCTTGAGTCAAGTTTTTTCTTGTACAACCTTGTTTTTTTTAAACATAATGAATAAAGCAACTTTTTTCATTTTTTTTAAAATGCCTCTTCACAAACTTTGTAAAAGCTATTAAAAAAACTTTTTCTATAACCATTAAAAAAATAAACTATGTTAAAAAAAATATTTTCATTTCGTGGTCGTATTTCAAGGACCGAATATATCCTGAGTTGGATAATATTTTACACTTTGTTTTTAGTGCTAAATAATCTATTTCATGGAATTCAGTATTATCAAACATCTCTTGAAAATCCAGATTATCAATTATATGAGGCGCCATCTATTTTCTTGCTAATAGTAGAGATACTCTTACGTCTTCCTTTAGTGTGGGCTATCATTACTCAAGGGGCAAAAAGATGTCATGATATGGGCTATAGTGGTTGGATACAGATTGTTCCATTGGTTCCGCTTTTTATGTTATTTATTCCAAACGATCCTGAAACAAATAAATACGGACCAAACCCAAGATTGAAATAGTACTAAAATAAAGGATAGAAAAAGGCTATTCTCCATACTAGACAGATAATCTTCGTATTACAACAATCACATAACTTTAATAAAATTATTTATTATGAAAAAGTTACTATTTATTTTCTTTATGTTCTCTGCCTTTAGTTTAAAGGCACAACTAATCGGTGACAACTGGTACGCATTTGAGTTTTTGAAAGATGGCGTTAAAAATATCAACTTGAATGGTAAAATCTATTCAAATGCCGGGGGATTAAAAGTCAACGGTAATAATTTTATTTTTTTTCAGCAAAATGAAGCAGATAGTACTTATTATGTTATCCATAATTATAATAAATATGGACCTTTTAAAAAAGTTGGAAGCAAATTCATCTTGACTGCATCTGGAAAGTTCATCTTTATCTTCACAAAACTCAATTCTGAATTAGTGTTTTTTAATGTCAACGGAAAGGTTTATGGTGGTTATAAAGATGGCTTTTGGAGTACTGATGCTAATGATTTTGATTCTGAAGGGATGACTGAAAATGGTAACTGGTATTTTGTGTATAAAGACTTAAAAGACAAATGGTTTTTAAATGTTAACAACATAAAGACATATCCTCTTTTTAAAGATAAAGATAATGATTATAATTTATCAAGTGTTTTAATTGATAACACTGGCAGAGTAATCTATTCGGGGTATCAAGGTAACAATGAGTCTAATTCACAATCATCTGTAATATATATGGATGGTGAAATTGTTTACGGGAAAATTGATAGAGACGGGTTGTTTAAACAGCCCAATGACAACAGACAATATTATAATGAATCCAATATAATTCTTACCGATAAACATAATAATTCAATGGAAAAGTATTATAAATACTTTAATGGCAAATTATATGGTCCATACTCTTCTGTGCCAGAAACAAGAAGTAATTGGGATAATCAAAAGGGAGAGTTTATGTATTGTTTTACAAAAAACACCAACCTTTATTTTAATATAAACGGTATAGAACATGGGCCTTATTTGGATGATGAGTATTCTGAACACATCTATAGAAGTTTCTTTTATTCTGCAAGCAATTATTTATATGTTGCTAAAAATCTAAGTGGTAAATATATAATAAATATAAAAGGGACCATTAGTGGACCCTATGATGAAATAAAAACGACCTATCTTGATAAGGATGGCAATTTCTGTTATACCTATAAAAGTGGATCAGAATGGAATATAAGAAACAATTTCCGCACAGAAAATTACCAAGAAGCATTAGAGTATATTAAGGAGGCATATAGTGATTCAAAGGGAAATATGTTGTGTATGTTAAATATTGAAGGTGCAGATATTGTCGTATATATGCCAATTAATGAGGATAATGTAGTATATGAATATGAAGATTATTCGACGAGTGAATTTTCTTTAATCAATGGAAAATACATGTTTTTCATAAAAAATAACAGAATCAATGTAAACGGAAATATTATTTATTTACCATACTGTAGTGCTGAATATATAAGCCCCTCCAGCATATTAGTAAGTGACGGCTCATATGCATGGAGCTATTCAGATGAAAGTTATTATGGCACGTTCTTTATGAATGGTCAAGTTATAAAAAGGGCTAAAACATTTGATAAAAAGTATATTGACTCGTCCGGAAAATATTTATTAAGATATATTAAAAATGACATATATTATGTCAATATAAATGGTTCCGAATTTGTTCAAGGAGATAGTGACTACATTATGAACTTCTTTGTAGGCCCTAGATGGATTTCACTAAAATAAATATTATGTGGCACAGATTTTTCTAAATAGCAGAAATACTTATATTTATACTTTTTAAAATACGATGGTTCTTATTAATTAAATATTATAATAATTTGATAATTAGCTAGATGTAAAAATCTGTGCCACATATTATAATGAGAATGTTGAGAATAATAGCGGCCATATTTTTATTGGCAGCATTGGGGTGCACCATTATTTTTGATGGTGTGATTGAAAATACCGCATTATTTGTTTTGGCTACAATATTAATAATTAACCTAATAATTAACGCAGTTGATTACAGAAAAAGATTCATGAAGAAGTAGTACTATAATAAGTACGAGGACCCTTTAACGACCGAAGGGAAGATATAAGAATCGGCGATTTGCCTCTTAAGCAGTATATAAGTTAGTGTAAAAATAACGAATCAGGGCATCCAGCCGGAGGGAGTAAGGAGCGATTGAAGCCATAAGACCGTAAAAGACCTTGGTTTTTTAGTGATTTTATGAGTGTTTTTCCGAAATAGGGCGAGAATGTTTGACGAACGTAGTGAGGAGTTTCGGAGCCCCGGAAAAATACGATATCAAATCACGTTAAGAAAAACCAGTGTCTTTGAGGCTTATGACTTCAAAGCGACTGAGGATGGACAGCCCTGAGACGTTATTTCTACACAGTATAAAAAGCGGCTATCGAGAATAAATTAAGAAAAGCCCTCGTCCTTAAGACTTTTGGCTGCAAAAAGCAGAAATTCCACATAAAATTTGTAATATTTGCTCAACTTCTTCGTCTAATAATAATGAACACTAATCTGACTTAAAATGAAAAAGATTTTTTACCTCACAGTAGCGCTGATTATAATTGTATTATCATCCTGCTCATTTCCGGGAATGTTCTCAGTAAGACCGGAAGGAGAGTATATATCAAAAGACATAAATCCGGAAAGCTTTTCAAGCGTTTCAGTAGCAAGCGGATTCCAGCTTATTCTTACACAGGACTCTGTGCAGTCCATGTCAGTCGAGACATACGAGAATATCTTCCAATACCTGGAGATAGAGATAGTGGACAGCACACTTTTTATCTCCACAAAAGACGGAGTTAACTTTTCAGGACAGCCAAATGTGAAAATTCATATCACAACACCGGTTTTAGACGAGTTGTCCTTATCAGGCGGCAGCAGGGCAGAATTTGTCAATGAGTGGAAAGGAGAAGAGTTTGAAGCATCTCTCAGTGGCGGAAGCCGGATTTTTGGCATGATAAATTTAAAGACATTTGAATTGGAGCTCTCCGGAGGATCCAGATCAGAGTTAAATGGAGTAGTTGAAAAATTCTCACTAAATGCCTCCGGTGGAAGTAAAAGCAGACACCTTGATTTACTGACAAGAAATTGCGAAGCCCTTGTTTCAGGCGGGACCTCTCTTGAGATATCTGTATCAGACACTCTTGACGTTAATTGCTCCGGCGGGTCAAGGGTTAAATATAAAGGCACTCCTGTCATCTCGTCACAGATTTCAGGAGGTTCAGAAATGGAGAAAGTTGATTAGAAAATAACGGGATTTATTTCCAGTTTGTGTCGTAATAATTGTAGAAACGTGTCATAAATTCCTCTTTACCGGAAAGTCCAAGACTGGAAACAACATCTGTCCCTCCAGTCTGGACAAGTTTTTTAAGACCGGAGTAACCAAACTGTTTGACGACAAAATCCACCATTATCCAACCAAGGTCATAGTAGTCATATACGTTATCAGTATTGACATATATACCCATCTCGTCATAGGTGGGTTTCCTTGAGTAGCATGCAATTGCCCGTCCCATCTCATAGTTTATAGTTGACTTCATTGTGAGGATCTTGGCAGAAGAGAGCTCCCCGTCATTTGACAAAAACTCTGCAAAACCTTCGCTGAGCCATGCCGGTAAATAATTTGGATAGATTTGGAATTGAACAACGTGCGCAAATTCATGTTTCATGAGATGTTCGCCACTACCCATCTGAATTGCGTTCGGGGATATCATCCTGAAGGCAGAAAATCCCAGACCGCCACCTTTAGACCAAGAGTTTACATCACAAGTGGCACCTCCCCACTCAAAGTGGTAACATCTTTCAGGCATCAGCAGGAATGATATCTTACAACTGAATTCTATGTCGAATTTTGTTTTGAGATTTGTTAGAAATGCCTCAAGAATGTTTGAATATGAAGGGAAAAGGGAGTTGTCAAAATCCGAATAATAATATTCCACAAGATCTGTCTCCTTCTTTAGGCGGATGAGTTTGTTGGTCCCATTCATGTAACATCCGTTCAGATAACAACTCCAACACCAGTTCAGAGTCTCTTTTGTATAGATATTACCTGCGACTCTTAGTGTCAACGAGCCATCCTGCTCTACTCTCATACCTTGTCTCATATCAATGAGTCCGATGAAGGTGCAGTACCATTCAAAAAATGTTGCAGTGATTCCTATTCCGTAATTATCTCTGAAAAATTGTTTATTGTTGTATTCCTCAATCGATGGATTTCTTCCAAGAGTGGTAATCACGTTTCGTACTTTTTCCAGAGAGGGTCTGATTTTGGCTTGATATGCTCCAAACCCGCACTTCATCCAGTACGGGATATTACTTGTTTTATAGTAGAATTGAAGGAAAGACTGGGCTATATAAAACAATGCACCCTGCTGGCCGGAAGTGAATACAGCCATCTGTTCTGTAGTTGTAGGCTCTGTTATATAAAGCTTGCCGCTTCCATCGAAATAACCGATTTCCCAAGAATCCGTTCCTGCGGGTTTCCCTGAATTGAAAGTCTCCGGATTGACTGTTACCACATCCGGAGCTGTGAAGGTATTTCCAAGAAGAGAATAAAACCTTTCATCCTTTTTTATGGCAGAAGCATTAATGGTAGGGATTCCGCTGAAAGTACGGAAGTTGTAACTGTCTGATTTGCCGGGATTGCTGCTAGACGAGGAGGTAAGTGTCTGGCTGACACTTAGCGTGTAGTCTGTATTTGTTTTTAACGGACTGGTCAGAGTGACAGAAAACTCTTTGTTGTTTGCACTTTTAACAGCAGTAATACCTACAGAAATCCCGCTGTTTTTCTCTTTTAGTGTGATATTGACAAGTATCTGGTAATCTTTAATTTCATCTGAAAATGCTATAGACAGACCGGGTAAAACAGATACGTCTTTTTGACCGTCAAGTGAATTTCCTCCACTAGTGGCGGTTACATTACGAAGGAGCACTACTTCATTTTCTTCTTTTGGCGGTTTGTCCCCGCCACTTTTCTGGCATGATAGGAGAGATGTTGTTACCAAAATGGTAATAAGGATCTTGATGTGCATTGTCGACATAATTAATTACACTAAGTTTATACAAATATATAATTATTTTAATTTTATCAAATATGAGATGATTCAATTTTACAGGATTTTGCGTTTGTCGTTAATTATCTTTAAAATTGTATCGTCTCCTGCTGAATCGATACAATACGACATTAATGCAGACACAACGGCGCTTCTATGATAATCTGAACAGTGAGGAATTGCTCAAGGCTATTGCTGAGGGTAATGAGGAAGCCTATTCCTCTCTTTTTACCATGTATTATGCGCAGCTATTCTCATACGCATGCAGGATAATGAATGACAGGAACGAAGCTGAAGAGTGCGTCCAGTCTACATTCTGCCATATCTGGGATATACACGGAAAACTTGAGATCAGAGACTCACTGAAGTCATATCTTTTCAGATCTGTATATAATAATTGCATTACAAGGCTCCGGCAGAGAAAAGCGCTGGCTAAGTACGAAGAGTCAGGACTGCTGGATCTCTATTTTACCAGAGTGGTACAAAATCCCCAGGCAGAGATGAGATTAATCGACTCTGAGACAAGAAGGGAGATATTACGTACCATTGCATCTCTTCCTGAAAGATGCCGGGAGATTTTTGTGAAGTGTAAGATTGAAGGAAAGTCCTATGCGGAAGTTGCCGAAAACATGGATATTTCTGTCAAGACAGTCGAGAATCAGATGACTATCGCATACAAGAAGCTCAGGGAGAAGCTAAGTTGGTTGCTCCTGATGTATTTTTAAATTTTTCCAAAAAATCTAGAATCGTTTGGGGGTTTCACTCATTTTTATCGTCTTAGGATAAATATCAAGAGTCATGAGTGATCATCAGGATGAGAAAACAGACCGTCTTTTATCCAGAATCCTTAACGGAAGTGCAAGTTCCGGGGATATTGAATGCTTTGCAGAATGGATAAAGGATCTCTCAAATGAGAGATGTTTCGAGCAATACAAGGAGATGTGGCATGTCGCCAATGAGGTTGAGGTGAGTAAAGAGCACCTTGGAAGTTCATTGTCGGTATTTCTAGGCTACATAAGAAAGAGAAGAAGAGAGAGGCTCATCAGGAGAAGGGTTCTCTATTCATTGTCTGCTGCTGCAACTGTCATATTATTCTTTGGCCTGTTCATCTTTAATGACAAGTACGGTCTGCTGAATTCCGGGGGAGAGGATTCATTTGAAGACCTCGCATATTGCAAGGATTCAATTAAGGTGGAACTTTCTGACGGAAGAGTTGTAAACCCGATAAATAGCACAATCCCCGGTTTTAGTGTCAATCCGGTGAATCATAGAGAGATATCGTATGCAGAAAAGGATCAGACCAACCAGATAAAGAGGGACAGTGTCAGATACAACTCTGTTACAATCCCTGCCGGAGAGAGATTTGCAGTTATCTTGTCCGATGGAACAAAAGTCTATCTTAATTCAAACTCTTATATAAGGTATCCGGTTAATTTCAGCGGAGATACCAGAGATGTGACCCTAGTCGGAAGGGCATATTTTGATGTGGCAAAGTCGAAGATTCCCTTTATTGTCAACACTTCAGATATGAAGGTAGAAGTTCTTGGCACATCATTCGATGTCGAATCCAGAAAAAACGGAAAGAGTACCTCTGTAATTCTTGTAGAGGGTTCTGTTAAAGTTTTGGCCGATGGTCAAAGTCGGATAATCAGTCCTGATGAGAAGCTATCCATTGACCGATTTAAAAGAAACATATCTGTTACAAATGTAGATGCCAAAACACTTACATTGTGGAAAGACGGAGTTCTTGTACTTAAAGACAACACTTTTGATGAAATGATCGAGTCTCTATGCTCATGGTATGGTGTGGAAATAATTGACAACTCCACCGTTCCGGAAACAGAGAGATTTAACGGGCGCTTTGACAGAGAAAATATTGCTACGGCTGTAGAGACTATTGCCTTGAGTGCAAAAGTCGGTTACAGGATTGAGGATGGGAAATTAATTATAGAAGATTTAAAAAAATAAAGAATGAGAAAATAAAAGCGGGAGTAACTAAGGCCTGGTAAACTTTATTCCCTCCCGCTCAACTGATCGATACCTTAATATAAACCAGTTATTTATTTATGCAAAACTATGAAAACTTTTTCACTACGGCAATTCATTTTGCTGTCGCTCTTTCTGACGTTCCTGTTTCCTCCGCTTGCACATGGAATTCCACAGCAGGAAAGGATAACAATTAACCTAAAAAACGTAAAGATTGTCGAGTTCTTCCAGGAGATTGAAAAAATCACTGCTTACAAATTCTTTTACAAAACCTCTCAGGTAGAGGCTATTCCGCTAATTTCAGTGGAGACGAAGGATCTTCCGCTTACATCTGTCCTTGATCTGGTTTTTGCCAAAGCCGGGCTGACCTATACTTTGAATGACAACCAGATTGTCGTTCAACAGAAGGAGGGGGTAAAGCCGGCAAAAGCAAAGAAGAAGGTCTCGGGAACCATTACTTTTGCACAGGACGGAACACCGATACCTTATGCAAACATACAGGTAAAAGGTGTCCAGGGCCAGGGTGCCACTACTGATGTCTCCGGGAAATTTGCAATCGATGATCTGCCCGAAAATGCAGTTCTGGTTGTATCATATATAGGATACACACCTCAGGAGATAGCAGTCAGTGACAAGAGCGTTGTTGATGTGGCTCTTATCGAGGATGTCGCAAAACTCCAGGAGGTATTTGTAACCGGTTACTACACCCAGAAGAGGGAGAGCTTTACCGGCTCGGCCGTTTCAGTATCGGGTGAAGATCTGAGAAGAATAGGAACACAGAATCTTCTTGCCAATATTCAGGTTATAGACCCTTCTTTCAGGCAGGTGGTCAACAATACTGCGGGATCTGACCCAAACGCCCTTCCTGAATTTCAGGTAAGAGGTGCTACAGCAATCGGGACAGGAGCAACATCTTCGACAGATGCTTTAGACAGGCGTACCTTGAGTTCGACTAACCCGAACCTTCCAACATTTATTCTTGACGGATACCAGGTCTCGATAGAAAAAGTGTATGACCTGGATATAAACAGGGTTGAATCTATAACATTGCTGAAGGATGCAGCAGCAACCGCCATATATGGCTCAAGAGCATCCAACGGAGTACTTGTTATTAAGACAAAAGATCCTAAAGAGGGACAACTCTCTGTTGCATATAATTTCGAAACAACCGTCTCCACTCCGGATCTCTCTGTATATAAGCTGCTTAACGCAAAGGAAAAGCTTGATTATGAAATACTTGCCGGTCTTTATGAGCCGACAGTGAATATTTCTGAAGATGAACAGATTGCCAACTATACTAAAAAAAGGGAGTATCTGGCAGCAGGAGTCAATACCGACTGGATAGCCAGACCTGTAAGAAATTCATTTGGTCAGAAGCACTCTATGTACATTGAGGGAGGTTCAAAATCTATCCGTTATGGTATGGATCTGAGATATCAGACAGCAGACGGAGTTATGAAAGGATCAGGCCGTGACAGATTGGGAATCGGTATGAACCTCTCATACAACTTTAATGAAAAACTGCTATTTAAAAATTACCTTTCAGTAGAGAGTGTAAAATCCAGAAACTCACCTTACGGCAGTTTCTCCACATATGTTCAGCAAAACCCGTATTATCCCATTGTAGATCAGAATGGAAACTATATAAGGGAGATGGAGATATGGCAACACCAGCAGACAAACGGGGCTGTTACCGAGTCGACCGTTCTTAACCCGCTGTATGATGCAAGACTTAATAGTTTTGACAGATCTGAATATGCAAACATAACAGATCAGTTCTCTCTCGAGTGGAACATATTACCGGGTATGCGTTTCCGTTCATCATTGAGTTTCTCATCCATCAGATCGACATCAGATTCATTTACCTCCCCGCTTGACAATGACTACTATGCATATGCTGCAGAGGATTATATCAAGAGAGGAAGCTATATGTACACAACCGGAAACACAAACAACCTCGATGGTCAGGCCGTTTTAACATACAGCAAAGGATTCAACAAGCATTTCATAAACTTTGCGTTAGGTTCGAATATTACCACCAGCACGACAGACAACAGGGGTATCAGAGCAATAGGCTTCACAAATGACAGATTTACTCAACTGGGTTTTGCCAATGCATACCAGACCAGCGACTCTCCTGTAAGCCAGGTTGTAAAAAGCAGGCTCTTTGGTACATTTTCGAGCATAAACTATTCATATGCAAACAAATATCTGTTTGACCTCTCCCTTAGGGTTGACGGTTCATCGAAATTTGGATCTGAAAACAAGTATGCACCGTTCTGGTCGGCAGGTATCGGCTGGAATATGCATAAGGAGAAATTCATGGAGAACACAATCTTCAGTGAGTTAAAGCTTAGGGCCACCACCGGTTTTCTCGGAGAGGTCTCTTTTGACCCATACATGTCAAAGACTATCTACGAATACTATACAGAAAACTGGTATTCAACAGGTGTCGGTGCAGGATATCTGGGTTACGGGAATGAACTTCTCAAATGGCAAAGAACCCAGACCACCGATATGGGTATAGATCTCGGACTCTTTGAAAACAGAATCTGGATTTCAGGACGCTACTATTACAAGAGGACAAAGGATCTCCTTGCAGATATAAACACAGCACCGTCGCTCGGTTTCTCAAGCTATAAGTCAAATCTCGGAGAGCTTGAGAATAAAGGTGTGGAGGTGAATTTCAGGGTGGATCTCCTGAGAAACAGTAAGAACTGGAGGTTAAACCTCAATGGTAACCTTTCACACAACAAAAACAAAATACTCAACATCTCAGAGGCTTTGAAAGCTTATAATCAGGAGTTGATTTCAGGCGATGAAAATGATTACACCAGACCAATTCCTCAGTATGTTGAGGGTCAGTCTCTTTCAATGATATATGCAGTCAGGTCGCTAGGCATTGACACACAGACCGGTAAAGAGGTATATGTTAAGAGAGACGGCTCTAAGACATATACATACAGCGCATCTGACATGGTTCCTATTGCCGAGGCAGCTCCAAAAGCAGAGGGTTTTATCGGAGCAACTGTCTCATACAAGCGTTTTATATTGACAGCCAACATGCATTATAAGTTCGGAGGCTATATGTTTAACCAGACACTTGTTGACAGAGTCGAAAATGCAGACCCGCGTTATAATGTTGACAGAAGGGCATTGGAGCAGAGGTGGCAGAAACCGGGAGATGTGGCATTCTTCAAATCAATCACCAGCACATCGCTTACAAGGGCAACATCCCGTTTCGTCCAGAAAGATAATGAGATGGGGCTTACCTCTCTTAATCTTACTTATGAACTTCCAAAAGCAACAGCAAAGAAGCTGTTCATGGAAAACCTCCGTTTCGGCATAAACATGGGTGAGACATGGAAATGGTCCTCTGTTGATATAGAGAGAGGAATCGACTACCCGTTCTCAAGGACAATGACATTTTCAATAACTGCACAATTTTAAACATTAGACATTATGAAAAATTATATATCAATATTTTGCATAGGCGTGTTGATGTTGACCTCCTGCAGCAAATGGCTTGACGTCAGACCTGAATCGGAAGTCGACATGGAGACACTGCTCCAGACAGAGACCGGTTTTCAGGAGGCTCTCAACGGAGTGTATACTAACTGCAACACAACCTCTATTTACGGAGAGCTGACCTGCGGTTTTCCGGATTATCTGGCCGGCTTATATTCACAGAACACATTGAGTGGAATGTCAAACAATGAATACAAGCCATTCTTCACCTATGACTATGATGATGAAGATGTCATCAGCAAGTGCGATATGGTATGGGGTTCTATGTACAAAGCCATTGCACTTTGTAATATTATACTGGAGAAGATTGACGCAAAACAAAAGATCTTTACCGGCAATAACTACGCAATTATAAAGGGAGAGGCACTTGCTCTCAGAGGCTACCTCTATTTTGACCTCCTCAGGCTCTTCGGACCGTCTTATGCAAGCAATCCTAATGCTAAGGCAATTCCTTATATAACAGAGTTTTCACTCAAAGGCGCTCCACAATCCACAGTTACAGAGATTCTCGACAAGATACTAATTGACCTTAATGCAGCAAAAGCGCTGCTTAAAGGTGTGGATCCTATACTTACCGAAGCATACGTTGTCGGCTATCCTTACGTAAAGGGGGACGAGACTACCGAGCTTACAAATGAGGCTACAGAACAGGATATCTTCAGCAACTCAAGAAGAGACAGACTTAACTACTATGCAGTATGCGGAGAGCTTGCCAGAGTATATCTCTACAAGAACGACAAGGTTAATGCACTTTTAAATGCCAAGGAGGTGATTGACTCTCAGAAATTCCCATGGGCAACAATTGAGAGGGTTACAACAAGTGATCAGTTATACCGGGACAGAATCTTCTATACCGAGCTGGTTTTCGGATTGTATGCCCCTCCACTGGAAGACAACCTTACTGCTAAATTTGAGAACGGGCAGCAGGGCCTCTTTGCAGATATGGTCTATTTCAACAATGCCTTTGAGACAGGTTCGGGCGGACCGGGCGGAACCGATATAAGATATGCGAATATGTATACTCAATATTCAGGATCGAGTATGTTAGTGTATAAATATCACTGTGATACAGAGGATAATATGTACGAGCTCCGCCTCCCTGCTATGCGTCTAAGTGAGATGTACTACATTGCTGCAGAGAGTATTTTTGACACAAACCCGGTTCAGGCTTGGGAATATTTCAATACCGTGCGTTTTCAGAGAGGCATACCGGCAGCACTTTCGGGTGACAAGAACCTATTTATGTCTGAGCTCGTAAAGGAGTACAGGAAAGAGTTCTTTGCAGAGGGACAGCTCTTCTATCTGTTTAAAAGATTGAACCTGCCTATTGCAGCAATAAACGGAACCACCACACCTGCAAGTGACAGGATCTTTGTGCTTCCGCTTCCTGATGCTGAGGTACAATATGGAAAAATAACCCAATAAAAGAGAGAAGCCATGAAAAATAGCATACTTACAAGTTTTCTCATTATACTTTTGCTTGTCTCATGTCAGAAAGCAGAGGAGATGAAGTTTGTCGGAGAGACCTGCGCGGTATTCGGCACAAGTTCAGATACACTAAAACACATTGTTTACTCTTTCCTTGAGCACCCTGAGGCATCCGGTGTCGACACAATTCTTCTTCCGGTGAGAATCATGGGAAACAGAGCCCCATATGACAGGGTAATAACTTTGTCGGTAGTTGATTCAAAGAGCACAGCTGTAAAGGAGACTCATTACAAAACTTTGGAGAAAGAATATATAATGCCGGCAGACTCAGGCCTGGTCTATATTCCGTTAATTGTCAGGAATACCGATCCTAATCTGAGCCTTGAACCGGTAAAGCTGGCGCTTAAAATTGAGGCTAACTCCGATTTCGGCTCTTACCCTGCAATGCAGTCAACCATTGTGACATTTTCAAATACAATAAAAAAACCTGTATGGTGGGATTACTGGCAATCAAGTCAGAGTTCATTCCCTGAATTCTCTGTTACAGCATATGGCCTTGTTACAAAAGTGACAGGAAGAACCTCGTTTGAGACATCGTCCGGAGGAGACATGTCTCTGTTTTATATCTCCGTCTACTCGATGTTGAATGTTTGGACTCCTTTTTTCAATGCAGCTACCTCAGGTGTGCAGACACTAAGAACATGGATGGAGGGTCATCCGGGTTGGGTATTGGTTAAACACACAAGTGATGAATACTATGATTTTTATCAGGAGCTCTACACCTCAACAAAGTACAAATACGGCCCTGTCTCTGCAGGATCATCAGTATACGGATTTTTTGACGAGAACGGAGGTGTGGTGTCAAAATAAATAACAGAATAAGATACAGTTATGAAAAATATATATTTACTAATAATTACTGCCTTTGCGCTCTCCATATCATCCTGCACCATTGAGGACCATGGTAATTACGACTACGTGGAGGTTCCAAAACCGGTTGTTGCCAATCTCGATGATGAATACAATGTTCTTCTTGGTGAAAAGCTAACCGTCACCCCTACCGTAACTATTGAGGGTAAGGCTGATTTCAGCTTTCATTGGAAAGTTCTTCTCTCAAACGGTTATATTGAGTCTGACGGACCATCACTGACCTTCTCTCCGACAGCAGAGGTAGGATCCTGGTCTGCAAAGCTGATTCTTACAAACAATGTAAATGGGGCAAAATACATATATCCTTTTAAAATAAACACAACGACCGTTTTTAGCCGTGGCGTCATGGTCCTCAGCAATGAAGGAGGAGTTGCGAGACTCTCATTTGTGAAACCGGATAACAGTGTTATGCCAAGAATTTACAAGACCATGAACGGCAAAGATCTTCCTAACTCTCCGCAACAACTTGTTGCTGCCAACTTCTGGTGGGGTATGCAGTTCTATTGGATCCTCTGCGGTGAAGGTGAAGATCCCGGGATGAAACTTGACCCAAACACATTGAGTGTTATGCGCACAGTAAGGGAAAACTTTATTGTGCCAAGTTCCACTCCAATTACATTCGGATTCCAGCATCAAAGATCAAACGGCTCGGCACTTATTGGCATTATGAACGGCAAGCTTGCACAAACCTATGCCCTGGGCTATCCTCTCTCTGATCCTTACGGAATGTGGGGAGACGGTTACCTTGTCAAAGGTGATGGCGCGTACAAGATGGGGAATTCTTTTATTTATGTTGATTACCAATATATGTACGGTTATGACGAAAATGGAAAGAAACTGATAAGGTTTGACCCGGATGGTACCTGGGTAGGAGATTCGTATGATGTATCATCACCTGCTGCAGGTCAGACATTAGCTTTTGACCCTAAAAATATGGGAATGACAAAGGTCCTTTATATGTGTCTTATCGGTACGACACATTTTGCCTTTTGCCAGGATGCAAACGGTACTGTCTTTGAATTCCAGTTTTCAAGAGTGCCCGCTGCCAAGGATATCGTAACACCTCTGATTAAGAGACAGTTTGTGGGTTCGTCGATTGTTAAGAGTGACTCAAAATGGCTATCATCCGTTATTAATGAATTTTACATCTCTTCAGGCGACAAGATATACAAATACAACAGGATAACACAAGACCTTGCCGCACTAACGGCCAATTTCAACTCTGAACAGATAACCATGATGGAGTTTGCAGATGACAACACTCTTCTAGTAGGTGTTCAAAGCGGAAAGATATATTTTGTAGACATTACACTCGGAGTAAACGGTGTAATCATACCTTCCAAGACAATAACCGGTATCCCCGGCGCTCCTGTGGATGCTTACATAAGACAATACTAAAATGAAAAAGACAACCTATTTATTTATTATATTCACATTAGCCCTGTCCATCCAGTTAAACGGACAGGAGAGGAGTGGTTTTAAAATAACCGGATCAATTCCCGGATTACCGGATTCAGATATGTTCCTTGCCTACATGGTCGGTGGGAAACAGGTGACCGACACTGTGGCAGTAAAGGGAGGGGAGTTCACATTTGAAGGGTCAATCGAATACCCTAGCGTCTCGATGTTGTTTAATTCCAACTACAGTGTACAGCGGCTCTTTCTGTTGGACAACTCACTTATTGAGATGAAGGGTATATACGGACCTCCGGCAAAAATCAGTGTAACCGGAGCCAAAAATCAGACAGAGTTCGAAGATCTGGAGAAACAGGTTCAGGACAACAGAAGTGCCGTTATAGCCGCATCGGAGCGAGGAGACAAAAAACTTTCCGATTCGCTCTATAGGTACGAGGAGCGCATAATACTAAATTTTGTAAAAAGCCATCCTGACAGCTACTATAGTGCAAATCAGCTCTACTACCACTCATCAGAAAAGAATCTTGAAGAGGTAGCTGCATTGTATGATAACTTGACAGAAAGAGTGAAAAACTCCATGGACGGCAAAAATGTGGCTGAAAGGATTGCAACCCTGAAGTTGGTTAAGGTTGGTCTTAAAGCCCTGGATTTTACTCAGAAAGACACATTGGGTAAAGATGTTCACCTTTCGGACTATAAAGGGAAATATGTTCTCCTTGAATTCTGGGCAAGCTGGTGTGGTCCGTGTCGTGCAGAGGGACCGAATATCTACAAGGCATATCAGAAATTCAAAGACTCGGGACTTATTATTCTCGCAGTATCTCTTGACAAAGATGCAGCTCAGTGGAAAAAGGCTATAGTAAAGGATAATCTGCCATGGATACATGTATCGGATTTAAAATACTATAAGAACGAAGTTGCGGAACTTTACGGTGTGCATGCAATTCCGGCAAACTTTCTCATCTCGCCGGAAGGTAAGATAATTGCTAAGGATCTTCGTGGTGAGAAGCTACATGAGGTATTAGGACAGATTTTCAAATGAATGACAGTTATTTATGTTTAGGTTAAGTTAGGTAGAATTTTAGTGTCATTCGACGAGGAGGCAGGAAACAAAGTTTCAGGCCTCCTCTTTTTTTTAGTGGCACTGATTTTTAATCTTTATTCATCTCTGACGGGGTAAGTGGGGCAGTGGCGGCAGGGCTGTTGCTTGCCTAAGCATTTCGCCCTACCGTCAACGTCCCTCTTATCCCTTCAGAGATTCAGAAAAAAGTTAGAAAAATCAGTGCCACGAATAAAGTACCCTGAAAACCTGCAAGAAACGGCGTCAAAAAAAACCAGCGTCCTTAAAATTGCCCGGCACTTTGGCGCAGTTTGAGGTATGTGTCTATATAGCAACTGTTTACAAATGGCATTTTTTGGATTTTCAAAAGATGTTCAAAAAATGCGATTCTAGAACACCTTAAAATCATGCACATACCACAAACTGTGGCAAGGTCAGTGTATAAAAAGCGGCTTAAGAGGCCATTAATGAAAAACCGGCGTCCTTAGGACTTTTGGCTGAATAAAGCATAATAATTATTATCCAAATTGTTATCTTTGCCACAATATTGAAAACAGACAGAAAATGTACAGGACACACACTTGCGGGGAGTTACGCATAAATAATGTTGGTGAGCAAGTTACGCTTGCCGGTTGGGTTCAGAGAATCAGAAAAATGGGAGGAATGAGCTTTATTGACCTGCGCGACAGGTACGGTATAACTCAGTTGACAATTGACGAGAGTGCCTCTAAGGATTTGAACGCAGCTGCCGAGAAGTTGGGACGTGAATTCGTGATTCAGGCAAAAGGTGTTGTGACAGAAAGAAGCAGCAAAAATTCCAAAATTCCTACCGGAGAAATAGAGATAAAATTATCTGCAATCAATGTTCTGAATGCGGCAATGACCCCACCTTTTACAATCGAGGATGAGAGTGACGGGGGAGAGGAGTTACGTGCCAAGTATCGTTATCTTGACCTTCGCCGTAATCCTCTTAAGAAAGCCCTTGAGCTCAGACACAGACTGGCACAGGAGGCAAGACAGTATCTGGATGGTCAGGGATTCATGGAGATTGAGACCCCTTACCTGATTAAATCTACACCCGAGGGAGCGCGCGATTTCGTAGTTCCATCAAGGATGAATCCGGGACAGTTCTATGCACTTCCACAAAGCCCGCAGCAGCAGAAGCAACTTCTGATGGTTGCCGGATATGATAAATATTTCCAGATTGTACGTTGTTTCCGCGACGAGGACCTGCGTGCTGACAGACAGCCGGAATTCACACAGATTGACTGTGAAATGTCATTTGTTGAGAGAGAGGACATTCTTAACATGTTTGAGGGCATGATGAAAAACATGTTTAAAAATGCTCTCGGCAGAGATTTTAAGGATCCGTTCCCAAGAATGTCATACAGCGATGCGATGAACCACTATGGCTCTGATAAACCCGATATACGTTTCGGAATGCAGATTCAGGAGGTATCCGACCTCGTCAAAGGGAAGGAATTTTCTGTATTTGACTCGGCTGAATATATCGGAGCGATTCCTGCAGACGGATGTGCTACATACACAAGAAAGCAGCTTGATGAACTTACAGAGTGGGTAAAAAGGCCGCAGATAGGGGCAAAAGGTCTTGTCTATATAAGGGTAGCAGAAGACGGTATAAAATCATCGGTTGATAAATTCTATTCTGCCGAGGATTTGAAGGCTGTGTGTGACAGAGTTGGTGCAAAGGTCGGAGATCTTGTGCTGATTCTCTCGGGTGACAAGAAGAAGACTCAGGAGGCGCTCGGTACACTTAGGATAGAGATAGGTAACCGCCTTGGATACAGGAAGAGTGATGTGTATGCTCCGCTTTGGGTCTATGATTTCCCTCTGCTTGAGTGGGATGAGGAGACACAACGTTTCTATGCAATGCACCACCCCTTCACATCTCCTAAACCGGAGGATCTTCCGTTATTCTACAGCGATAAGAGAGAAGAAGTTGCAAAAGTTGCAGCAAACGCATATGACTTTGTACTTAACGGGACAGAGCTTGGAGGCGGATCTATAAGAATCCACGATTCAGGGATACAGAAGAGAATGTTCGAGGTTCTCGGATATTCGGCTGAGGAGGTTGAGTACAAGTTCGGCTTTATGATAAGTGCCTTTAAGTACGGCGCTCCGCCTCACGGAGGAATAGCTTTCGGATTCGACAGGCTGTGCGCTCTGTTCGGAGGTCAGGAGACAATCCGCGATTTCATTGCATTCCCTAAGAACAATGCAGGACGCGATATGATGCTTGATGCTCCGTCGATGATCGACCAGGTACAGATGGACGAGCTTTTCCTTAAGAGCACGGCCGTAATTAAGTAAATATCAATTAATTATACATAAATGGGCCTCTTGATTTTTTATCTTCTGTTAGCCCTCTCTGTCTCCTTTCTTTGTTCTGTAATGGAGACAGTACTGCTTACCACCCCCGTCTCATATCTTAACATGAAGGAGAAACAGGGTGTGAAAGCAGCATCTATACTAAGAAATCAGAAGCAGAATATAGACAAGCCTATTGCCGCCATCCTGTCGCTGAACACGATTGCCCATACAGTTGGAGCATCAGGAGTCGGAGCGCAGGCAACAGAACTGTACGGGGATGCCTATTTCGGCATTATTTCCGCGGTTTTAACTCTTTTGATACTTGTATTGTCCGAGATACTTCCGAAGACTGTGGGTGCACATTACTGGAAGAGTCTGGTTGTTCCTGCCGGATATGTCATAAGAGGCATGATATATATAGCATATCCTTTGGTAGTGATTTCTGAATTCATGACCAAGGTCATTTCGCGTAAATCAAAGGATGAGGCAACTGTCAGCCGTGAGGAGGTTGTTGCAATGGTTGATATCGGAGCAGAGGAGGGAACCTTTGAAGACACTGAGCAGAAAATTATACAAAATCTTATAAAACTAAGAACTGTAAGAGCAAGTGATGTAATGACCCCCAGAGTTGTAGTGGCTACGGCTTCAGAGGAGATTACCATTGGCGAGTTTTACAAGAACAGGACATATCTGCACTACTCAAGGATACCTGTATATACCTCCGGGAACAAGGAGGATATCTGCGGTTTCGTATACCGCCAGGAGGTACTCGAACACCTTGCGAATGACAATTTCGATGTTGTACTGAAGGATATAAAGAAACCCATAATGATTGCACCGACCAGTCAACCATTGACTATACTGTGGGAGAGGCTCACATCCCAAAAGGCTCACATAGCCATGATAATTGATGAATATGGCGGTTTCGAGGGTATAGTTACACTCGAGGATATCATTGAAACAATAATGGGAATAGAGATTATGGATGACCGGGATATCGTTGCCGATTTACAGCAATTTGCCCGCGAGCGTTGGGAGGAGCGTCAGAAAAAACACAAATATCTGAATTAGGCAGCTTAGGCTGTCTGATTCAGACAGCCTAAGCGTGCATATCAATTATCTTGCGAGCAAGTTTCCGGAAGGCCTGGCTATCTGCCCGGTCTGTCAGTGCAACCGGAGACCCGTTATCGCCACTCTCTCGTATACTTTGTACTATTGGAATCTGCGCTAAAACCGGTATGTCAAATTTTTCAGACATTGCCTTGCATCCATCCTTTCCGAAAATGTAATATTTGTTCTCGGGAAGCTCTTCCGGGGTAAACCAGGCCATATTCTCGACAAAACCAAGGATAGGTTTGTTGATATCCTTATTACGGAACATATTTACACCCTTTTCAACATCCGCCAGGGCTACTGCCTGAGGAGTGCTCACAACAATGGCTCCCGAAAGCGGTATGTCATGAACGATGGATATGTGTATGTCACCGGTTCCCGGAGGAAGGTCTATCAGAAGAAAATCAAGCTCGCCCCACTTTACCTGAAGAACCATCTGCTTAAGGGCGTTGCTTGCCATCGGACCTCTCCAGATAAGCGGTTGTCCGGCTTCGGCAAAATATCCGATGGACATCCATTTAACGCCATATTTCTCTATAGGTACAATCATCTCCTTACCGCCGGCGTCGTCAATTACAGGCTGAGCACCCTCTGTGGCGGTCATCTTTGGAACAGAAGGTCCGTAGACATCTGCATCAGCAAGACCTACTCTAAAACCCTCTCTGGCAAGGGCAATAGCGAGATTGACAGCGACAGTGGATTTACCCACGCCGCCCTTTCCGGAAGCAACTGCTATTATATGTCCTACATTGACAAGAGCCTCCTGCCCGAGTTCAAGATGGGCCTTCTTGGCTATTTTACGTTCCCGTACAAGTTCAAGGATGCTTACCTTAAGGTTTTCTGAAGGAAAGGCCTCCTTTATTGCAGCTTCGCAACTCTGTTTAATAGAGCCTGAAAGTGCGTCGGGTGACGGGAAAACCAGTTTAAACCTGATTTTCCCCTCCTCGATCTTTATATCTTCTACCATTCCGAGTGTTACAATATCGGCCTCCCTTACAGGGTGCACCACACTACGGAGTACATCTTCAATTTGTTTTTGGGTCATAATTTTTTATTTCTAAAAACGCACAAGTCGCTGCAATGTTTATACCATAAAAACCTTTGCGGTTATTTTATAATAGTCATTTCATTGAGCAAGTGGCCTGCGCCGCCGAACTTATCCATAATAAACAATACATAACGGATATCTACATTTATGCACCTCTGGAGGTTCGGCTCGAAGATAATATCTCCGCTCATAGCTTCCCAGTTGCCGTCAAATGCAAGACCGATAAGTTCACCTTTGGCATTGAGAACAGGACTTCCCGAGTTTCCTCCGGTAATGTCATTGTTGGTGATAAAGGCTACAGGCAGTCTTCCGTCCTTCAATGCATATTGTCCGAAATCCTTGTTGTTATACAGCTCTTTAAGCTTTGCAGGAACAACGAACTCCCAATTGTTGGGATCCTCTTTTTCCATAACCCCCTTAAGAGTGGTGAAGTGTTCGTACAAAACCCCGTCTTTTGGAGAGTAGTTGAGAACATTTCCATATGTGAGCCTCATTGTTGAGTTTGCATCAGGATACATTGCCTCATTTTTCTTCATTTCAAGCTGGCCGGCAATGTAGCTTTTTACACCCTTGGAATATAGCATGTTTGCCTGGTTGTATGCAATATTGAAAGGCTGAATAAGAGATAATATGCTGTTTCCGATGGTTATGGCAGGGTCGTTAACAATGGCATCCTTACCTGCTGCCAGGGCTTTTTCTACCTTGTCCATTGAGGTGAATACAGTATTGTCGTACAAGTAGTCAACATATGCATCAATATTGCCGCTGAAATCTTTGTCAATAACAGAATAGATATCCGGGAGTACATTTGCATCAACTTTTTCACGAAAGACCTTTAAAAATGCCTTTGCCACCTTTCTGTCTGTATCAGGAGAGTAATTCTTGTAGAAATTGCTTACCTTCTCTTTCAGACTCTCTGCCATCTCCCTTGCATTTTTCTCATTGCCTGCAGCAAATTCCTGCGCTACAGCCGAGTAATGGCTTCCTATGCTTGCAAGCTCGATATTGGCAATAGTCTCGGTAAGATATTTATAATTATATAACGCCTTCTCTCTGTTTGCTACAGCTTTATTAATATCATCAAGGGCAGAACCGTATTTCTCTATTCTCGACTTGTCTGCATTTACCCACTTCATAAACTCCTGCTCTTCCAAAGCCCTTCTCTCAGCCACATTATTTTTTATGAATGTCTCATTCATACCGATAGCCTTTTTCCAGAAATTGGAAGAAGAGGCATATTTGCTTGAATATTGAATCCTAACCTTCTGGTCAGCCAGCATATCCTTCATCAAAATATCCTGACGGATTCCTCTTGCATAAATTGTAATCGCATTAGAGACATCCTGTGTCTGTTTAACCTCGGCAGAGGTCATAAAACGGTTTGTCCTTCCCGGGTAACCGATTATCATCGCAAAATCATTTTGATTTACACCTTTAAGGGAGATTTTAAGATGTCCCGGAGCCTGATATGGCTTGTTATCCGGAGAGTATGGTGCAGGATTATTGTCTTTGTCTGCATAGATGCGGAACATAGAGAAATCTCCTGTATGTCTTGGCCACATCCAGTTGTCAGTATCAGCACCGAATTTGCCGATAGATGAAGGGGGTGCACCAACGAATCTTATATCTGAGAAAGTTTTTGTCACTATAAGATAATAAGCGTTATCGGCATACATGGAAACTATCTCTGCTTTCAGAAACTTGTTTTTTCCGATAATCTTGCCTGCGAGTTCGTTTGTGATTGTAGTAAAAGCGTGCCTGCGTTCCTTCGGGTTCTTTGCATCCTTAAGAGCATTCTCAACCTGAGAGGTCACATCTGTGAAACTCTCAAGGAATGTCACAGTAAGACCCTCAGCCGGGAGCTCCTCATTTCTGTTCATTGCCCAGTAACCATCAGCAAGATAGTCATGGTCTACGCTGCTCAGCTTCTGTATCGCACCATATCCGCAGTGGTGGTTTGTAACTACCAGTCCTTCAGGAGATATTACCTCTGCGGTACAACCATTCCCGAAGTGGACAATTGCATCTTTGAGGCTGGAACCATTAATATTATAAATCTCTTTAGCGGACAACTTGCATCCGAGCTCCTTCATCTTCTTCTGATTCAATTTTTCCAGAAGAGGTAATAACCACATCCCTTCGTCTGCTCTTACAGGGCTGATTGATAGAATTAGTGCCGCAAAAATTAGAAAAGCTATTTTTTTCATCTGTTTTTTATTAATAATTTTAACAAAAATAGAGAAAAATGGCAGAAAAGTTAAAAATTCTGATTGTGCCGGACAAGTTTAAGGGAAGCTTAAGCTCCGGAGATGTCTGTGATGCCATAAAACGTGGGCTTGAAAAGGGCTCCGGTAACTTTATGCCGGGCATGGAGGTGTTGATAGTCACGCTGCCCATGGCTGACGGAGGGGATGGAACTCTTGACGTTGTTGAAAAGGCAATCGGAGGAGAGAGAATCTATACAAAGGTCAGCGATCCTTTCTTCAGGGAGACAGAGGTGCCGTTTCTTTTGAGAAACAGAACTGCTTTTGTGGAGATGGCTCTTTGTTCAGGATTACAGCTCCTTAAAAAAGAGGAGTACAATCCATTAGCCGCCTCAACCTATGGTCTTGGAGAGATTATTGTTGAGGCAATCCGACACGGAGCAGAGGAGGTTGTTGTGGGGATAGGAGGCAGTGCTACCAATGACGGAGGAATGGGAATGTTGAAAGCTTTAGGCTATGATTTTCTTGACAGAAGAGGGGAGGAGGCATTATTACTGAAGGATGTATGTGAGATATCTGCAGACAAAGTATTTCCATCATTGAAAAATGTAAAATTCACCGTTGCAAGTGACGTTAACAACCCTTTGCTCGGGAAGAGCGGCGCTTCTCATGTCTATTCGCCGCAGAAGGGGGCTGATCCGGAGATGGTAGAGTTACTTGAGGCCGGAATGAGGAATTATTCGGAAGTTTGTAACGAATTTACCGGGAAAAACTTTACCGCCCATCCGGGAGCAGGGGCTGCCGGAGGAATAGGTTTTGCCTTTATCTCTTTTCTTGATGCCGAAATTGCCCCGGGCTGGCAGATCCTGTCGAAACTCACTTACATGGATAAGCTGATTGCTGCGGCAGACCTGGTGGTTACAGGGGAGGGACTTATGGATCTGCAGAGTGTCTCGGGAAAGCTTGTAAATGGTGTTTGCAAGATCTCTTCAGATTACAAAAAGAGTGTATGGATATATTGCGGAACCAGCCTTTTGAGCGAGGAGGATTATATAAAAGCGGGTATTTCCAGGGTCTTTGAGATATCAAAACTTGCAAAAGACAGAGAGGATTCCATCAAAAATGCAGGGGAGTATCTTGAAAAAGCAGCATTCCAATCTGCTTCTTACTTGCCGGACCTGAATGTTGTCCTGTGATATTCACACAAACCGTATTTCTGAACAGCCTCCCTGTGTGATGCAGTAGGGTATGCAAAATTGTTCTCCCATCCGTACAGGGGATACTCTTTTGCTATTTTAAGCATATATTCGTCACGATGTGTCTTTGCAAGAACCGATGCTGCCGCAATCGATGCAAATTTGCCGTCTCCCTTGATTATGCACTGATGCGCGATATCCTTATAATTATAAAAACGGTTGCCGTCTACTAAAATTAATTCAGGTCTTACCGACAGGGAGTCAAGCGCTTTGTGCATTGCCAGTATTGATGCACGAAGGATGTTTGTTTCGTCAATCTCCCTGTTGTCGACAGATGCAACTGCCCAGGCAATTGCCTCCCTTTCGATGATGGGACGTAACTTCTCTCTGTGGAGGCGTGTCATTTTCTTTGAATCATTCAACAAAGGGTGGCTGAAATCTTTCGGCAGTATGACTGCTGCTGCATAGACAGGCCCGGCAAGACAACCTCTGCCGGCTTCGTCACATCCGGCCTCAATCAGGGTTTTATCAAAATATGGAGAAAGCAAAGCTGCCTCTTTCATCGTTGCGTAATTTTGGCGCAAGATAGCAAAAAGAGAGCTATTGCCTGTATTTGTTAAGATTGTCCTTCAGGATTCCTATAATACTCTCTTTAGACTCCAAAGCCATTTTGAGCCGCTTTATCTCATCTTCCTGCTCGATGCTTTTGATCTTGTAATCAGATTCAATTTGTTCAATCTGCTCCTTGTGAAGTTTCTTCATAAGAATCAACCTCTCTTCAACGGCCGTTTCAGGTTTCACCCCCATCAGCAGCTCTGAGACAGTTGTTTTTAAGATGGTTGCTAACGAGTCGAGCCTCTTGCTGATCAGCAGTGTTTTCCCCGACTCCAATTGTCTGTATGAGTTCTGGGACATTTTCAGAGAATTTGCAACCTCCTCCTGGGTATACCCGAGAGACTCCCTTAATTCCCGTATTCTCTTTTTAATGTCTTTGTTATCCATATAGACAAATATAAAACAATGTTCCTCTTGGTTGGAAACAACAAAAACATGTTGTATAAACAGGAAAAAGGTGTTAAAAAGGGTTGAATTAACCTAGCAATAGATAAATAAACTTAAGAATTAGATAAATCAAATATAATGCATGTTGATGATGCCGGGTAATGTTGTACTTTCGAAAAAAAACAAATTATGAAAAAAATTGATGAACAAGATTATCTCAGTATGATCGAACATATTCTGGAAGGGAAAAAAGCGTATCTGGAAAAAGATATGAGTGCGGAACACCTGGCGATTCTTTTAGGTATTAAGCGTAAAAAACTTGAGCGGATAATTGGAGTTACTTTCGGATTGTCGCCTGACAGACTGATTGATATGTTCCGGATTGTGAATGCAAGGTCGTTATTAAAAAACGGAACGCCTTACGAAGATATTTGGAATCTTTCGGGTTTTGACTCCCTTGAACAAATGGAGACAGCCTTTGAGTGTATTGTCGTGTGAAAACTTTTTTGTAATTTTGGTATCCTTAACCTGATGTAATTATAAATAATACATAACCAGTAAGTTAATATGAAAAGTTATTCCACCCAAAGCATTCGGAATGTGGTTTTACTAGGTAGTACAAAATCCGGTAAAACCACACTCGCAGAAACTATGATGTTCGAAGGTAAAGTCATTGACCGCAGGGGTTCCATTGAAGCGAAAACTACAGTCAGCGATAATTCCGAAATAGAACAGATTTATCAACGCTCCATATATCCGACTCTTTTATATACAGAGTTTATGGATCATAAGCTCAATATTATCGACACTCCGGGGTCAGATGATTTTATTGGCGGAGTAATATCTGCCTTTAAGGTTGCAGATACAGGGGTAATGATAGTGAATGCCCAGCAGGGTGTGGAAGTCGGCACCGAAATACTTGCCAGATATGCCGTTAAACATAAAAAACCACTCATCGTTGGTGTAAACCAGCTTGATCATGAGAAGGCAAACTGGGAAAACGCTATAGATACCCTTAAACAGGCTTTCGGAAATAAGATAATTACCGTTCAGTTCCCTGTCGAGACAGGACCGGGCTTTAACTCATTCATAGATGTACTGAAGATGAAAAAGTACCTCTTCAAGGATGATAACGGTACAAGAGAGGAGATGGAAATTCCTGCAGATATGATGGATAGAGCTGAAGAGCTTCATCAGGCTCTTGCAGAGATGGCCGCAGAGAATGATGAAAACCTTATGGAAATCTTCTTTGACAAGGGGAAGTTGACAGAAGATGAAATCAGAAGCGGTCTAAGGATCGGACTGGAGAAAGGTGATATTATGCCTGTATTCTGCTTGTCCGGGAAGAAAGATATTGGTGTAAAGAGGCTAATGGAATTTATTATCAATGTGGCACCTGCTCCTGACAAGACTATTCAGACTCTCAAGGACGGGACAACCGTTCCTTGCGATGCTGCGGGACAGGCTTCAATCTTTATATATAAAACTGCTGTTGAGCAGCACCTGGGAGATGTCTCATTCTTCAGGGTTATGTCCGGAAAGCTTACAGAGGGAATGGATGTTACAAATCCGGAAAACGGCTCGAAGGAGCGTATTTCTGCAATATATGCTGTTGCCGGGAAGAAAAAGGAGAAAGTTCCCGAGATGCTGGCAGGTGACATAGGTTGTACTGTCAAGCTGAAATCTGTCAAGACAAACCAGACTCTTAACGGAGGAAGCAAAGAGTGGGCATTCGAGGAGATTGTATTCCCGCCTTCGAAGTTCCGTACAGCTATCAAGGCAAAAGTTGAAAAAGACGAGGAGAAACTCGGTGAAATCCTTAACAGGGCACACGCAGAGGATCCTACAATAGTCATAGAGTACTCAAAAGAGCTCAAGCAGACAATTCTCAGCGGCCAGGGAGAGCACCACATCAATATCCTGAAGTGGCATCTGACAAATACCCACAAGATAGAGGTAGATCTTTTCGCACCTAAGATTCCTTACCGTGAGACAATAACTAAAGTCGCAGCTGCGGATTACAGACACAAAAAGCAATCCGGCGGCGCAGGACAGTTTGGGGAGGTTCACCTGCTCATCGAGCCTGTTGTTGAAGGTGTTCCTGCCGGAAACAAGTTCAAGGTAGATGGAAAAGAGCTGGTACTTAACGTCAAGGGGAAAGAGGAGTACCCAATGGATTGGGGCGGTAAGCTCGAATATTACAACTGTATCGTTGGTGGTGCCATCGATGCACGTTTTATGCCGGCCATCCTCAAGGGTGTTATGGAAAAAATGGAAGAGGGTCCGCTAACCGGATCATACGCCCGTGATATCAGAGTGTTTGTTTATGACGGTAAAATGCACCCGGTTGACTCAAACGAAATCTCTTTCAAACTTGCAGGACGTAATGCCTTCAAGGAGGCCTTCAAGAAAGCCGGTCCTAAGATTATGGAGCCTATCTACAATGTAGAGGTTCTTGTACCAAGCGACTGCATGGGTGATGTTATGAGTGACCTTCAGAACCGCAGGGCAATGATTGAGGGTATGAGCAGTGACAAGGGCTTTGAAACTCTTAAGGCAAGAGTTCCACTTGCAGAGCTTCACAAATATTCGACAACCCTCAGCTCACTGACTTCAGGAAGGGCAACCTTTACCATGGTATTTGCCGACTACCAGCAGGTACCGGCCGAGGTACAGGACAAGCTGCTTAAGGAGTACGAGGCTAACGAAAAGGACGAGTAGAAAACGGATGATCCGTGCAGAAAATGTTAAAAAGTCGTTCGGCAACCTTCAGGTATTAAAGGGGATCTCTCTTGAGGCCAAAGAGGCCGAGGTTTTGAGTATAGTTGGAGCAAGCGGGGCCGGAAAGTCCACCTTGCTCCAAATACTTGGAAGCCTCTCTGTGCCTGATTCCGGAAAGGTATACATTGACAACACTGATGTATTTGCCCTTGGCTCCAATGCCATTTCTGACTTCAGGAATAAAAGGATTGGTTTTGTTTTTCAATTCCACCACCTGCTTCCTGAGTTTACATCTCTTGAGAATGTCATAATCCCGGCAATAATTGCAAAGGAGAGTATGCGCTCAGCAAAGGACAGGGCTAAGGATCTGCTCTCTTCCCTGGGTCTTGGTGACCGGCTGTCGCACAAACCCGGAGAGTTGAGCGGAGGTGAACAACAGAGAGTCGCAATTGCAAGAGCCCTGATCAACCGCCCATCTGTGATTTTTGCCGATGAGCCCTCCGGTAACCTCGACACTGTTACAAAAAAAGAGATACATAGTCTGTTTTTTGATCTGAGAGACAGATACAATCAAACCATTATTATTGTCACACACGACCGGGATCTTGCTGCAATGAGTGACAGGATTCTCGAGATGCGCGACGGAGAGTTTATCTGATGGCCCCCCGGTTTAATTTCAAGAAATTTTCTGTCAGGCAGGAGATCTCAGCAATGAAGGTCAACACTGATGCTGTTTTATTGGGTTCTTGGGCAGGAGTTTCAAAAGAGAATAAACAGGTAAAACTTCTGGATGTTGGCACAGGGACAGGCGTCATAGCTCTTATGATGGCTCAGAGACTCAATGATGCAGGAGTTGAATTCGACATAACAGGAATAGACCCCGACCATGCTTCAGTTACAGAGTCTGCCTTTAATTTCGATAACTCTCCCTGGAGGGAGCTCCTCCACACACAAGAGATTACTTTACAAAAACTGGTGACACAGGAATCAGGAGAGAGCTATGATCTGATGGTCTCCAATCCACCTTTTTTTACGGCATCGCTAAAAGCCCCGGAAATAAGGAGAACAATCTCGAGACATAATAACTCACTACCATTCAGGGATATAATTTTAGCTGCAATGCACCTGCTCAAATCCGGAGGCCTGCTTTCGGTTATATTGCCAGCAGGTGAGGCTGAGACCTTCAGGAGAGAGGTAAGAGGTATGGCAACAGTAACTGAACCGTCCCTGTTTCTGACAAGGATATGTTCGGTGAAAACGACGGCACATAAACCTGTTAAAAGGGTGATGATGGAGTTTGCAAAACTGCCGGAAAACATCAGCTTGACCGATATCGGCGGATGCAAGGAGGAAAACCTGGTGGTATACGAATCTGACGGAGTTACAAAAAGCAGAGAGTACAGAGATCTTACCTCTGATTTCTATTTGGATACCCTCGTTTCCCCGCCTTTGCGCAATTCATAAATGAGCCTTATTCTGAAGTCCTCTTCAGCTTTATAAAAAGCAGCAACCTTTTCGACAGGAAGCACTTTCTGGAACTCCTCAAAATATTTTCTGTTTATAATACCCTCGACCGAGAGGCTGGTTATATAGGCATCCATAATTCTTTTTAAACTCACCTCATAATTGGGTTTCTTCTCTTTCAGGATAACCCTCAGTGCCCTCATGTTGCGTTGAACCCTCTTGTGAGCAATCTCCTTCTCTTCCCAGTATTGATTGTATACAGGCCAGAAAGCGGCAGCCTCCCGGGGTGTGAGATTCATCTCTGTAGTGAAGAATGCAATTCGGGCACTCAGAAGCTGTTCATGTCTCGAATTCGAAGGTGTACCTTTCTGTTGCGGGCAATCAGGCATCTGGGCCTGAGCAGCAATGTTGAGGCACAATATTAGTGTAATTAGAAGCAATCTTTTCATAATGCATTTATTATTCCAGAGATGCAAGGTAAACCAATGAGGCATCTGCATTAAGATATTCTACAATCTGATCCGGATCAATTCCCTTTGTGTGTGTCAGAGAATCAGCATTCTCTTCAATTTCTCCCTCTTCTACGTTGATTGCCTGGTTGAACTCTGATATCTGATTTTCCGGTATCGGGTCTGTCTTCTTAGTGTCCGGGGTTAAAAGTGTCACAGCACCATAACCCATAAGGAGAATAACGCCAAACGTTGAGGCAAGCGCAAGCTGTGGTTTCAAAACTGACCACATGCCCGGCTTTGGCGCCACATGAGAAATCCTTCCGTTAATCTCATCCTCGAGCTTGTCGAAGTATCTGTCCGGAACGGTGAAAGGATTCTCTTTCAACTTAGGCTGGTTAATATTAATTTTTTCTTTCATACCTCTTTGACTATGGAAATTTAAAAAGGATTAAATAAGTTCCTGAATTGACTCTTCAATTTTTTTAGCAGCATGGTGATATGATGCCTTAAGAGCACCTACTGATGTCCCCAGAATTTCTGAAATCTCTTCGTATTTAAGTTCGTCGAAATACCTCATATTAAACACTATCCTCTGTTTTTCCGGCAGCTTCAGTATAGCCTTTTGTAAGGCTTTCTGAGTTTTGTCTCCGTTAAAGTAAATATCCGATTCAAGTACGTTTTCCAACTGCCTGGAGTAATCGGTCAGTGAGAGAAAAGACCTGAGCTGCTTCTTTTTCAGGAATGTAAGAACTTCATTAGTGGCAATCCTGTACAACCACGTAAAAAGCCTGGACTCCTCCCTGAATTCGGGAAGAGCGTTCCAGGCCTTTATAAATGTGTTTTGAAGAAGGTCATTTGCATCATCGTGAGAGATCACCATCTTCTTTATATGCCAGTACAGCCTCTCGCTGTATTTTCTGACGATAAGGTTGAAAGCGTAATTCTCTTTTCCCTCCTCTCTGAAGAGTATCAGAATATCCTTATCGTCCATAATCTCTATTTCTTCCTTCCTTTGACTTTCCTGACAGCTTCAACAATACTTGCTGCGTCAAGACCGTATTTATGCATCAACTCACTAGGTGAACCGCTCTGACCGAACAGATCGTCCACTGCTACCAGCTCAACAGGAGTAGGATACTCTTTTGCAAGAACGCCGCAAATAAGCTCTCCTAGCCCGCCGGCAATTAAGTGCTCCTCAGCAACAACTACAGCCTTTGTTTTTGAAGCTGACTCTAGGACTGCTTTTTTGTCCAAAGGTTTAATAGTGTGAATGTTTATTACCTCAGCAGAGATGCCGGCTTTTTCAAGTTCCTGAGCTGCAATGATTGCTTCCCAAACAAGATGCCCTGTGGCAAATATTGAGACATCAGAACCGTCTATAAGTTTTAATGCCTTGCCTATTTCAAACTTCTGGTCTGCTGGAGTGAAATTGGGAACAGAAGGCCTTCCGAAACGGAGGTAGACTGGTCCCACATGGTCGGCTATTGCTATTGTGGCAGCCTTTGTCTGGTTATAGTCGCAAGGGTTGATTACAGTCAGGTTAGGTAACATACGCATCAGTCCGAGATCCTCCATGATCTGGTGTGTGGCACCATCCTCGCCGAGAGTTATCCCGGCATGCGAGGCACAAATCTTTACATTTGTATTTGAGTAGGCAACAGCCTGCCTTACCTGGTCATAGACCCTTCCGGTAACGAAATTGGCAAACGAGCCGGCGTAAGGAATCTTGCCGCTTAAAGCAAGGCCGGATGCCACTCCTATCATATTTGCCTCTGCGATGCCTGTCTGGAAAAATCTCTCCGGGAACTCTGCCGCAAAAGCATCCATCTTAAGTGACCCTGTAAGGTCTGCACAGAGTGCAACAACATCATTGTTCTTTTTTCCGACCTCATGGAGTCCTGCTCCAAAGCCGGATCTTGTATCTTTATTTCCTGTATTTGTAAAAATCTCTTTCATTATGGAATAGTTTGCAGGTTAAAAATCTCCCAGAGTCTCTTTCAACTGGCTAAGAGCCTTCTCTGTCTGTTCGGCGTTAGGAGCCTTGCCGTGCCAGTGATGGGTTCCCTCCATGAAGTCCACCCCTTTGCCCATTACGGTCTTTACAAGCAAAATCTTCGGCTTACCGTTTCCGACAAGCGATTTAGCCCTTGCGAAACCCTTCTCTGTCTCTTCCATGTTATGTCCGTCAACAACCAGACAGTCCCAGCCGAAAGCCTCCCATTTTGCCTTGAGATTGCCGAGACTTATTACCGAATCAACAGGTCCGTCGATCTGCTGTCCATTCCAGTCGGTCATTGCAATTAGCCTGTCAACTTTATGCTGTGCTCCAAAAAGAGCTGCTTCCCAAATCTGCCCCTCCTCACACTCTCCGTCTCCGGTGAGTACATATACAAAATTTTCCTCTTTGCGGATTCTCTTTGCAAGAGCAGCACCTATTGCAACAGAAAGCCCCTGGCCTAAAGAGCCGGATGCAACATGTACACCGGGCAGTCCCTTCTCAACAGAGGGGTGGCCCTGAAGCCTTGATCCGAGTTTTCTGATTTCTGCAAGCTCCTTAACAGGAATGTATCCTGTACGGGCAAGCTGGCTGTAAAGTGCCGGAGCAAGATGGCCGGCAGAAAGAAAGAACATGTCAGAGCCAACACCGTCACGACGCCAGTTCTTTGGATCATGTTTCATCTCTTTATGGAACAATACTGTCATGAGATCGGTGCAACCGAGAGAGCCTCCCGGGTGTCCGGAACCGGCCATTGAGACCATACGGATTATGTCCCTTCTGACTTGCGAGGCTATCTCATTTAAATTTGTGATAGTTAACATTATTATTGATAATATTGATTTCTGAATTTTACAAAGATAACACCTATAAAACGAATTTGTTAATTATTTTTATCTTTGCAGCCAACGAATACCCTTTAAAAATTTTATGAGGCACATTAGAAACTTTTGTATAATAGCACATATTGACCACGGAAAAAGCACGCTGGCCGACCGTCTTCTTGAGCAGACAAATACACTCAATGCGAGAGAAATGGAGGCACAAGTACTCGATTCCATGGATCTTGAAAAAGAGAAGGGTATTACTATCAAGAGTCATGCAATACAGATGGATTATATCCATGATGGCGATAAATATACACTTAACCTGATTGATACTCCCGGCCACGTGGATTTCTCTTATGAGGTGTCAAGGGCAATTGCCTCTTGCGAGGGAGCATTGTTAGTTGTAGACGCAACGCAAGGGATTCAGGCCCAAACCATTTCAAACCTCTACCTTGCCCTGAATCACGATCTGGAGATCATCCCGGTTCTCAACAAGATAGATATGGATGCGGCGATGGTTGAGACGGTTAAGGATCAAATTATAGATCTGATCGGTTGCAAAGATGAGGATATACTTCTTGCAAGCGGTAAGACTGGCGTTGGTGTGCCTGAAATTTTAGAGGCTATAGTGAAACGCGTTCCGCCGCCAAAAGGTGAGGAGGATGCTCCATTGCAGGCACTCATATTTGACTCGGTTTTCAACTCTTTCAGGGGGATTATTGCCTATTTCAAGGTGCAGAACGGAATAATCCGAAAAGGGGATAAGGTTAAATTTTTCAATACCGGCAAGGAGTATGAGGCAGACGAGGTCGGTATCCTCAGAATGAAGATGATACCAACCGGTGAGGTCAGGACGGGTGATGTGGGATATATTATATCCGGAATAAAGACTGCAAGTGAGGTAAAGGTCGGTGATACAATTACACACAGAGAAAGGCCTTGCACCGCTTCCATAGCCGGATTCGAGGAGGTGAAACCGATGGTGTTTGCCGGTTTGTATCCTGTGGAGGCTGACGAATATGAGGATCTGAGAGCTTCGCTTGAAAAGCTTCAGCTTAATGATGCTTCCCTGGTTTTTGACCCTGAGTCATCACTCGCTCTCGGGTTTGGATTCAGAGGCGGATTTCTCGGGCTTCTCCACATGGAGATTATACAGGAGAGACTTTACCGTGAGTTCGACATGGATGTCATCACAACAGTCCCGAACGTTTCATATAAGGTATACACAACACAGGGAGAGGTCATGGACGTGCATAATCCTTCAGGATTGCCGGCCCCTACACTGATTGACTATATTGAGGAACCGTATATCAGGGCTCAGGTTATATCAAAATCGGAGTATTTCGGTGTAATAATGAAGCTCTGTCTTGACAAAAGAGGGGTTTTGGTCAGTCAGCACTTTCTTACCAGTGAGAGGGTCGAGCTCAATTTTGAGATGCCTTTGGCAGAGATTGTCTTTGATTTCTACGATAAGCTGAAGTCGGTATCCAAGGGGTATGCCTCGTTTGACTACCATGTTATCGGGTATAAGCAGGCAGAACTTGTCAAGCTGGATATACTGCTGAACTCTGAGCCGGTCGATGCTCTTTCGAGCCTTATACATAAAGATCATGCATATGATTTTGGCCGCAAGATGTGTGAGAAGCTTAAGGAGTTGATACCAAGGCAACAATTCGACATTGCTATTCAGGCAGCCATAGGTGCCAAGATTATAGCAAGAGAGACTGTCAAGGCTGTCAGAAAGGATGTTACTGCTAAATGTTATGGCGGTGATATCTCCAGAAAGAGAAAACTCCTGGAGAAGCAGAAGAAGGGTAAGAAGAGAATGCGTCAGGTAGGAAACGTTGAGGTGCCTCAGAGTGC
>JAEAMG010000613.1_pt1 | contig 38175 bp, 35 predicted proteins | sample 8958741 | NCBI WGS metagenome assembly JAEAMG01 (sample SAMN16933256, study PRJNA681125) | bioreactor sludge metagenome | isolation source: anaerobic bioreactor treating anionic surfactant - SDBS | place: India: Bengaluru | collected 2019-02-28 | reverse complement strand
TTTAACTATTTAGACTCAGGTTTTTTTATTTAAAGCAAACTATGGGACAGTAGTGGCCGTAAGGCTCTTTTTTATTTCACTATTGTTGTATTGAAGTTAGAAAGACTGGTTTTCTTTTTGGTTAATGATCATTATTTGCAAAATATAAATTGAATTTTTGTGTGATTGCCCACATCTTATGCAAGATAAATATGAATTAAATGAGTCTGTATCTGTATGTTATTTCACAATCCCAAATTACCCGCTGAAATCCGTATCAACCATTTAAACGCACGTGTAAATGAACAACGAAAAAAAATTGCACAAGCGACTGCATCTAAATTGGAACAACTGCATCTTGCCCAACAGCTTTCAAAAGAAGCGCGTTTACGTAAAAAGAATAATCAAAAAATTTATGTGCTTGACTTCAAAGGTGACACAGCAGCCTCTGCCGTAGAAAACTTGCGTGAAGAAATTACCCTGATTTTAGCCACTGCAAAAGCAGGGTGTGATCGTGTTGTGGTGCGTCTGGAAAGCCCAGGCGGTATGGTGCACGGCTATGGTCTGGCAGCTGCCCAGCTGGTGCGTTTGCGGGATGCCGGTTTTAACCTGACGATTTGTGTCGATAAAGTTGCAGCCAGTGGCGGCTATATGATGGCCTGTATTGCCAATGAAATTGTATCTGCACCATTTGCCGTCGTCGGTTCCATTGGTGTGGTTGCACAGGTACCAAACTTTAACCGTCTGCTGAAAGAAAAGCACATTGACTTTGAACTTTATACCGCAGGTCAGTTTAAACGTACCGTGACCATGTTTGGTGAAAATACCGCTGAAGGTAAAGCCAAATTTGAACAAGAGTTACAGCAGACGCATGAGCTGTTTAAGCATTTTGTTGAAAAGTACCGTCCGCAGTTGAATGTTGAAAAAGTGGCAACAGGTGAGCACTGGTATGGAAAAGATGCGCTTGAATTGAATCTGGTAGATAAGCTGCAAACTTCAGATGAATATTTGCTTGCTTTATTGCCACAACATGAAGTCTTTGTGATTGAAACTCGACGTAAACCGACACTGGGTGAAAAGCTGGGTCTACAAGCGGCGCAAATAGCTGACGGTCTAGTCCCTGCAGTGATGAATAAAGTGATGGAATCATTGAGTAAAGCCAATGCAAATTTGCTACAAATGCGTGACCCTAAACTTTAATTGAAAGCTGTTTGCTGATTTTAAAATTGCGCTCTGATGAGCGCAATTTTTTTGACTGACTGTAGCTTAATATCCGATTCAATTTGATCCCCCCTTATGAGGAAATTAAAATAAATGAGCACAGGTTTTTTATGCTTTAGCGTAGAACCACTTCTGCAACGGATTTACTGATCCGGTTTCTGTATATTAAGACTAAATAGTATTCTGCTTGAAAAATGGCTGACAAAGTAGAGCTGGGGGAGACTGAAGCTGACTCATGGTTCCCTGTTTGCCTGAATGCTATCCTTGGACGTGTGGTCACTTTCTGGTTGCGGTATTTTAGCTAAGCTTTTATAACATAAATCAAGAAGGCCATAGCCTGCAGCGCCGACTGTTGCAAGCAGCATATCTTTATGTGCATCCCACATATCTCCCTGTTGCCCATTATAATTTTCTGCTTCCTCTGGGGATAAACCAATGGCAATCAGCCATTCAAGCCATTCATAAATTAAACTGGTGGCCATGATAAACTGCACCACCAATAAAAATAGCATGAAGGGTTTGGCCCCAGGCAGCCATACATGAAACAGCCGTAGTAACACTGGGTAAAGCAGTACACCACAGGCAAGATGCACCAGACGGTCATACATATTGCGTGACCAGCCCATCGATTGATTAAGGTCAAAATTGAACAGCTGAATTAGCCATTCGTTATAGGGAACATAGGAATACAGGTAATGTGCACCGATAATATGGATCAGTAAAAAAATGAGATAGAGCACAAAACTATAAAAACTCATGCCAATTTTTTTTTGGGTAAACAATAACAGCACCAGCATAAACACGGTACCGGCTTGATGCAGTAGATATGCTTCAAATTCTAAAGGATGGATACTGGCGATGATTACCGCAATAGTGAGTACTGCAAGAGCAACCCAGTGTTTGATATTCAATTGATGTTCAATCATTATTTCTTGTATTGGCAAAGTTTTATTGGGAGTGCTGAAATTTTATCAATGGCTTATGTGGTTACAAACATAGATGAATTATCAACAGATTCTATTCTAATAAAAAAGCGAAGCCGAAGCTTCGCTTTTTAGATTTATTTTGAATTAAATTTTAGAAATTAAATCCTTAATCTGTTTCGCTTGAGTTGACGCATTACCTGTATAAGTTGCAGGAGTCATTTCAGCCAGACGTGCACGGTCAGCAGCAGGAACGGCTTCTAACTCGTTACCATTTACGAAGTTCACCATCATGTCGCGAGTCATGGCCTGACCACGAGTCAGGGCTTTTAATTTTTCGTATGGTTTTTCAACTGCATAGCGGCGCATTACCGTTTGAATTGGTTCAGCAAGCACTTCTTGAGCATGGTCAAGATCTTCCAGAATACGCTGTGCATTCAATTCAAGTTTGCCAATACCTTTAGAGCAAGCTTCGAATGCGATCAAGCTTTGCGCAAAACCAACCCCCATGTTACGAAGCACAGTAGAGTCAGTTAAGTCACGTTGCCAGCGAGAGATTGGAAGTTTTTCGCCCAAGTGAGCCAATACTGCATTGGCAATACCCAGGTTACCTTCAGAGTTTTCGAAGTCGATTGGGTTGACTTTGTGCGGCATGGTTGAAGAACCCACTTCGCCTTCTTTCAAACGTTGTTTGAAGAAGCCAAGCGAGATATAACCCCATACGTCACGGTTAAAGTCGATCAAGATGGTATTGAAACGACGTAACGCATCAAACAGTTCTGCCATGTAGTCATGTGGTTCGATTTGAGTAGTGTACGGGTTAAACTGTAAACCTAAAGATTCCACAAAGGCTTGTGAATGAGCAGGCCAGTTGATTTCAGGGTAAGCAGAGTAGTGCGCGTTGTAGTTACCTACAGCACCGTTGATTTTGCCTAGAAGTTCAACTTGTTTGAACTGTTTGATTTGGCGCGCTAAACGGTAAGCCACGTTCGCCATTTCTTTACCCAAAGTGGTTGGGCTAGCAGTTTGACCATGGGTACGAGACAACATTGGTTGTTCAGCATGAGTTTCAGCCAAAGCAACGATTGAATCGATGATTTGTTGCATTGCAGCAACTAAAACTTCACGACCATTTTTCAACATTAAAGCATGAGACAAGTTGTTGATGTCTTCAGAAGTACAGGCAAAGTGAATGAATTCACCGGCATTCTTCAATTCTTCGATATCAGCAATCTGTTCTTTAAGGAAATACTCAACTGCTTTAACGTCATGGTTTGTGGTACGTTCAATTTCTTTAATGCGGTTGGCATTATCTTCAGAGAAGTTGGCAACAATTGCATCAAGTGCAGCATTGGTTTCTACACTGAAAGCAGGAACTTCAGTGATTTCAGGACGGTTTGCAAGCGCTTGTAACCAGCGTACTTCAACAGTCACACGAGCGTGGATTAAACCAAACTCAGAGAGGAAAGGGCGCAAAGCATCACATTTGCTAGCATAGCGTCCATCTAATGGAGAAAGTGCGGTTAAAGCGTTCATAGCGATTCCTTAAACTTTGGAATTAAACGTAAAGCGAATAATAAAAATTCGTTCATGATCAGGTTAAACTACCTGATACTGTAAACGGGCAAGATCTTGAATATCCTGGAGCAGTTTGCGCTTGCTAAAAATCATGCCCCATGAGCTGCCACCTAACTGACGCCATAAGTGCGCCAGTTGCAGGCCAGTAAACAGGGAAGCGCGAATTCGGTTGGTATGGGCACTATCTTTAAATGCTTCGGCATTGCCTTTGACCATAATCCGCGGATTAATTTGTCCGGCAGTGTCTATATAGGTTTGGGCAAGGTTAGCAATAATGCTGGGATGCAGATAGTTATTATCGAAAAAAGACAGCTGTTTTAGAATTTTCTGTTGTGATTGTTCAATAATTTCAACAAATTTGGGATTGCTATAGACTTTTTTCTCTAACTGTAACAACGCCATGGCATAGCTCATTGGCAATTTGGCGTTGGAAAATTTCGGTAAACGTGATTTAGGAGAAGGATTAAAGGGTTGGGTAATACTGCTTTCTAATGTTTTTAAGCCAAGGGAAATATCGGCCAGTTGATTAAAGAAGTCTAGGGTTTGACAGGATTCATTGGAAGTAGGACGGATATTCAGGCTGGCTTTAATCAATTGTTCTAAATAGAAGCTGCCATTTTCACCAATACTGTGTTGTCCTGACATGGCTGTCATATGGGTCAGCTGTGTCGACTGGAACACAGCTGCCAACGCCAAAGCACGATTCTGACGTACATTCAGAGTCCGAGGCTGTTGAAAGGGTAACTCAGCCATGCCTATCGTTTCCTTTTTAAATAAAATCAGGTTTTGGCGCATTGGTATGATGAATCACACCGCCACCTAAACAAACTTCATCTGCGTAGAACACTACACTTTGTCCTGGAGTCACCGCACGTTGCGGTTCGTCAAATTCAACACGTACGCCATTTGGCATATCGGCATCTTGATAAATGACACAAGCCTGATCCGGCTGGCGATAACGGGTTTTAGCCGTACAGCGGAAACCTGTTACTGGAATATCCTGCTCGCCAGAGACCCAGTCAATCGCTTCACTCCAAAGTATAGTACTTTGCATTAGTGGATGCTCATGACCCTGACCAATAACAAGGCGATTATTTTCAATATCTTTATAAAGCACAAACCAGGCGCCTTCGGCTTCGCCTTTCAGACCACCTAAGCCGATACCGCCACGTTGACCGAGCGTATAGTACATTAAGCCGTGATGTTCACCAACCTCTTTGCCGGTATCCAGTAAAATTTTTCCGGGTTGGGCTGGAAGATATTGTTTTAAAAAGTCATTAAAACGGCGTTCACCAATAAAGCAGATTCCGGTGGAGTCTTTTTTCTTTGCAGTTGCCAGACCCAGTTCTTCAGCAATTTTACGCACTTGTGGCTTTTCAATTTCACCGACAGGGAACAAAGTTTTGTTAATTTCACGGCCATGTACGGCATGCAGGAAATAAGTCTGGTCTTTGTTTTGGTCAAATCCGCGTAACAAAGGTGCATATTCTTCACCACGCGAGTTGGTCATGGTTTTACCACGACGGCAGTAATGACCTGTGGCAATAAAGTCTGCACCCAAATTCACCGCATGGTCTAAAAAGGCGCGAAATTTGATTTCTTTATTACATAAAATATCCGGGTTTGGGGTACGACCAGCCGCATATTCAGCCAGAAAATGCTCAAACACACGATCCCAATATTCCATGGCAAAATTGGCGGTATGCAGTTTGATGCCAATTTTGTCACACACTGCTTGCGCATCGGCAAGGTCTTCCATCGCCGTACAGTATTCCGTGCCGTCATCTTCTTCCCAGTTTTTCATGAAAAGACCTTCAACCTGATAACCTTGTTGAAGAAGAAGTGCTGCAGACACAGATGAATCTACACCACCAGACATACCGACGATGACACGTTGTTGCATAGGATTAGGCATCCAAAGTTGTAAATAGGGGAGAATTTTGGTGCTCATAAACGAGCGATAAAGGATATTTTTGACCGGATAAGGCATCTTTGACGGCTTTAATCACCAAGGGACTACGTGCGCGTGCAGATTCTTCCAGTTCGCCCAATGTCATCCAGACGGCACCCACGATTCCAGTATCCAGTTTTGCATCTGTATGATGATGCAGATCTGTGGCTAAAAAGCAAAAACGGAAATAGGTACGGTCAGGGAACATTGGCGGAGTATAGGTATATATGCCAAGCAGGTCTGTAATTTCTACATCATGCCCAGTTTCTTCCATGGTTTCACGAATGGCTGCTTGTATGAGCGTTTCGCCACATTCGACATGACCTGCAGGCTGGTTAAATACGGTATGCGTTACACCTTGAGTATGTTCTTCAACAAACAGGAATTTTCCATTTTTTTCAACAACAGTAGCGACGGTAACGTGGGCAGTCCAAGCGGTCATAGAAAAGCACCATGGGATAAAAGGAGTATTCTACAAAATTTAGCGCTCGGTGGCTATGTTGCAGGGCTTTTTCTTTCTAATCCACCTTCTTGATGATCACTTGCACGGTGAAAATACATCAGGAATTGGGTTGGTAAGCCCAGACACTATGTAGAAATTTCTGTTCTGAGCCCCACGGGGTCAGGTGAATATCATGTTCAAAATACATTAAATGAAAATCGGCACCGAGTTTTTCCTGTAACTCTTTAATGCTATAACGATGAATAGTTAAACCGCTGCATTGGGTTGGGCCATCTTCAGCAAAGTTGGACATGATTAGATGACCACCTTTTTTTAAAGAGGTTTTTAGGTTGAAAATATATTGCTGTTGTTGTTCAGCTGTGACCATAAAATGAAATACGGCACGGTCATGCCATAAATCAAAATAATTGGCAGGAAGCGTGACGGTGCAGATATCTTCTACCAGCCAGGTGATGTGCTCTGCATTCAGGTTTTTCTCCCGTAGTCTGGTCTGGTTTTTTTCTAAAGCCGTCCGGGAGAGATCTAATACATGGATATGTTTAAATCCAAGCTCTAAAAGTTGATCGATAAATACCGATGCACCACTTCCCACATCAATAATCTGCGCAGTTAAATCAAGTCCATGTTTATCTCTTAATCGTTGGATCAGCTCGAAAGACTTTTGATCCTGTGCCTGATACCAGCTGACTTGATCAGTGGATTTGGTCTGATAGACATTTTCCCAATGCTTTTGGCTCATGGTATGGCATCCTAAATTTAGAGAAAATTGAACCTGTATAATTCATGCCTTGAACTGAACGGACTAGTGAGCTTAAAGCCTGACTGTTATTAGTAATTCCCAGCCACCTTCACATAATGTCTCGCTGAATAAGGTAAAAATTCTTTTTCTTTCTCTGTAAGCGGACGAACTTTCTGTACCGGACTGCCGACATATAAATAACCACTTTCCAGACGTTTGCGTGGTGGAACCAATGAGCCTGCACCAATCATCACGTCATCTTCAATCACCACATCATCTAAAACGATGGTGTTGATCCCCACTAATACCCGATTGCCAATGGTACAGCCATGTAAAGTCACATGATGGCCAATGGTCACATCTTCGCCAATAATTAAAGGTGAACCTTCAGGTTTATCGGCTTTTTTATGGCTGACATGCAGCATGGCATGATCCTGCACATTGGAGTTTTTGCCAATATGAATATAATTCACATCACCACGAATCACGGCAAAAGGCCACACTGAAACATTTTCAGCAAGTACCACATCGCCAATGACGACTGACATATCATCGATATAACATGAGTCATCAACTTGTGGTGCGGTATTTAAATAGGGGCGAATGTTTTTAGCCATGTGAGGGGTTCAGTCTGTCAATTTTCAAGCATTATAAAATAAAAAAGCATCCAGACCGAAGTGTGGATGCTTTAACTTAAGTCTAAAGCTGTGCTTAGAACAAGTTTGCGAAGAATTGTTTGATGTGATCAATCATTTTTGCAAAGAAACCAGCTTCTTCAACCGCCTGAAGAGCAACAAGCGGTTTTTCTGCAATCACTTTACCATTTAAAGTAGCTACATATTTACCTACCACTTGACCTTTTTTCAACGGTGCAGTCAGTTTAGGTTGAACCACCAATTGAGTTTTAATGGCATTGGCTTCGCCTTTAGGCATGGTCACGTTAAAGTTTTCTGCCAGACCAATTTGAACATCATTGCTTTTGCCATACCAAACTTTTGACTTGGCTAAAACCTGATTGGCAGGTTGAACCTTAACAGTTTCAAAGTTTGCATAACCCCAAGCCAAAATTTCACGTGTTTGTGAGGCACGTTCGTTCATGCTTGGTGCGCCAAAAATCACGGAAATTAAACGCATTGGGCCGCGTTTAGCGGAAGTGGTTAAGCAATAGCCAGCTTCTTCAGTATGACCGGTTTTTAAACCGTCTACACTTGGGTCTGTATAAAGCAATGCATTACGGTTACCTTGTTTAATGCCGTTAAAGCTAAATTCTTTTTCAGAGTAGATTGGGTAATATTTTGAACTGTCATGAATGATATGTTGCGCAAGTGTCGCCATATCTTTGGCAGTCGAGTAGTGACCTTCTGCAGGCATACCGGTTGCATTGATGAAGCTGGTATTGGTCATGCCAATACGTTTTGCTTCCTGATTCATCATGTGTGCAAAGGTACCTTCATTACCGGCAATATGTTCTGCCATGGCTTTAGAGGCATCGTTACCAGATTGAATGATAATCCCACGCAGCATTTCCAGTGCTGTTGCAGTCCCGTTAAGCGGGACATACATACATGATTCCGTGCTGCTACCACGACACCACGCAGATTCGTTCATACGAACTTTTTCATTTTCAGTGAGTTCACCGCTCAATAACTTTTGTTCGATGATATAGCTGGTCATCATCTTGGTCATTGAAGCAGGTGCTAATTTTTCATTTTCATTTTTTGATGCGAGGATTTGCCCTGTCTCATAATCCATTAAAACATAAGATTTATTATTGAGTTCTGGCGGTGCAGATAAGACAGTTGCTGCGTATGTGAAGCTCGGCAATAGTAATAATGCAGCAAGGGCGCTTTTGTGGGTCATTCTGGGTGGTTCCAATATCTTAATAATAAGCACAAAGAGCTTTGCATTTTAGGACAAAGCAAAGCTGACTTCTATGGGGGAAATCAGCTTATTTTCAAAAGTATTGTAACCAATTTGTGTTATTTGCTGTATGTGGTGAGTTCTTGGCAAATTTCCTGATTTTTTGCATCTCCAGCTTTTTTTGCATCGTTACGTGCTTCAGCTAAAACAGGCTCAAATTTTTTCTCTTGGCTGAGTTTAGCCAGGCTCGAAACCGCATTATTGTCGGCAGGTAAATATTCTTGTGCCAGCTTGGCATAACCTTGTTCAAATTTAGCATGATCTTTCACTAAACTAGGGCAGACTTCTGAAAGTACATAAATGGCTGCCAGCTCTTGCTGGGTGACTTTTTGTAGTGGCGTCACTTCAATATTTTCATCTGGTGTGGCTGCATGAATCATAGACAGGGTCATGGCAGCAGTGGTTAACAGTCCCAAAGAAAGCGGTTTAAGCATAGATAATTTCATTAAACAGACCTGAATGATTTAAAAACATCACAATAATAAAAATAAGATTAACGGTATTTGGGGTAATTGTAAGTACACAAATGTATTAAAGCTGTTGAAAATGATGACGTTCATCAAGAAAATATGAAAACAGCAAAGAATTAAAAAGGCATAAAGAGGAATCTGCTTTATGCCTGTGGTCATAATAAGATGTTCAATATTTTAGATAACTTATATAAAACAAGAGCAAATGATCAAACCTGATAATTTACAACATCTTCGCAAACCGATTTTTGTTCATCTTTACTGGTTTCTTTTGCAGCCTGGCGAGCTTCTTCTAGAACAGATTTATACTCTGAATCTGCTTTAATTTTATCAAAAGTCATCGATTGATCTGAATAGTCTTGCAGATAAGCTTTAATCAACAGCTGAATGTTTTGATCAAATTTTGCATTTTTACCAATAATGGCAGGGCATACTTCAGCCATCACCTGAGTTGAAGCAAGGTCTTCTTTCACAATCGTATTGGCTTCTTCCAGAGATAAACCGTCATTGGCTAACACAGTGGAAGATAATAATGCCGCAATGCCTAACCCCAATAAGCCACGAAATGATATGCTTTTAGTCATTTTTAAATCACACTTTTTGAATGGATGTTGAGCGTCAAATATATATAATTTTCTATACAATTCAATCAAATGTTCTGATTAGTCATTTTTAACCGTTAAGAGATGTTTAAGTGAATATATTAATTGCCAATGATGATGGCGTTTTTGCTCCCGGTATTCAGGCCTTGGCTCAAGCTTTGGCTCCGCTTGGTCGTGTAGTCATCGTTGCTCCTGAAAGTGAACGCAGTGGTTTTTCCAGTGCACTTACCTTAGATCGTCCTTTAAGACCTGTTCAAATTTCAGCAGATGTCTGGGCAGTCAATGGAACACCTGCAGATTGTGTATATCTGTCCATGAACGGCTTATTTGATTTTGAATTTGATCTGGTGGTCAGCGGAATTAACAGTGGGGCAAATCTGGGCGATGATGTGCTTTATTCTGGTACTGTCGGAGCCGCCTTCGAAGGCCGCCTAATGAAACAACCGGCTATTGCCGTCTCCATGGCCGGTCCCAATGTCCGTTCTTATGACAATCCAAATGATTATGCCGTAGCAGCAAAATGGGTGCATGATTTTATTGCCCAGGGTTTGCCGACTTTACCGCCACGTCATATTTTTAACGTGAATATTCCAGATATATCTGAATTGAGAGGTTCGAAAATTACTTATCAGGGACGTCGCAGTCAATCTAAACCGATTAGCAGTCATGTAGACCCACGTGGACGTCAGGTTTATTGGATTGGTTTGTCAGGTGAAGCTGTCGCTGAACCTAAAAAAGGTTTAACTGAAATAGAATCGGATTTTTTTGCGGTGGCAAATGGCTATGTCAGCATTACGCCAATTCAAATGGACGCGACAAATTATGAGATTTTGCACACATTACATGCAGAGTTTTCCAAATAATGCCCAGTAGTGTTATAACTTTGTGAAAAAGCAGAATTGACCCTATTTTTCAGATGCTTTTTTGCTAATCTTAGTGCAAACCAATAAATAGACTTAATGTGTAGAGAGGAAGATTAATGCACTTGGTGTCACCATATCGCTTATTTGCTGCGCCTGTGGGTTTGTTGAAAACCATGGTCTTGTCTACAGCTGTTATTGCCACAGCCATTTTGAGTGGCTGTGCTTCAAAACCACAAGTTCATAATGCGACACGTTATGCGGCTGCACCGGATTACTATACGGTTCGATCTGGAGATACATTAAGCGGAATTGCTGCACGTTATGGTCTGTCTTATACCAGTGTTGCCGATATGAACGATATAGCGCCACCCTATCGCATTTATGTCGGTCAATCTTTACGTTTAAAAGATTCAGGCTCACGTCGCACCACCACTACACAAGCGGTGACCCAAGCTGCACCGATTCAGCGTCAAACCGTTCAACTTCCGACTACACCGGCTAAAACTACAGTTCCTGCAACCACGGCGACTGCCCCCGTAGCATCTTCGAAAGTCTCTGCTTTGCGCTGGGTAAAACCAAGTAATGGCGCAGTCATTGCAAACTTTAATGTGGCTGCAAATGTAAAGGGTATTCGTTATGGTGGTAATACTGGAGATGCGGTTTTTGCTGCGGCTGATGGTCAGGTGGTCTATGCGGCTGATGGTTTGAAAGAATATGGCAATTTAGTTCTGATCAAGCATATCGATGGCTACATTACCGCTTATGCCCATAACAGTAAAATGAACGTGAGCAGTGGCCAGAATGTGACAGCAGGGCAGAAAATTGCTGAAATGGGTTCAACGGGTACAAATCGTACTATGCTGGAGTTTCAGGTGCGTTTAAATGGTAAACCTATCAATCCGACCATCGTTTTACCAATAAATTAAATTTTACAAATACAAAACATAAATTTCGCCGTATAATACAATGAGTTGCTTTTATCGGAAAGATAAAGCAATTATAAGTTCAGAGGGAAATTTATGTTAGATCAACTTCGAGCAATGGGTGTGTTTGCTTGTGTTGTTGAAAAAAACTCGTTTAGCGGTGCTGCACGTGAGTTAGGAATCACGACCAGCGCCGTGAGTCAGCAAATTCGTTCTTTAGAAAATGAAATGGAAGTGACACTTCTACATCGATCTACAAGAAAATTGAATTTGACTGAAGCTGGACAGGCTTTTTTCCACAGCTGTCAAGAAATGCTTGCCGCTGCAGAGCGTGGGAAAATCCGTATCAACGAGTTACGCGATGACTTGGTGGGGGATTTACGCATTGCTACAACCCCGGAACTTGGTGCCAATCATGTGATTCCTGCATTGTCTCACTGGATGCAGGCACATCGTGGTTTAGCAGTCCATTTAGAAGCCGATAATCAATATATTGATATACTTGAAGGACGTATCGATATCGCTTTACGCATGAGCCCAAAAATAGAAGATCATCATTTGAATGTGATGCCTCTGGCTCTGGTAGAGCAGGTGTTGGTGGCTTCTCCAAGTTATTTGAATCAGTCGGCGCCTGTATCGCGGCCTGAAGATTTAAATCATCATGACCTGATTCCAATCAATATTATGAAAAATTATCAACATTTTTCATTTCAACATGCGGCGTCAGATAAAACAGTGAATCTGGAAATGAAATCACGTTTAAGTACCAATAATGTCCTGGTTGCAAAATCATTATGTTTGCAAGGGCATGGTATTGCACGAATTTTATATCTGGATGTACAAAAGGATTTAATGAATGGTGCTCTGGTAGAGGTTTTACCAGAGTGGAAACTGGAAAATTTCACTTTATATGCCATCACGGCAAAAAAAGATCAGCAACCCATGAAGGTTCATCGTTGTCTGGATGCATTAAAACAATACTTTAGCCAGTTACCCGGCGGAAGAATTTACCAGGCAGTTTCATAAAAATGAAGCATAAAAAAGCCGCGATTAGCGGCTTTTTTAGACTGGATTGAAGGCTTAAGCTAAATAATCCTTGATCATTTTAACCAGACGTTCAATCAATTGATCAGCCTGTTGTTGGCTAATGTTGAGTGGCGGTAATAAACGAATTACAGAACCTGCAGTCACATTGATAATTAAATGATATTCATCACGTGCCACATTGACCAATTCGCCACAAGCTTTTGGCAACTCAATACCAATCATCAGACCAAAACCACGAACGCTAACGTTTTGATCAGCCAGTTGCTGGGTTAACTGCTCAACGATATAACTTCCCATTTTTGCTGCATTTTCAACCAGATGTTCTTTTTGAATGGTATCAATAACCGTATAAACCACACGTGAACCCAGAGCAGTACCACTATAAGTTGAACCATGGTTGCCGGCAGTTAAAACACCAACGCCACGGCCTTGAGTCATCACCGCACCAATCGGGAAACCATTGCCTAGCCCTTTGGCAGTGGTGAGTACATCTGGAACAATATTGGTGTGCTGATAAGCAAAGTATTTACCGGTACGGCCATTACCCGTTTGAACTTCATCCAGCATCATCAGCCAGTTGTGCTGGTTACAGATTTGACGGATTTCTTCCAGGTAGCTAAAACCTTGAGGGGCGGTATTGACACCCCCTTCACCTTGAATTGGTTCAACTAAAATCGCAACGATGTCCGGATGATGGATGGCCGCTTCTTCAATCGCTTCGATATCCCCGAAAGGCACACGGATAAAACCTTCAACCAAAGGCGCAAAACCTTCCTGAACCTTTTTGTTACCCGTTGCTGACAGGGTCGCCAGAGTACGACCGTGGAAAGAATGATCTGCAACAATGATTTTAGGTGTGGCTACCCCTTGCATATGACCAAATTTACGCGCAATTTTAATTGCACCTTCATTTGATTCTGCACCACTATTCGAGAAGAAAATTTCTTCCATACCTGAAACTTCAGCCAGTTTTTGTGCAGCAGCAGTTTGCCAAGGTACTTCAAAAATGTTGCTGGTATGAATCAGGGTAGCTGCCTGTTCAGCAATTGCTTCAGTTACCACAGGGTGTGAGTGACCCAAGCCACATACTGCAATACCAGTCAATGCATCTAAATATTCAGTACCATCTTCAGTATAAAGATAAGAACCTCGTCCTCGGACAAAGCTGATCGGCTGACGGCCAAATACCGGCATCAAATGAGATGGTTGATCAGTTTGCACAGGAGCAAGGGTAATGTTATTCATGACTAACTCTTATCTGTTTAGGAGGGAAAAATAAAAGTTTATATAAGCAAAATCCAGGACAGATTAAAAGCCCAAATGTAAATAAAAATGGAATTATTGCTTTAGACATACTGTTTCCTCCAGTTTTGGGTATAATGCGAGGCAGATTAGTTGAGGATTTATCAATGACTGAACAAGTACGCGATACTGAAGCGTTAATTCGTGACCAAATTGCTAAACATGCAGTATTACTTTACATGAAAGGTACACCACAATTTCCACAATGTGGTTTCTCTGCACGTGCAGTAGAAGCACTCAGTCAAATTGGTCGTCCATTTGCTTATGTCAACATTTTGGAAAACCCGGATATCCGTGCAACTTTACCGAAAATTGCCAACTGGCCTACGTTCCCACAATTGTGGATCAATGGTGAATTGATCGGTGGTAGCGATATCATGCTGGATATGTTCCAAAAAGGTGAGTTAAAACCTTTGGTCGAACAGTACAGCCCGGCACCTGAAGCTTAATTCAGTGATGTGAAGTTGAATTAAAAAAAGCGCCTTCAAGGCGCTTTTTTATATCTCAGAAAAAATCATACTTTTTCTGTGAGCGGGTCTTACTCATTGGCTTTCGGCTCAACTGCTGCAGTGGTTACAGCTTGATTGGCAGATGCTTCAACTTTGGTTTTTTTCTTGTCTTTCTTCTTTTTTTTCTTTTTCTTCGGCTCTTCTTCCAGTTCGGCACCATCTTCAAGCGCTTGCCAATATTCTAATTGATCCATGACCGCCGCATAAATGGAACCTTTACTGTAACGGCCTTTTTTATTCAGTATGCCGACAGGACGTGCCATTAAAATTTCTAGAGCCTGGTCAATGGTTTCAATGGCGTGAATATGGAACTGACCTTTGGCTACAGCTTCAATCACATCATGACGTAACATCAGGTGTTCCATATTTTGATGCGGAATAATCACTCCCTGTTTGCCCGTTAAGCCTTGCAGCTTGCAGGCATCATAGAAACCTTCAATTTTGGCATTGACACCGCCAATTGGTTGAACCTGACCCAACTGGTTCATGGAGCCGGTAATGGCCCAGGACTGGTCAATCGGTAACTGGCTAATGGCAGAAATAAGGGCAGAAAGCTCAGCTACGGTTGCGCTGTCACCGTCGATTTGACCATAACTTTGTTCAAAGGCGAGGGCAGCCGAAAAATGCAGCATCTGTTCACGACCAAAATGCGCTTTCAGAAAACTCGACATCAGCAATATGCCTTTGGCATGCAGTGAGCCCCCCAATTCGACACTACGCTCGATATCCAGAATGTCACCGCCACCTTGATAGACCGATGCAGTCAAACGTGAAGGCAAGCCAAATTCGACATCGGCATACTGAATCACCGACAGGGCATTAATTTGACCCAAACGGTGACCTTTGGTTTCGATTAACTGTGTGCCACGCGTTAAATCTTGCCAGTACAATTCACGTAAATAACCCAGGCGATACTTGCGATGATCAAGTGCGGTATTGATATGTTTTTCCGAAACGGTTTTATCACCGGCTTGCGCTGCATGATGATGTGCTTCCCGGATCAGATCCCCCAAAGTTAAGGCATGCAATGACAATGAACTTTGATCTTCCGCCTGACGGCTTGAGTCGGTGAGCAGTGCTGCTAGTGCAGAACGGTCAAAAGGTAAGAGTTTGTCAGCTTGAACATAGTCTGCAATCAATTGCATATAGGCTTGTTCATTAACGTCATTACGTTGTAATGTGTCGGTGAAGTCGGCACGAATTTTAAACACGCTGCCGAGTTCAGGTTCCAGTTCTAAAATTTCATAATAAATTTCAGGTTCTGCAAGTAAAATCACTTTAATATTTAATGGAATCGCTTGTGGTTCGATGGAGATGCTGCCGGTTAAGGTCAGCATATGTTCCAGCGAGGACAGCTTTAATTTTCCAGATTTCAGGGCACGTTTTAAACCTTGCCAAGCATAAGGCTGTTCCAGCAGTTGTTCAGCTTCGAGTATCAGAAAACCGCCATTCGCCCGATGTAGTGAACCCGGACGAATCAGGGTAAAGTCGGTGGTGATGGTCCCATTTTGAGTAAGCTGTTCCACGTGTCCTAACAAGTTGTAGTGGGTCGGGAAGTCTTCAAAAATCACCGGCGCACCGCTATTGGGTTTGTAGGAAACAATGATGTTGGCCTGATAACGTGAAGGCACGCGACTGAAGATGCCTGGAGCAAAATCATCCTCTTCTTGCTCAAGGATAATTTCCACATTATTGATAATATCTTCCGCATAATATTGCAGATATTCGGTCAGGCCATCGACATCGGGATATTTGTTCTGAATCAGATCAATGCGCGGCATCACCACCTGTTTAGCAATGTCACGGTTGAGATGCTGGACCTGATCTCGTGCATCATCTTCCAGATCACCTAAATGTAGGCCCAAGCGCTCCAGTTTTTTATTCATGTAGCGAATGTTTGCAGCAATTTCTGCGCGCTGTTTGCTATCCAAGGCATTAATGTCTTCTTTAGACATTTCCTGATATTCATTGTTTTTAAGATGAACCGGCACGAAACAGTGTTCATCATCTTGCGAAATCAGTTTTAAATCAAAGTTTGCACCTTCTTTGGTCAGTTCGACCAAGGCCGATTGCTGTTCATCGCCGGTTTGCTCGCGAATCATTTCAATACGGTTGTGATAGGTTTCCGCAGTAAAGCGCCGTTCCAGCTGTTTTAAGATGGTTTGCCAGGTTTGGTGCAGCAAAGCCTGGAATTTAGGACCTTGTCCTGGTGGCAGTTCAAGTGCGATCGGCTGACGGGGAAACTTGAAATTGTTGACATAGACCCAGTCATTCGGGGTTTGCATGGTCTTGGCATGCTGTTGCAGTAAACGCTTGATCATGGTGCGTTTACCTAAGCCTGCCGTACCGACTGCAAAAATATTATAGCCCGAGTAAGGCAAGGCGATGCCTGCTTCAACCGAGGCACGTGCGCGATCTTGCCCAAGAAAATCATTTAGCGGTTTGATTCTTCGTGTTGACGCAGGAATTTTTTCAAGATTGGGAATATGCGTCAGTTGCTTGGGCTGAAGCTGTGTTTTGGTTAGTGTGTTTTGAATTTCCGGTTGATCGAATGCTGAAATTAAACTGCTTTGTAGAGGGTCTGGTTGAGTCACTGTAGTTGTTGCAGATAATGAGGAATTCATTTGATCGAGTTTTTGGGGCACTGTTTAAATCCAAAACTAAAATATTGCAATAGAGATTTAAAGGTATACAGGTTTAGTTGAAAAATTCAAGCGCGCAGGTCGTTTTTATCAACAAAATAAAATAATGATTTCACAATTATTGTTGAAACTGAACTTATTAAGCGTTTGAATAGCAGCATTCAGTTTTGCAGAAAAAAACAACGTAATGACAACACAATCTACAGGGTGGAAATCTGCCTTTACTGCTTTTCTCGATCGTCGTGCATTGATCATGCTGTTTTTAGGCTTTTCAGCTGGTATTCCCATTCTTTTGATCTTTTCCAGTCTGTCCTTATGGTTGGGGGAAGCCGGTATTGAAAAAAGCGCAGTAACCTTTTTTAGCTGGGCAGCCTTGGGTTATTCATTCAAATTTGTCTGGGCACCTTTGATTGACGAGTTGCCGGTGCCATTTTTGACCCAAAAGCTGGGGCGACGTCGGGCCTGGTTGCTGATTGCACAAGTTTTAATTATCAGTGCCATTTGTATGATGGCTTTTTCTAATCCAGCACTCAGTCAGGGCTATTTGTATCAGATGGCAGCAGGAGCCGTATTACTCGGTTTCTCTGCAGCAACTCAGGATATTGTGATTGATGCCTATCGTATTGAGCTTGCAGAAACTGAAATGCAGACAGTGCTTGCCTCGACTTATAATGCAGGTTATCGCATCGGGATGATTGTGGCCGGTGCAGGTGCCTTGTTCCTTGCGGCCTCACTTGGAACGGCTAAGGGAAACTATATTTATAGCGCTTGGAAAATCACTTATTTGGTTATGGCAGCAGTCATGCTGGTCGGAATTATCACCACTTTAGTGATTCGTGAACCGAAGGTTGATCGTACTTATAAAAATTATAAGCGTAGTGATTACTATCGTCTGGTGGCCGTGTTTTTTGTTGCAGTAATTGGCTTTGTATTGAGCTATATTTTTTCCGGAACTCTAACCGAATCTGTTAAGGCACAATTTGCAATTACCGATTCATTATTGCTGTTTTGCTTTGAAACCTTGCGCTTTGTTGGATCTGCTGCGGTAGCCGTATTGCTGGGCTCATTATTGGTCAAAATGGGTGCGGTCAACAAGCAAATGGCTATGGAAACCTGGATCAGCCCGATTGCCGATTTTTTTAGACGCTATGGCTTAAAGCTGGCTTTGGTTCTGTTATTGCTCATCGGTTTCTATCGCATCTCAGACATTATTGCCGGGGTCATCTCCAATGTTTTCTATCAGGATTTAAACTTCAGTAAAGAGCAGATTGCGGAAGCGGTAAAAATTTATGGGGTAATTTTCAGCCTGGTCGGTGGTTTCCTGGGAGGCTTACTGGCACAGCGTATGAACATTATGAAACTGATGTTTGTCGGTGCAGTGCTGGCAAGCTCAACCAACCTGATTTTTATTGGCTTGGTCAAATCTGGTCAGCCGACTCATGATGTTCAAGTCATGGTAGGTCAGCACAAGTATCAGGTTCAGTCGGATGAAGTGGGTTACTGGAAACTGAAAGTGCCGAGTCAGGTTTTGGCACAAGCCAATGCAGTACAGGTTCAAGTGCAATATCAAAATGATACACAACCCTCAGTAGTGAGCACAGTTCCCTATTTAAAACAGAATGCGCAACAGCAAGGTGCTCAATCAGGCATGATGCAAATTCTGCCGGTGACCAGCGATAATGTTATTGCTTCAAATGAACAACAGAACAGTCTGGTGGTACGGGGCCAGTATGTTGGGCAACTCTTGAATGAAACACAAAAAATTGTCCTAAGTTTGGACGGTCAAAAATTTGATGCCAATCTGGACAAAACAGGTGTATTTAGCACCGCTATTCCAGCAGAAAGCCTGGTAAATTCAGCATCAAAACAGCTTGTGGCTGAAGTGGTGGATCATGACAAAGCCACTTTAAGCGCACAGCATCGCTATACGGTCGATATGAACTCAACTACAGCCAAAGATCTGGATATTGATGTACAGCCTTTAGCGGCAATCGATGTTCAATCGGTTGACGATGTTGAAATTAGCGGTAAGGTGATTAAACCTTATAGTTCGCTGTGGTTATATTTTGCCATTATTGTCGATAACCTGGCATCGGGATTGGCAGGTGCAGCATTCATCGCATTTTTGTCCAGTTTAACCAGTGTATCTTTCACTGCAGTACAATATGCCATTTTCAGTTCGCTGATGACTTTAACGCCGAAGATTTTAGGCGGCTATTCAGGAACCATTGTGACCAATATCGGTTATCCAAATTTCTTCCTCATGACCACACTGATTGGCATTCCAATTTTAATCTTGGTGGTCTGGGTGGCGAAGCTGTTGCGTGAACATCAGCAACAGTCCAATTAAGCTCAAATTTTTAAAAAATGAATGAAAAACCCATTTTGTCTTGAGGATGAAATGGGTTTTTCTTTGGCTAAAAATTGCTGCAAAGGTTCAGTCTTATTTTTAAAATAGCCTAAGTAAAGACTCCATCATTAGGGTGTGCTGTACTGTTAAACTAAACAGAGCATTGATTTAAAAATTTAATAATAATGGGGACGTGGAACAATAAATGATATCAACTGCCAGATTGCTAAATTGAATTTTCCACGCTGAATCCCTATAGTGTCTATAAAAATGGAAAACATAGGAAACAGAATCATGCGCATGCTGCATACCATGTTACGTGTAGGCAATCTGGAACAATCTTTAAAGTTCTATACTGAAGTACTAGGTATGACTTTGCTTCGTAAACGCGATTATGAAGAAGGTCGATTCACTCTGGCTTTTGTTGGCTATGGTGATGAAGAAAACCATACCGTACTGGAATTGACGCATAACTGGGACACAGAAAGTTATGAGCTGGGCAATGGCTATGGCCATATTGCGATTGCGGTTGATGATGCCTATAAAGCTTGTGAAGAGATCAAGGCACGTAGCGGTAAGGTGGTGCGTGAAGCGGGTCCAATGAAGGGTGGTGTTACAGTGATCGCTTTTGTTGAAGATCCAGACGGCTATAAAATCGAGCTAATTCAGCAAGATGTTAATGCCAGAAATAACTAATAGACTTCTTTGCTCATTATTGACACTCTTTTTATTTTTTCTCCCATAAGGATAAATAAAAGGAATTGACGACAGAAGTCTGATCATAAAGTGATATAGATAAACTAAATATTCAACATTAAGTTGAAACACTGGCTTTATTTATTCAGCCCAGTAAGATGAAAATTTACCGCAAGGTAAAATCACTTATTGGGTTTTTTATTGGCTGTCATTTACAGGACGTAATAATGTTAAAACTGTTGGCATTAGACCGCTTTACCATTTTGCTGGTAGTGATGGTAATTTTGGCCAGTATAGCTCCAGTAGCAGGCAGAGCTGCAGATGTTTTTGGAATTTTAACCAACATTGCCATTGCAATCCTGTTTTTTTTACATGGAGCAAAACTGTCCCGAGAAGCGGTGATGCAAGGCATCATGCACTGGAAGTTTCATGTGGTGGTTTTTGCATTTACTTTTGCATTATTTCCGATTCTTGGATTACTTGCACAACCCATTCTGTTACCTCTATTAGGTAAGGAACTGTATTGGGGCTTCCTGTTTATGTGCTTCTTGCCCTCTACCGTGCAATCTTCCATTGCGTTTACTTCGGTAGCAAAAGGTAATGTCGCCAGTGCAGTGTGTAGTGCTTCATTTTCCAATATCGTCGGTATGTTTATTACCCCGGTATTGGTCAGTTTCTTTATTCTAGGTCAGTCACAGCATGGTTTTGATCCAACTTCCTCGATTGTTCAAATCACCTTGTTATTACTGGTGCCGTTTATTTTAGGGCAAATCCTGCGACCATATGTTTATCCTTTGATGCTGAAAAAGCCAGGTATAGTTAAAGCCTTTGATCAGGGCACTATTTTAATGGTGGTGTATGGGGCATTTAGTGGGGCGGTGGTTGCCGGTTTGTGGCAGGAAGTAAGCTTGCAAACGTTGCTAGCTTTGACCGTGGTCTGTTCAGTCTTTTTTACTATCATCATGTTACTGGCTTTATATATTCCAAAATGGCTGGGTTTTAACCGAGAAGATCAAATTGCCATGTTCTTTTGTAGTTCGAAAAAAACACTGGCCAGTGGTGTTCCAATGGCGCAAATCCTGTTTATTGGGCAGCCTTTGGGCATGATTGTGTTGCCAATTATGATTTTTCATCAAGTTCAGCTTATGGTCTGTGGAGTCATTGCCAATTACTGGTCAAAACATCCTGTAGATGAGTTTAAAGAGATAGAAGAGGGTAAAGAATAATTCGCTATCTGTTATTTTTTCCCGTATAATTGCGCCCACTTGTTGTGCTTAGCTCTGACGGTATCCGTCTCGGTGGGCCAAAAGAATGGTCTGTTGTGGTGTTGGTCTGGCTTTTTCCTGGATCAAGCTTATTCCTCATGAATCATGAGAGTGATCAATTGCGATGACAGCATAAGCCTTTCTTAACTTAGGAGTAATCGACGATGCGCGCCGATATTCACCCAAAATATGAAAAATTAGTTGCTACTTGTTCATGTGGTAACGTAATCGAAACTCGTTCAGCGCTTGGTAAAGAAACAATTTACCTAGATGTATGTTCAGCATGCCACCCATTCTATACTGGTAAACAAAAGAATGTGGACACTGGCGGCCGTATCGACAAATTTAAACAACGTTTTGCAGGTATGTCACGTTCTATCAAACGTTAATACCCAAAATGAAAAAAAACGGGCTTCTTGCCCGTTTTTTTATGTCCGTTATTTCATCAATGACTCAATTACAGACCTTGTACAAGACCTATTGGTCTTGTACATCAATCAAATGATCCAGTTTTTTCTGGAAATAATCGCCCTGAATAAAACGAGCATCCACGTTCCATGCGTTTGCAAACAGAGTCATGTCATTGAGATCGCGCAGCATGATTTCGCTAGCTTTAATTTCCTGGAAGGCACTCAGCTTTTCCTGTAATTCTTGCGTCGATTTTTCTGTTTGCAGCATTTTGGTCAAATTCTGATGTAAAGTTAAACAATTTACATCAAGTTGACGTAACATAGACTCGCTATAAATGCTATTACCAAAGTCTCTGAGGGAAACTTCAGCGCCAAATTGACGTAACTGGGCAATATACTTTTGAGTATCTGAGATATTTTGACTAATATCTTCTTCTGAAAATTGTAAAACTAATGGATGCTTCAGTTTACTGCGAACAATGGTAATGAGTTTGGAAATGAATTCAGGGAAGCTTCGGTCGTATAATAGTACCGCTTTATTCAAATTCACAATCAATTTTGCTTCAGGATATTGAGTAATGAAATTATGCAGTTGTTTACATGATTCCACTAATATCCAGCGATCCAGTTTAATGGATAACTCAGGATCGTCTGCAAGTTCTCTTAAGCCAGCCAGATCTTTCCAGGCATTTTCATAAATAAAACCGCTGGTGACTTCATAAGTATATAAATTAGTGTCTTGCTTATCGTAGAGCTGTTGATATTTAAGGTGAATTTCACCGCGATCCAAGCTTTGTTGCAAGGCTCTGAGTAGGGCTGCTTCAGGTGAACTAGGTACGGCCTTAATTTCGGGTTGCTGTAGCTCAATGCTTGGAATGTTTAACGGTGTTTCTAATTCAAGTGCTGGAGTCGGCTGATTTTCCGGTAAAGCAGTCTTGTAAGCTGTAGCAATAAATTGTTCAAAATGTTTTTCATCACGTATTTCAGTATCGAGCAGTGTATAGCCAATTCTGAGATTCAGTGGATAGGATGTGTGATCAATTGACAATAATTGCGGTTTAGTTAATGAACTTAAACCAATAAGTTTGGACTCTAATTTGGCTTTAGATTCGGCTTGGAACAAGCCCACATAAATACCAAAACTTGTTTGAAATAATGGAGCATGAGTTTGCTCTTTTAAAAAATCCTTGATATTAGTGGAATAATTTTTGAGTGTATCCCACTCCTCTTTAAAAATATTATCAGGACAAGAAGCCAGGGAAAATACCACGAGGGCATTAATATCTGAAGGTTGTTGAGTGATGGTACGATTAATCAGCTGATAGGTATTGGACTTTGGAGCATCGGCTGTTGTAGATGTAGGCTGAACTGATGGTGAAGATTCAATATCAATCGTAATTTGTACGGCATCTTCTTCATTCGTAGAAGGTAAAAACTCAACTTTAAGCGGGTTTGGAACAGATATTTGATGATTTAAGCTGTTGATTTCAAAACGCCCTAAATCAAACTGACCTTGTGAAATTTTTTTAAAACGTAACTTAAAATCATTTAAATCTTTAGGCTGAAGTAGGTCGAGTAAGGGAAGTCCAACAATCTGATCTTCATTATTAAGTCCAAAAAGTGCTAAATATTCAGGGTTTGCCTGGACATGAATACCTTCCTGAATCAGTGCAATCGCTTTGTTGCTCTCTTGAACTAAAGACTGGGCCTGGGTTTGAGCTGTTTCTAGCTCTTCCATTAAATGTTGTTGTGTCAGCAGCAAACGACTGAGTGAAAGGGCACGTAAAAGACCAATATAAAAACGATCTGGATAATCCAGATTAAGAATGTCATAAATCCCTTTACGAATATAACCTGCGTATTGATCGGCCTGATAATCATCAGGTTTGAGCAGGATCATTGGAAGGTTTGGTTGCTTGGATAGGCGGATTAAGCTTAACGCCTGTTCATATTTTAAGTCATAAGCACGACCAAAAATAACCAGATCCCAAGTGTGATGTAATTGCTTTTCAAAGTTTTGTAAATCATCCAGCAAGGTTGCATGTACTAAATGTTCACTGGATGTTAAAAGGTCACGAATTTGGTTAAAACGTATTTGATTATCATCGATAATGAGTAAACGTGTTTCAGTACGTTTTAACTTTTTAGACAATAATGGATTTCTCACTTTAATGCTTCCCATAAATCGTGATTCTTGACTTCATTCGTTTGCTTATTAATAAAGTTGTTGATCAGGTTTTCTTGTTGCTCATTCAGTAATTCGAACTCAAAACGGATAAAACTTTGTGTAATGATTTGTGCTTTGGTGAGATAAATTTTTATTTCTTCTCGTCCCAGGCGTAAATGAATAGTTTGTTTTTCCCTAAACATATGTGAACCAGACACGATCAGGCTGGTGGATACCTCATCAACTTGGCTAGACTGAACGATTAGGGCAGGTTGGTAATTATTGCTATGACGATCTGTTTTGATCATGACAGCACAAGGGAATAAATCTTGTGCCAAGACTTCTAGTCCCAGTTCCAGGCTTTTGGCTGTTGACTGCTTGATCCAGCGGATCACACCGCCACGCCAAGGACTATGAGTATTTTCCTGAATTAAAATAAATTCGCCAGTTTTCAAATTCGAAGGTGCAGAGCCATTCCATTTAATTCTGTAACCATTGACACTGATGTCCAGAACTTCTGCGGAATAAATCTGTTTGGTTTCACGATCCAAAGTTTTTGCTGTAGTCATTTCAGCTGGGATATTCGAATTCATCGAATTAATAAAGCTGCTTTCATTATGGAATTGATAATTGGTATCTAATTCCAGAGTTTCATGAAAGTTTTTGCCCTTAGAGAGGTAAAAGTGTGCCACCGAAAGACTAAAACAGATTTGTAATTGTGCAGAATATTCATAACGTTCATGACGGCGTTCTGTATTGCTGGTAAGCAGATTGTGAATATGAAAGTGCAGGGCCGGGGTTAAAAATAGCTTTTCATTACGTGATAAGTAACCAGACTTTTTGGTTTGGGTTTCAGACAGATGATCTAATAAATTTTGTGTTGAAATATAGATAGTCGGTTTGTAAAGACTGGCCTGATTGATATTAAAAACAGGTGGATAGTCTTTATTGATATCGACAATATAGCGAGAAAGCGAGGTTTCTTTGGGTAAGACATGAACCAGTTTGGCCCAGTCAAAACTGCATAAATATAAGCCTTGCATTTCAGAAGGCCGAATTTGATGGGTATTCAGAATTTCCAGCAATACCAGTTGTGAATAAGCCTGAGCAACGGTTTGTAAAGGATGCTGCGTGTCTAAAATCTGATTGATATTGGTTTGATAAAAATTATTTTTAATTGCACATTCAATCAGCTGATGTGCAATTAACCATTGTCCAAATAAAGGCGTGCTATAGAGCAAATGTTGTTGATAAAGCAATAAAGACAATTGCTGCAAAGCATAATAAGTAGACACAATTCTGGCCGTTTGCAAACTCTTCTTTTGATTGAATGCAAATAGAGAAAACTTTTGCATACTGAGCTGGGTGTTGCAGCGTTTTGAAATATCGATATAAATTTTGGCAAAATGACTACGTAGCAGCATCGCTAGCTCAATGATCTGGTCGCTGCGGTCATTGCTCATCAGCCCCTGATTGAAAAAATGCTTTTCCAGGCTGCCTAAAACATTATCCAGGGTAGGATGCAGGATTTGAATCAAGTCAAAACGCAACATTTCCGGACATTTAAGTTCTGATATTTCCAGCAAGGCATTGAAAAGTTCTTTGGACGAATTCCCCAATTGAAGAATGGATAAATTGCATACCCAGTCTTGTAAGCCTTTTGCATTGGTTGGGCAGAAGCTTAATTTTTCCAACTTTAACTCTGTTGGTGTTTGGAAGATATCTGAATTACTCATAAGCATCGTTATTATTAACTCAAAAAGTTGAAACCCCAAAAAGCGGTGTTTTATTTTTTTCGCCCGCTATTTCCCTAACGAGTTTAGGAACCAAATATCCCGGCAGGTTCTCTAAAACCTCTTTATATATCAGATTAATTTCTTCAGGACTTAAGTCAAAATGATGGGCACCTTTTACTTTGTCTAATACGTGTAAATAGTATGGCATCACGCCCGCTTCAAACAGGCGATAACTTAAATCCACTAACAGCTGCGCAGAATTATTAACCCCTTTTAATAAAACTGCCTGATTCAGCACGGTAATTTGATGTTGAACCAACGCTGAAAGTTTGGAACAGGTAAACTCGTCCAGCTCAGCGGCATGATTTGAGTGTACCACTAGAATAATGCGCAGCCTACTGTTTTTTAATAAGGAAATCAGCTCTTCATCGACACGGTTGGGGATTACGATCGGAACCCGTGAATGAATTCTCAAAAATTTAATTTGCGGCATGGACTCAAGACGTTCAATCCACAGGGCAAGTTTTCGATTTGACAGGGTAAGCGGGTCGCCACCGCTCAAAATAACTTCGTTTATATCTGGTTGATTTTGAATATATTGTTTAATATTTAACCAATCTTCATTTTTTGGCAGGTTTTCCTGGTAGGGAAAATGACGGCGGAAACAGTAACGACAATGAACTGCACATGCCCCAGTTAAGGTGAGTAAAAAACGCGATTTATATTTATGTAATACGCCTGGCTGTTGATTCGCCTGTTCCTCACCTAAAGGATCGGTTACAAAACCAGGATGATCTTCAAGTTCCAGATGATGGGGTAATACTTGTAACAGCAGAGGGTCAAGCGGGTTGCCAATGCTCATTTTTCCGACGAACGCACGGGGAACACGCAACTTAAACTTTTCAGAAGCTAGGATTGCCCCTGATAATAATTGATCAGGCGAGAGCTGAAGTGTTTCAAGCAACTCTAAAGGGTCCGTAATCAGGTCACTCAGTTGAGATTGCCAGTTTTGCTCTTGATACAAATAGTTTATCATGCCAGATGTTAAAAATAATGCTAGTCTAGCATTAATAGATTTAAGTTAGTAAGTTTGGAGCGAGCCTTTCATGGCCAATTATTCTACAAATGACTTTAAGCAAGGCCTTAAAGTAATGCTTGACGGCAACCCATGTTCAATCATGGAAAATGAATATGTAAAACCTGGTAAAGGTCAAGCATTCAACCGTGTAAAACTTCGTAACCTTAAAACAGGTAAAGTTTTAGAAAAAACTTTTAAATCGGGTGACTCTTTAGAAGCAGCGGACATCGTGGAAGTAGAAATGAACTACTTGTACAACGATGGTGAAATGTGGAACTTCATGGATCCTGAAACTTTTGAACAGATTACTGCAGACAAAACTGCAATGGGTGATGCTGCAAAATGGTTAAAAGACGATTCTAACGAACTTTGTACCATTATGTTATTCAATGGCGTTCCATTGACAGTAAGTGCACCAAACTTCGTCGTATTGAAAATCGTGGAAACTGATCCAGGCGTACGTGGCGATACTTCTGGCGGCGGCGGCAAACCGGCTAAACTCGAAACTGGTGCTGTTGTTCGTGTACCATTATTCGTACAGCAAGAAGAAAGTGTTCGTGTAGATACTCGTACGGGTGACTATTTAGAACGTGCATAATGGTTTTAAAATAGACTATTATCGAAAGGGATGATCAAAATCATCCCTTTTTTTATGCCAAAGTATTAGATGAAAAGCAAAATATGAGGAGTACAGTCGCAAGGGAAAAAACAGCAGTATACCGAACAATAAAAAATGAAGGCTGATTTATGCATTAGATATGAGGGCTTTACATGGAAACGATTCAACCGAAGTTATCAATAACTTCCAAAATAGTGTGGCTTCTGGTGGCAGTTCTAGGTGCGGTGTCCTTTGGGATACTTGCAATCAGCAGAGGTGAGCATGTCAATGCAGTTTGGCTGGTTTTAGCTGCCATCTGTGTCTATAGCATCGCTTATCGCTTCTATAGCTTATTTATTGCCAATAAAGTTTTTGAACTCAATGCCAGACGTTTAACCCCCGCTCATCGTCTGGCAGATGGTCTGGATTATGTGCCGACCAATAAATATGTCTTGTTTGGACACCACTTTGCAGCCATTGCCGGTGCCGGGCCTTTAGTCGGACCAATTCTTGCGGCACAAATGGGCTACCTGCCAGGAACCATCTGGTTGCTGGTCGGTGTTGTACTTGCAGGCGCTGTGCAGGATTTTTTAGTCCTGTTTATTTCGACCCGCCGTGATGGACGATCACTGGGTGAAATGGCAAAGCAGGAGCTTGGTTCTTTTGCCGGTATCATTGTGATGCTGGGTGCATTAGGCGTCATGATCATTATTCTTGCTGTGCTTGCCTTGGTGGTGGTAAAAGCCCTAACCAACAGTCCATGGGGTGTATTCACCATTTCAGCCACTATTCCAATCGCCTTGTTTATGGGCGTATATATGCGTTATATCCGTCCGGGAAAAATTGCCGAGGTTTCAATCATCGGTTTTGTGCTGATGATGCTGGCGATTGTCTATGGCGGTAATGTGGCAGCTGATCCGTACTGGGGGCCCATCTTTACCCTTTCAGGTACGCAGTTGACCTGGTGTCTGATCACTTATGGTTTCATTGCTTCTGCATTACCGGTCTGGTTGCTGCTCGCGCCACGTGATTACTTGTCTACCTTCTTGAAGATTGGCGTGATTGCCGGTCTGGCCGTGGGCATTATGGTGGCATTGCCTGAAATGAAAATGCCGGCGGTAACGCATTTCGTGGATGGTACAGGTCCTGTCTTTGCCGGTTCGATGTTCCCGTTCCTGTTCATTACCATTGCCTGCGGTGCCATTTCCGGTTTCCATGCCCTGGTTTCTTCAGGTACGACACCTAAACTGGTTAATAACGAAGTGGATATTCGTGTGATCGGTTATGGCGGCATGTTGATGGAATCGTTTGTTGCGGTTATGGCAATGATTTGCGCCACCATTCTTGAGCCTGGTGTATATTTCGCAATTAACGCACCTGCTGCGGTCCTCGGTACAACGGTGGAAAGTGCGGCAGAAGCGGTACGTACTTTAGGCTTTGTGGTGACACCTGAAGCCTTGACTCTGCTTGCTCAGGAAGTGGGTGAGAGTTCAATTCTATCGCGTACCGGTGGTGCCCCAACATTTGCCATTGGTATGGCGCACATTATTACGGAAATTTTCAATAACCGTTCCATGATGGCGTTCTGGTATCACTTTGCCATCCTGTTTGAAGCATTGTTTATTTTAACAGCGGTAGATGCCGGTACACGTGCTTGCCGTTTCATGGTTCAGGATACTGTCGGTATTGTAATTCCTGCGGTGAAACAATCGCACAATTTCTTTGGTAATTTGTTGGGTACCGCAGTCGCTGTTGCAGGCTGGGGTTTCTTCGTTTATCAAGGTGTGATTGATCCGCTCGGTGGAATTAACAGCTTATGGCCACTATTCGGTATTGGTAACCAAATGCTGGCGGCTATGGCACTGATTTTAGGCACAGTCATTCTGTTCAAAATGAAGAAAGAAAAATATGTTTGGATCACGATTGTTCCCACCATTTTCCTGTTCATTACCTGTATGACTGCTGGCTGGCAAAAAATCTTCCATGAAAATCCGAAAATTGGTTTTCTGGCACAGGCCAACCGTTTCTCTGATGCCATTGCTCGTGGAGAAATCTTAAAGCCAGCCAAAGACATTGCTGAAATGCAAACGATTGTGTTCTCCAATCAGATTAATGCAGTACTGTGCGGTTTCTTCATGATTGTGGCGGTGGTGATGCTGTTTGCTGCGATTGGTGTCATTCGCCGCGCATTGGCAAATCCAAATCCGACTGTGCATGAATCTGAAGCCATTTACAGTGATGAGATTAGCTCAAATGAAGTGGCAGGAGAGGTGAAATGAGTCTAAAAGATCAAATTCGTCAAAAACTGGCACTGGGCAAAATTATCAAGTTTACGGTATTGGCTCAACCAAAACAGTTTTTGATGCTAAATGGCATTAAAACCATTCAGCTCATTTGGCAACGCCTGCAGCAAAGCTTTCGCCTGATGGTGGGGGTGCCGGACTATCAGACCTATTTGGCGCATATGGCAAAACATCATGCCGATTTAACCCCCATGGATGCCAAAACATTTTACCGTCACTGTGTGGATTCACGTTATCCAAGCGCAGGCGGTGGAATGAAAAAATGTCCCTGCTAGCCTGAAGATATGTTTGTCTGAAATCTTCTGATTTATTTGGAAAAACAACAAAACGGTGTATGTTAATCATGCACCGTTTTTTATTGGGGAAAGAGTGTGATTTGGGGTATGAATAAAGTTCAAAAACAGGAACTCACGCTAGCACAACAAGAGCTGAATTTTCAGGTAGAATTTTTTGCTGAAAAAATTCAGGCATTCCTGACTCAAATCAATCGGATTATTTTGGATAAAGAGCAGCAAACCAAACTGGCTTTATGTTGTTTGCTATCCGGTGGACATGTGCTGTTTGAAGATTTGCCGGGGCTGGGTAAAACCACCTTGTCCAGTGCCTTGTCGCATATTGCCGGATTGAAGTTCCAGCGTATTCAGTTTACCAATGACATGCTTGCCAGTGATGTGATTGGGGTGAACATGTTTAACCAGAAAGAGCATCAGTTTGAGTTCAAGCAGGGACCTATTTTTACCCAAATTTTGCTGGCTGATGAAATTAACCGCTGTAGTCCAAAAACGCAAAGTGCTTTGCTGGAAGCGATGGAAGAAGGCCAGGTGACGGTAGATGGGGTACGTTATGATTTACCGCGACCTTTTTGGGTCATCGCTACGCAAAATCCGTTGTTTCAGAGTGGAACTTATAGTCTGCCCGAATCGCAGCTCGACCGTTTTTTGATGCGTTTGTCACTAGGCTATCCATCACGTTCTGCAGAAAAACTGCTATTACAGCAAGATTCCCGCTATGCCTTGATTTCAACCTTGCAACACGTCTTTAATGAAGAGGAAATTTTGACAATTCAGCAGCTAGTGACGCAAGTTTATATTGTCGATGCAGTGCTGGATTATCTACTGGATCTGGCTGCTGAGACCCGTAAAAGCCCGCATGGTTTATCGACCCGCGGATTATTAGCCTTGAAAAAAGCAGCTCAGGCGCACGCCTTTATTGAACAGCGTAGTTATGTGACTCCAGATGATGTGCAAGCGGTGTTTGCTGCCGTGGTGTCGCATCGTATTGGCCTAAGCGAAGCAGAAACCTTGCAGCTGATGCAGCAAGTCCAGATCAGCTAAAGGGTGATTGACTTGACTACACTTTTGACCCAGCCGTGGCACAAATGGTTAGCGAAACGCTTCCAGTTTAAAAAAATCAAACAGCTCTCGCAAAAAGACATTCTGATTTTTATCTATCAGCAGGGATACCTGTATCTGGTGTTGATTTTGCTGACGTTTATTGCCGGGGTAAATTATGCCAACAACCTGATTCTGGGTTTTTGCTTTCTGGTCAGTGCCATTTTATGTATCAGCTTTTATTTAACTTTTAAGCAGCTGCATGGGCTCAAGCTTGAGGTTTCAGTCAATGAAGTTGGGCAGGTGGGCCATCAACTGGATTTGCAACTCCATTTTCAGCAAGCGCAAAAGCAGCCGCGTTATTTGTGGGTTAAAACTAGCCAGCATTTGGAAAAAATATTCATTTCAGAATTGAAGCAAAACATGACCTTGTCATTTTTTACTGAAAAAAGAGGGAGGTTTGATTATCCAACCCTTCAGGTCTATTCAGTTTATCCTTTTGGGCTGGTGCGGGCCTGGACCTATTTTTACTTGAAAGAATATTCATGGGTGGCCCCTAAAGCGGCTTTTTATCCTGCAGAAAACAAGCAGCATCAGCACAGTTTTGAGCCGGATATGGATGAATTCCGTGAACTGCGTAATTTCAAGGCTGGAGATAGCTTGCAAGCGGTGTCATGGAAGCAGGCAGCACGTGGACAAGGTTTATATATCAAGGTATTTGAACAGCACAATGAGCAGCCGAATATTGAAATTCATTATCACAATATGCCGAGTACTCAGCATGAAGAAAAACTGAGCCTCATGATGGGCTTAATTGAACAATGTGAGCAAATGCAGTGTGCATATGCAGTTTTTTTACCGCAAGCTGAACTGGCTGCAGGTTTGGGTAACAGCCAGTTATTACAGGCCAAAAAACTTTTGGCGCAGGCTTAAATCATGATTGATACACAGATCAGAACCTCGATACTGATGACCCTGTTATTGATACTGATGGCACAGGTTATTTTTAATCCGCTGGTATTGAGCCTTATTTTTGCCCTAATTATCTTTTTTTTATTTTATAGCTTAAAAGATCAGTCCAAGGCTTTATCCAGAGTGTGGACCTTTGTGCTGACTTTAGTTGCTTTGGCTGCAATTTATTTTAACTATCAAACTTTTATTGGTATAGAAGCTGGCGTTGCCGTTTTATCTACTTTTTTATTTGCTAAGGCGCTGGAAAGCAAGAATAAACGTGATGTCATTATCCTGTTTAATTTTGCCATGTTTGTTAGTGCCAGTTCATTTTTATTTAGCCAGTCCATCTGGATGGCACTGATGGTGCTGCTCTGTTTACTCAGTTGCCTGATCGGCCTGTACCGTTTACAGACCCATGAATTTAGACAATTGCAAAATTCATCCGGTGCATGGCAAAGTGATGCCAAACATGTGGCTAAATTCCTGATTCTGGCTTTGCCTTTTTTTATCCTACTGTTTGTGTTTTTCCCGCGCTTGCCACCACTTTGGGCGATTCCGATCCCGGTACAAAAAAGTGTCACTGGGATGAGTGACAGCATGTCACCAGGGGATATTGCCGAGTTATCGCAGTCAAGCAGTCTGGCATTTCGAATTATTGGCGATATGAATCAATTACCAGACCGCAATGATTTATATTGGCGAGCGATGGTTTTAGACCAGTATGACGGTAAAACCTGGACCAGCAGTTTTGTCAATGAAAAACCGGTCGCAATTCAAAATCTAAAGAACGGAAAATACAGTTTTAATTATCAGTATTTAGCTGCTGATCCTCATGTGATGTGGGTGATGGGACTAGAACAATCGCGACCATTACAACAGAACTATCAGTTAAAACAGGATGGCCGTATTACGCCGGTACGACAAATTTTGCAGAATCAGCCGATTGTATTGCGATGGCTGGGCAATGCTCAGTCGCAAGAACAGACTTTATATAAAACAGGATTTTTGCAACAGATCAATACCAAAATTCCAGAGCACTTGGATGAGCAATCACGCCAGTTTGCATTTGAGATGTTCAAGCGGAGTGGACAGCAACCTGAACGTTATGTCAGCAATATTTTGCAGTGGTATAAAAATAATGGTTTTGCTTACACCTTGAATCCCGGCTTGCTGGGAGAAAACCGGATAGATGAATTTCTGTTTCAATCACGTCGTGGTTTTTGCGAACATTATGCCTCAAGTTTTGCTTTGCTTATGCGTTATGTCGGCATACCTGCACGTGTAGTAGTGGGTTATCAGGGTGGACAACTTGCCCCTGATCGAGCCAGCTGGGAGGTGCGACAGCTCGATGCACATGCATGGACCGAAGTTTTATTGCATGGAAAATGGCAAAGAATCGATCCTACAGCGATTATCGCGCCACAACGCATAGATGGGGGAATGCAAAATTATATTGAAAGTGATCGCAGTATTTTGGGCAATAAAGAACAGAAATGGAGATATCGCCAGTTTGCAGTGATGAAAAACCTGAGAATCTGGAGTGATTATGCGAGTTATCAATGGCAAAGCAAGGTGGTGGGCTATGATGCCGAAAAGCAGCAAGGCTGGTTGTCCACGCTGGGTATTAAAAATGCTTATGCCAGCAGTATCATCATGTTATTGAGTATTCTGCTGGTGGTGGCGGTTTATTTTATCTGGATTTTTTATCGAAGCAGTCGGTCGGTTTCAGCTTATGAGCGTGCCATTCAACAATTTTCTAAACAATTGGAATTCAACTTGCGCAAGCAGCCTGCAGAAACTTTTTATAGCTGGATGCTTCGTTTGGCTGAACGGGCAGAACAGGATCAGCAACAGATATTTACTCAAACAGCACAGCATTATCAGCAACAGCACTATTCTTTAATGCAAAATCACCAGCAAATAAAGCAATTTAGAAAAATGCTTAAAACATGTGCAAATACTTTAAAAAATAATAGAAAGCACTTGTCTTAAAAAATAAAAGTGAATATGATTCACAGCACTTAGGTGTATAGCTCAGTTGGTTAGAGCGCTACGTTGACATCGTAGAGGTCAGCAGTTCGAGTCTGCTTATACCTACCAATATTCTAAACGTTATGTTATAAGGGTTTTAAGCGAAATCAGTAGTTTAAAACCCTTTTTTGTTGTCTTAAATAAAGTCTACCCTTAACAGCACTATCTTTAAAATCGCTATTTTTTGCCGATAATGCCGTTAAATTTAGACCAAGATTAGACCAAGAATATAGAGTTATAGACCCTGAAAATGCCCAAACCGATCAAGCGCGGTGAAAGCTATAGAATTAAAATAATGATTGCTGGAAAAACATATTCAGCAACCAGAGATACCGTAAAAGAATGCGAGCAATGGGCCGCGCAAAAATTACTTGAGGCAAAAGCTAATAAGCTTGCGGAAGACCAGGGTATAAAACAGCATTACCCATTCAAGACACTTTTTCATAAGTATTATGATGAGCATGGGCGAAAGCTTCGAGGATCCAAGTATGTTAAAGAACAATTAGGTCCTTTTGATGAGAAATTTGGTGCACTGGCAGATATGTCTATTCATGACATCACACCAAAGCATTTAACCGCCTGGAGAAATCAACGTTTAAAACAGGTTGGAGCTAATACAGTGCTACGCGAAATCGCGCTTTACTCATCTGTATTTAGCTACGCCGTAAAAGAGCTATTCCTACTTGAGACTAACCCGTGGATGGGGATTAAGAAACCGGCAAAGCCTAAAGCCCGTAATCGCCGTATTCGTGATGATGAAATTGATCTTATTCTTGAAGGTTTAGGTTACCAGCAAGGGCAGGTGCCAACATTGGCAGAGCATTATGTTGCCTGGGCATTTTTATTTGCCTTGGAAACGGCGATGCGCCGCGGTGAAATCCTTGGCATTAAAATGTCAGAAATTTACGACCGGCATGTGCATTTGCCAAAAACCAAAAACGGCGATGCACGTAATGTGCCACTGACGAAAAAGGCTTTAGCTTTACTGGACCTAATTGATCATGATGGTGATATAAGTTGATTCCCCAGAATGAGAATGCCTTCAGATTGATGTGGGAGCGCCGTAAAGCGAAAGTAGGGCTTATCGACATACATTCCATGACACACGCCATGAAGCGATTACTCGGTTCGTGAATAACCAAAAATTACCAGTAGAAGTGCTGGCTAAGGTGACGGGGCATAAAAATATTAAAGTTTTAGTGAATACTTATTACAACCCGGATGTTGAAGATATTGGAGATATGATGGACGCTTAAAAAGCCCTCATAAGAGGGCTTTTCATTATTTTAATTGACCTACACCAGTGAATTTGTCTGGAACAATTACCATAGTATTCAGTGTTCCTTTTTCAGCAGCTTTGAGCAATGCTTCAGCTTTAGTTTTTTCGGCTTCTGCACGTAGTAGATCTACATATTTTTCAGATGCATTTTCTGCTAAAACTTTTTTGATTTCAGTTTCAACACGTGCAGTTTCTAATTCATTTTGCTTTGTCTTTAAAGCATTTTGAGAATTAACAATTGCTAATGATGAATCTAAAATAGATTTAGGTGGTGAAACTTTTAAAATATTAATTTCATTAACTTTGACAAATTTATCTTTGCCTTGAGCTTTTAATTTAGTATTAATACTGTTCTTTATTTCAGTCTCTATGAGCGCTCGATTGTCATTTACAGCTAAAGCTTTATATTTGCTCACAACATCATTGATTGCCGAGTTTGCAACGTACTGCACATACTGACCTAGTAAATATACATCACCATCATCTGTAATAATGTGCTGTGCTTTTTCAGTCTTATACGCGATTGCAGCATTTGATGGCACAATCCCGTAATTCACTTTTAATTGAAACTCTTGCATTGGAATCTTTTCGACTACAATTGGTTGAGATTCAACATTAAGTACAAGATTTCGCTTTGATACTTTGATTACATCACCGACCACGGTTTGATGTAATCCTTGCCCCAGTACGGTATCTTCAATTTCACCGCTGAACGTTTGACGAATACCAACATCTGCATCAGTGATGCGCGTAAAGCTTGCAGGTATAATAATTAAAGCCAGAATAATTGCGACGATGATTGTGGCTACTATGCCAACAGTCCTATATGGCTTTTTTTCCATGTTTTACCCCTTTATCAAAAAATAATTAATTTTTTCTACTGCGCCCACGTTTAGCCAAGGGCCTAGCCGTTAAAATCAAGTTCGCCTGTTCTGGATCATAAAGACACTTTCCTCGAGTACCTTTATTGATCTCTGCACATCGATCACGAACCACATCAACACTAATGCCATATTGTTGAGCCAATTCTGAAGCTGATACTAATTTAGGGCTTACATCCTTAATCGATACGATCTTTGCACCGCCTACCTCAGAGCCTACAAATAGCTGAGGTGCTTCACCATGTACGGTGATTTGAAAAACTCCCATTATGGCATCTCCCGCAAACTCTGCAAAACTTCAAAAGGCAATTTCACATTCACATTTGGCTCATCATTCCGCATCCAAAAATCAACAGCGATATAATAAAGTGCAGATACTTGCTCAGCTGTAAGTTGTTTTGACTGTGCCAGTTTGACTGGTTACATGCGGTGCCAAGTCTTCAGTAAAGTCTTTTGCAATTTCTAGAATATCCATCACGCCACCTCTCGTCTGATATTAGATATGGTCGTTAAACTCGGTAACTACAAGGAAGGCCTAGATAAAGCAGGTCGTCAGGCTAAAAAATCAGGCAAGGAAATCGAAAGTGGTTTAAATGTTGGTTCGCTTACAATTAAAGCTCTAGGTGGAGCCACAAAATTTCAAAATTATTTAGTATATACTCTGTGTGGTAAGTGTAATATTTTGCACTTAAAGCTACTTTTTGCTGATTATGTACAAATTAATGTACTTAACCACATGTAACGCCAAATTTGCATCAACAAAAGGAAATCGCATATCTTTGTAAAGGTCTTATGAATGTCATCAAAGATATGCAATTTCATCGCAATGATTTCCCTGTTTCAATTGCTGAGGCCTTAGGTGATAGGCTCAAACGTGTACGTCTCAATAAAAACTTAACTCAGAATGAAGTTGCTCAACTTGCATGGATATCGAGACGAACAGTGCTCAATTTCTTGTATCACCACGTGTATCACTGAATTTTTTTAATTAAAAAATATATAAAAATCAAAATTTTAAAAATGTGTTCGGTAGAGGATATCCACCAATATTCTAAACGTTATGTTATAAGGGTTTTAAGCGAAATCAGTAGCTTAAAACCCTTTTTTGTTGTCTTGAATAAAGTCTACCATTAACAGTGCTATCTTTAAAATCGCTATTTTTTGTCGATAATGCAGTTAAATTTACGTCAAAATTTTTGGAATTTACGTCATGAAAATACCTAAGCTAAGAAAGTGCGGTTCACGTCACCTCATAGCCATAGTGGCTTAAACCTGCTTTGGTGTCGCTTAGCAGAACATGCTTTAGAGTAAAAACCTCGCACGGGTGTGACAATTCAAACAAACCTTAGAACGAAAGCAAGTAAAGCAGACCATGCATGTTAGGTGGGTGTGATTGTGAGTCGCTATGGATCACAGCATAGAACTTCTGTGGTGATCAATTCAAAATCAGATCAGCTGTGAAATAAACGTGATATTTATCAAAAAATTACGAAATAAACTGATTGATTAAATAGCAAATACCGGGTAATTTTTTATCAGGTTAGACGAAGTTATATATCGCCTAGCTGGGAAAAACGACTGACACTCGGAAAGACGAGAAGTACCATAACCGCTCACAGCAATGTGAGCGTTTTTAATGCCCTGAGAAATGTTTTTTGTGTAAGCAATATCAGGGCACCCAGATTAGATTTTAATAATTATTATTGTCTAACAAAAATCAAAAATAACTTAAAGTAACCGAACAGAAACTATTTATGCATATTTTTTATACTTTGTAATTTGCTTTAGAGTGATAATTTTTAACTACATCAAGAGAGCACAGCGTTAATAAAAATAATAAAATGGTTATCAAAGACTTCACCTGCTTAATCACATCCCCAGATTAAGCGGGTTTTTTAATATTTAATATATTAGATCTCTTGCGAAAGTCATTATTGAAAATTTATCCGGTTTACCAGTGCAGC
>JAEAMG010000610.1_pt1 | contig 38239 bp, 26 predicted proteins | sample 8958741 | NCBI WGS metagenome assembly JAEAMG01 (sample SAMN16933256, study PRJNA681125) | bioreactor sludge metagenome | isolation source: anaerobic bioreactor treating anionic surfactant - SDBS | place: India: Bengaluru | collected 2019-02-28 | reverse complement strand
CCGGCACCCTGCTGACCTGCGCGGTGCGCATGGGCTTCCAGGCGATGGTGATCGAGCGCAACTTCGGCCTCAACCTGGCCTACACCTCGGCGTTCGACGAAGTGCCGACCGACCTGCCGGATGAGGAGCAATGAAAACCTTGAGCGGTTTTACAAAAAGTGTAGCCGTTTCTGGCAGGACACAAGCACAAGGCGTCCAAGTCGGGATTGCTATCCCGACCTACGGTTGTTCACGTGTCGGCCACAGAAAAAATTAAACCGCTCTAGAACGCTGAAACCCGCTTACCGCTTCTCGGAAAGACTCAGTTCCAGCGGTTTGCCTTGTTCCGCAAAAACGAACACGTTATAGTGAAGGAAAACCATCATGAAACGTCTGACCCGCAAGAAAACGCCGCACGTCGCGATTCTACTCGAATCGTCGCACGGGGTCTCGCGTGCGATGCTTCAGGGCATCTTCAACTACGTGCGCGTCTACGGCCCGTGGAGCCTGAACGTCGTCGAGGGCGGCTCCGATGACCAGCGGATGCCGGACACGCGGCTCTGGAAGGGTGACGGCATCATCGCCCGCGTCCCGAACGACACGGCCGCGAAAGACATCCTTTGCTCGCGACTGCCTGCCGTGCTTTTCAACCCGGCTGACGCTTACTTGGCACCCGACCACCCACTCTCGAAATACTGCCGCATCCAATCCGATTCGCACGCCATCGGCAAGCTGGCCGCAGAATATTACCTCGGGCGCACGCAGCGGCACTTCGCGTTCGTCGGAAACCCGTCCGACCCCAACTGGTCACGCTGCAGGAGAGAAGGTTTCATTCAGCGCCTTTCACAAGCCGGCGTCGAGTGTCATCTCTACCCCCTGCCGCCGCCGGCAAAAAGCGAGTGGATCGCTGAGCGCCCCGCCCTCTGCGCCTGGCTCAAAAGACTCCCGAAGCCCGCAGCCCTTTTCGCCGCGAACGACAACCGGGCGCGGCAGGTGCTCGATGCCTGTCTGGTCGCCGACATTGGCGTGCCCTACGAAACCACGGTCCTCGGCGTCAACAACGACCCTCTCATCTGTGAAACCTGCATTCCCCCGCTCTCCAGCATCGCCGTCGATGACGAACGCGCCGGCTACGAGGCGGCCCACCTGCTCGACCGCCTGATGCAAGGCAGGGAGAAGCCCGGCCGAGCCGTGCGCTACCAGCCCAAAGAGGTCGTCACGCGCGCCTCCACCGCCGACCTGCACGTTTCCGACAAACGGGTCATCCAGGCGCTGGAGTTCATCCGCATCAACGCGGGACTGAACATCCGCGTCTCGGATGTGGCCGAGCACCTCGGCGTCTCGCCCCGCTGGGCCGAGGAGCGCTTTAAGCAGGCACTCGGGCACTCCCTCCACCAAGAGATTCACAACGTCCGCATGACCACCGCCCGAAGCATGGTGATCGCGACTGACCGACCGTTCTCGGAAATCGCCACGCGCTGCGGCTTCCGCAGCGCCAACCATCTCTGTAAGCTTTTCAAAGACGTCTTCGGGTGCACCATGGGCAAACTGCGACAAACTACTTGAGCACCAGGGCCTTCTCGGCGATCAGCACCGGAGCATCATAGAGCGGGACATCCTTGAAGATCGTGAATGCTCCCGCCTGAGCGACACGGTCCGACGGAAACTCGTAGACCCGGCCTGAGACCAAATCTACCCACACCGGCTCCTTGAACGCGAGTCCTCTGACCGTGACGTGCGCGGGCCGTGTCACGAACGCGTCGTCCGGCGTGCCGGAGTCGTCCCACAGCGCGACCAGGTTCTGCCCGGTGGTTTTGTTGCGGTAAACGAAGCAGGCGGTGGCCTTGTCATACATGACGGCAACCGAGGGCTCTCTGATCCGCTCCAGCGACTCGTCGAACACCGCCACGGCGTTCTGCACCGCATAGTAGGCCAGCTTGATACCATCCACCTTCTTGTCGGGCGTCGCGTGCAGCAAGCCCTTGCGGTTGATCTCGCGTCCGACATGATTGAAGTCGCAGATCGTGAAAACCGCCGATTCCACATCGTGACCGAGATCGCCGAGCATACGCCGCAGGTCCCATTTGGCCTGGCTGAACTCGGTCCACGGGTGATTCGAGAGCGCGAACTTGGTGGCGGTTTCCGAGGGACACCCGTTCTCGCCCTGCCGCATCTTGGCCTTTGTCGAGAACTTCGCCAGCGTCGCTTTGAGCTCCTCGACATTCTGATACGACTTACCGGGGTTGAACTCGTAACCGTGGTAGATGAACCAGTGGAAGAGATCGACTTTCCCTTTCTCCGCCAAGGCCTGCAAGCATTGCTCGAACAGCTTCGGGCTGGAACTTGCCAAAGAGAGGCCCGCGATCCGCGCGTCGGGAATCACGCGTTTGACGATCTCCGCGGTCCGGATGTTGAAGGCCGAGATGTCAGCGGGCTTATGCTTCTTGTTGATATCCGGCTCGTTCCACATGGCCCAATCCCGCACTTTGCCCTTATAGCGGTTGGCCATGGCCTCGACCCAGCGGTCCCAAGCCGCCAAGCCCTCCTCAGACGTCGGAAAACCGCCCGCCAGATCGAAGCCGCCTCCGCCCTCATAAATCGGATTGCCGTAGTCCGTTTCCAGGATGATATTCAGGCCGCGGCCGCGCGCGTCATCGATCAGCGCATCCAGCCACGCGAAATCGTGTATGCCCTTGACCTTTTCCGTCTTGGCCCAGCCCCCTTGCAGGCGGATCGTCTTGATGCCCAGCGGCTCGATATAGCCCTTATACTCGTCGTAAATCGCGAAATCGCGGTCCAGCGTTTCGCACCCCAGCGTCCAATTCGAGCCTTGAATTTCCGCCGCGCCACGCGGCTTGAGGGTCCCAATCTGTTTAAGGCCCGGATTGAGAGCCGTCTTCGCCCGCTCCGCCGACGTGTCAATCTTCGGCCCCGCCACCGCCGACACCCACGCCGTCAGGCAGACCGTCACGGCAGCACCCCACTGTGCAAACGCACTCCTTCTCATACGAACTCCCCTTTCAAGATGATGTGACCAGCGTACGCGTTATTCCCTTATCCGGCAATACCGTTAATCGGAACCGGACTTGCGTTTTTCGGAACGCGCCGCCTTGTTGTTCAGTCTTCACACCTGACCAGCTCAATCAGCGACACGGCATTGCAGGGCAGGTCAAACGCAAGGCCGCTCCAATCGGCGCCGGTCATCGGCCTCGCCGGCTCCAGCCACTCAAGCGCCATCCTTTTTTTAATCGCCTCGATTTCCGAAGGCGTGGGGCTGCCGGGCGAGCCCATGGCCTTAAAGGCGGAATACGCATTGCTGTGGCTGTCGTCGATCCGCCAATGTTTCAAGGTCACCTTCGCGTCCGGCCGCCACGGCGAGCCGATCTTGACAGTCACCGGGCGCGCTTCGCCAGCGCAGTCGATCCGGTCATTCCGGTCATGCACGATGACGACCGTCACCCGGCCGTCATCGCGGGTGGCGAAGGCCGTCACGTGGCCATCGGAAGAGAGCGTTTCGCTCTGAACGAGTTCCGCGGCCACCTTGTTCAGCAACTTATAGGCGTTCAAGATCGGCTTGTGAAACCCGTTTTTCGTATCCAGTGTCCGGTAACCCATAAAATCGCATGCCCGCGTTTTCTCATAACCGGAGGCGCAGAAGGTAAACGACTCAACGTGCCGATCGCACGTTTGCCGTAACCGGATGTGCCGCTCCACCCAGGCGACCAGAAAAGCCGCGCCGTACTGCGAGTTCCGGATATCCGCCGACGGCCGTTCACTCACGCCTTTTGTGCCACCCGAGGACTCCCCCCACTCTTCCACATGGATGGGAAGGCCCTTCAGTTTCGGATACGCGTCGCGCATATCCGCATAGCGGATTTGCTGTTCGAGCATATAGTCCACGTCCGGAAATTTGCGGCCCGGGCCTCCACCGCCGCTGCTGCCGCCATAGGTATGCACGCTGATAAAATCGATGGGCGAGCCCATCGCACCCGTGGCGTAGTTGGTGCCGTTGGCGACATGTTCAAGAAAAAACCGGAAGTTCTTCGGTTCCTTGTATGTCCTCGTGGAGGAAAGGGCAGGGCCTCCGATTCGGACCTCCGGGCTCACGCCTTTGACGCCTTTCGCAAAATAGTCATACAACTTAAGGTATTCGAGCAGGTCGGCCTTGTGCCAAAAACCGAGATCGGGTTCGTTCCAGCAGCGGAACGTCCACCGCTTCACCTCATCCAGCCCGTATTTCAGAACCGCATGGCGCGTGAAGTCTGCGCACAGCTCTTCCCACTGCGCGTAGTCCTTGGGCGGAGAGATACACACCTCGGCCCCGCCGGGCCTTTTCAGAACCGACGCGGGATAGGCGGACACCTGCCGAGGCATCCCGAAAAAAACGACTTTCGGTTTGTTTCCAGCCGCGAGGATCAACGCGGCCATCTCATCAAAACGAGACCAGTCATAAGTGATTTTGCCGTCGGCACTGACACGTATCGCCTCTTCGGGCTGGTTGTAGATGCGGACATACTGCCGCGCCGCGCCCGACTCGGCCATCAGATGCAGAAGCCCCTTCCCTTGGTCCGTCAGGAGGGACTCGGTCGGGTGGATGATCTGGCTGGCCCAAAACGGTTCAATCGTCCCCAGCACTCGCGTCGCATCAACGTTGATCTGGACGCGCCCGGCAGATTCGGAAAAACCCTGCGCGGCAGCCAACAACACCGCAGCGGCAAGCGCTCTCGACCGAAGCGAAGAAAACGATTCAACCGAAGGGCTCGCGCTCTTTAATTCCCGTGATTTCATTGTTCATCCATCTATGCAAAGGCGCTTTCGTCGGCCAGGATCAGCGGATAGTCGGCCAACGGCAGCGCATCGAACGACGGAACCCGGTAAATTTGTCCGCTGAGCGGATCGAGCAGCGCGGGCTTGGGCATTTGGGTCCTCTCCTGTTCGCCGACCGCAAGTGCCACTCTTTTGGCGGCGACATCCAGCATCAGATCTTCGAGGGCCCAGTAGGCGACCATCGGCTTCCCGCCCCGTTTAAAGCCCGCGGCCACGGTTTTGGTCTCTCCCGCGCCCTCGATCTTAAACTTCGCTTTGAACCGGCGCGTCTCGGCATCGAACAGGGCACACAGATTCTGATAAGCATAATAGGCCGGTTTCGGCGTGTAGTCCCCGCCGCGCAACAAGCCTTTCAGGTTGACCTTTCCACGATAGCCGACCAGATCCACAATCAGGAAATAGGAGGTCAGCTCGAGTTCCAGCCGCAGATCGCTGAGGATGCGCCGCGTGACCCATTTGGCCTGCCGCGTCTCGTTCCAGTCCTGCTGACTGAGCGCGCCCGAGCTTCCTTTTTTGGAGGGACAGCCGTTTTCTCCCTGCCAAAGCTTCACGTGCGCCGCATCGTGTTGCGCCAACAGCTCTCTCATCTTCGTGATTTCCTCTTCGTAGCCCTTCTCCGGCAACGGACGGTAAGGATGATAGGATATCTTGTCGACATGCTTGGCCAACCCGGCGTCGAGACACGTCTTGTAATAATCCATCGGGATGCCGGCAAAAGCGCCGCCGATGAGCACGGCTCCGGGCACCCGCTGACGGATGAGCGGCGCAGTCTGTTCGACCAGTTTGACGTAGCTTGCCGCGTCCGGTTTGCCGGGCTTCCAGAAACCGGTGATGTTGGGCTCGTTCCAAATCTCCCAATGCGTCACCCGGCCTTTGAAGTGCTCGGCGATCTTGGCGGTGAAATTTTTCCAGCCCTCCATGGCCCCCTCGTCGAAGACCGGAACCCAGCCGACTGCGGTCTCGTCGGCCTTCGACGTATAGAGCGGATTTCCGTACCCGAGATTGAACCACGGCTGTAAACCGATTTTCAGCAGACCGTCCACCACCTCATCGAGCCAAGCGAAATCATAGGCTCCACGCGTCTTTTCCGTACGAGCCCAACCGGTCTGGCAGCGCGCCCACTTCACACCGAGCTGCGCCGCATGCGCATAGGTCTTGGCGGGATCAAAGTGCTGACGGTCCAACGTTTCGTAGCCGACCGAAAGCGGTGATGTCTTGATTGAGGCGGAAGGGCGAGTCTTCAGCCTGCCCACAGGTGTCAAACCGAAGTTTTCAAATCCGCCGCTCGCCTGCGCCAACAGCCACGACGGCTTCGCGGCCGCCGACAGAACCGCACCCATTCCCCATTTTCCGAACGACCTCCGTGTGATGGCCATATCCCTGGTCCTCCCTTACCTGTTGCTTCAAGTTGGATTACGATCAAGAGTACGAAGGATCAAGGACCTTCGTCATCCAAATCTCGTTCAAACAACATCATTCTCCCGTTTATTCCAGCTCTGCGGGCGGCTGGCATGCGAGCAACTCAATGCCTTTGAATTTTCACTAATTTCTCAACGCCATCCTTGACCTGCGCCTTCAGCTCTTTCACATCCAGCGCGCGCACATCGTCCACGATCACGGCTGGACGCGCGTCCTCCTTCTCAAACGACAGTTCGATGTTATGCAGGTTCAGTCCGTTAACATGGCGGCAGAAGAACCCGTAGGCGGGCAGCGCCCCGAACATGGAACCCTTCGGATAAGAGGCCTCTTTCTGAGGGATCACGCGTGCCGCGTCTTCCTTCGTCCCTCCGCCCATGAACCGGATGCGGATGTCCCGCAAAGTCACCTGTTCGACCGGATATCCCGGCACGCCCGAGACAGAGCACCCGATGCGCCCGGCACCTTCGGCCTCCACGCCCGCGATCAAAATATCGCTCATCCGCCCCATGCCCGGCTTCGGCATTCCCGGAACGGGATTCCCGCGGTTTCCCAAACGGATGAAAACCGGAACCTCCACATTGCGCATGACGATGTTCGAGACACATACGCGCCGACACGTGCCGCCGTCTACTTCCTCAATCGAAATGCCGTCGTTCGAATCATACAAAAAACAGTCTGAAAAACGGATATCCTCATATCCGCCCTGTGACTCCGTGCCCAGCTTCAGCGCCGAGGCCCCCGAAGAGAGTTTACATCCGGACACGGTCACGCCGCGGCAGGGTCGGCCAGCGACCGTCGACTTCAGCACGATCGAATCATCCCCGCTGTAGACATCACAGTCCCGGATTCTTACGCCATCGCAACTGTCGATATCCATGCCGTCGCGGTTCTCCCGGATACGGCTGCGGATCGTCACATGATCGATCTCAACATCCCCGCAAGCGAGATAGTGCGAAAGCCAGCGAGCCGAATCGAGGAACGTCAATCCGCTCACCCGCACCTTGCGGCACTCGCTGAACCGGATCAGGTAGGGGCGGCCACCATCATCACCTTTCTTCGCGGGGAACCGTTTTCCCTGCCCGTCGATCACGCCTTCACCCGCCAACCCGATATTCTCCTGACGCTCGGCATAGATCAGGCTTTTGGTGAACCGCGCCCGGTACAGGTAGTTGATCTGCGGCGTGATGCTCTCGTAATCCTTGATCTCCGCGCTACCGCGCAAAACGGTATTGGTGGCAATCGTGAGCGTTACGCCGCTACGCAACTGAAGCGTGCCGGAGAGATAGACCCCGTTGCTCAGGCTCACACTCCCGCCCCCCGCCTGCGCACAGGCGTCAATCGCCGACTGAATCGCCCGCGTATCCAGAGCCTCCCCGTCCGCTTTCGCGCCAAAATCTCGAGGATTCCATACTTTCGTCTCGCCGAAAGCAGAAACGCCCAGCAAGAGAAACAGCGAGCAGAGCGCTCCCCTGCCGATGAGTCCCGCACACCCAAACCGTCCGTCGCCGAATATCCGTTTCATTTTCACCTTCATTCCACTTCCCACGCCGTCACCGCATTCACGAGAAGCCAAGAACCATTCCGTTTGCCTTCATGCGCGAAGCGGATACGATCTGCCGGCAGGCTTGCCTCTGCCGGCATTGCGACCTCTTCAGAAGAAATTTCACGTAGCGTGTCGTCCCGCACCGAGAGCGTAAAGGTCCGCTTTGCCGGCGCGGCATGCACGCTTAGCGTAAACCAGCGGTCGGGGGCATAATCGGCGACGCTCCGACTGTTGGCCACAATCTTGCCCGCAACACTCAAGCCAATGGTCACACACGGCACGCCATCCTTGCCACCGACGGTCAGCACCGCCTGCTGATCGGCCTGGCCCGCCTTCACCCGCGCGTGAAGAACAAACGCATGCGCGGCCTGCGCGCTGAAGGCCAGCACAGCAGAGGCACCGGCTTCGAGCCGCAGCGCTCGCAGGTCGAGCGGGCGGTAACGCGGCACCGTGCTCAAATCAAACACGCTGGGGCGCAGCTCGGCGTCATAGTCGGGCACATCCACAAGTGACACTTTCCCCGCGCATGTCCACGCCGCGGGTTGCGCGCCGAATTCTGTCGCACGGAAATTTTCAAACGCGAGAAGCTCGGGACGCACAAACACGATATAGGGTTCCTGACGCAGACTTGAGGCGTTCGGACCGAGCTTGACCTCGCCCGCCGGAAACGCCTTGGCGAAAAGCTCATAATCCGAGGTGTCCGAGGGCGGGCGGTTCTGATAGCGATACGGCCAGCCCCAGTGTCCCACGGTCAAACGCTCGCCGGCCGGAACAAACCCTTCCTTCTCCAGCCAGTCGAGATTCTTACCCTCCGGCTTTGCCACATAAACGGTGGCTTTACCCTGCAACGTGAACCGATAGGCCAAGCCCTGGTCCGGAACATAGGAGGGATGCAGGCCTTTCCACTTCCCGTAGACCGACCGGACACCGCCGATCTGGAACACTCCTTCCAAGGGGAACGCGGTCAGCGAATAGGGCGATCCGTTGAAGACCGAAGAACTGATCCGTTCGGCCTGAGAGCTGTAGACCGCGTCGCCGACACGCGCCGGATCGTGCATGACCACATTGCCGAGATACGGATGGCGCTGCGGCTCGATTACCGTGACAAAATCCATCCCCTCCGACTCCAACCGCAACCGGGCCTTCTGGTAAAGGTTGAACAGCTGATAGAAGTCCTCGTTCGTGCCGCTGCGGAACCAGCACCTCCACTTGTCCGTTCCGCACTGGTTGCGGAAGGCTGCGACGAGCTGCTCCGTCAGCGGGCGGGCGTCGAGCAACGCCGCCAGCGCCCCGGCGCGGTCACCCTTTGCAAGCAGGTCGAGGGCATCCTGTGTGGCGATGGAGAGCTTGTAAACACCCCGGATGATCCGGAGCGCGTCCACAAACTCGTAATCAAAGAAGTAGCGCCGATCCCCGGGGATGGAGGGCCGCAGCGCGAGCGCCTGCTCCAGAACATCGCCCAGATCGCGTATGCCGCGCTCATAGATCTCACGGTCATAGCTGGCGTTCAGCTTAAACCCGTCGCGGCTGCCGGCCTCGATATTCAGCAGATTGGCGATGACCGTAAAAAGAGGTTCCATGACCTTATAGTAGGTGGGAATGGTTTTGAAGCCATCATTCCGGGTGGTATGCGGATACTTCTCATAGTAAGCGTCATAGAGGGCGACAACTTTCGGAGCAACCGCCGCTCCGAATTCCTCGCGGCAATACCGCTCCAGATACTCCCGCGGCCGGAAAGCGGGGTAATCCCACAGCATTTCGGCAATGCCCCGAATCTCGAGCTGCTGGTGGCGGAGCTCATTCATCGCTAAAAGCATGTGCCGTGTGTCGCCTCGCTCAAACATCGCATCCATGTTGACTTTGAGATAGGTCTCGATCGGCGTACATTTGGCGAGTTGAGGGCCGCCACCGAAATACTGCGTGTGAAAATACTGGCCATAGCGGCGCTGCGGATCGCGCTTCTCGGTCCAAAACTTTTTCGAATAGGACATGCCGCCCATGCCCGCATCGCAGAAACCCACGGTCACTCCCTCCGGCACCGTAATCCAGCCCTGGTCGTAATTCTTGCCCATCTCATTATAGAGGCTGGTCATCATCTCCAAGTCGGGATTAGGGTCGGCCTTGCGCACCAACTGCGCCATCTCGGCCAAGCCTTTGCTGATAATCTCAGCCCGCTGCTGCTCCGTGCCTCCGTCAGGCAGGCTCGACTCTTCGTAAGGGGCGTCGGCCCAGCCGCGTAAGTTGATCTCCCAAACCACCTGCGGCGAGAACTCTGCCCAGCGTTTGATGTAGTAACCCCAAAATTCGCGAAACGCCTCGGGGTTCGTCAGGTAGGAGAACGCCTTGGGCTTGCCAGCCGGATTGTGGTTCTCCCAATAGTCGTCCCAGAAACCGGTGTCCGCACCGACACCTTCCATCTGGTGCTGCGTGATGAACAGACCTCTGTCCACCGCCGCCTGAAGTCGCTCGCAGTCCGGCTGCCAGTCGATGTCCACAAAATACCAAGTGAACATGTTCATCTTGAGGCGCAAGGCGGCCTCCCAGAGCCGTTCAAACACCTCAGGATGAATGGCGAACATGTAGCGCCCGTTACGGGTGCGTTGCACAACCCCACTCTGTAACCACTCCATGAACTGCGGGTGGTCGTTCAAGGTCCAGCCGCGGTATTTCCAGGTCGGCTCCCTGGTTGGCCCGACGTCGATGCCGCTGTCGAAGACAAGCTCACCGCGCGTCGCCGGCTCATGATCCGCCCAGAACCAGAAGGGGTCCACACCGAGCTGCTTCTGTTCAAAATCGTATATGCCGAAAACGGTTCCGCGCACGTTGCTGCCCGCGATCGCCAGCACCTGCTCTTTACCGCCGACGTTGTTCAGCACGCGGACTTTGAAAACCTCCCACTTGCCCTTCAGATCGTCCACGGCCACGCCGACCGAATTCAGCAGAGCAGCACCCGCCGGACAGTCCGCGCTGCCGAGCACGATGCATTTGCCCCACGTCTCACCGAGGGAATGGACGATGTTCGGCGTCACGCCCGTGATCTTGGTGATATCGCGCTGCAGATCCTTGGCCGCCGCCATGACACCCTTGTGCTCGTCCCGCGCCAGAACGATATAGGCCGGTTTGGCGTCCTTCACGACATCGATGACCGGCCGGGGCGTCGCGTCCTGAGCGAACAGGATCCCTTTCGCCAGAAACGCCGCACACACAACGCTTGTCGCCATCTTTGTCACCCGCCGCTTATTTACAGAGGCATTCGTCATCGGGATTATTCTCAATACGCGATTTTGTAGAACGTTGCCGCGCCAGACGGCTGAACGGTGAAGGATTGGATAAACACACCATTAGACTTTGTTGATACCGTCAGGGAGGGAACCGGAGCCCAGTCTGCGATGAGCAAGTTCGTCGTATACCAGGGACGCGGCTGAACGGCCAACGCAGGCCCGCTGAAGACGAGGGAGAGATTAGTCGCTCCCGAGACGTTGAGCCCCATGATCTGAACCGGCTGCGAAGGGTCCGAAAGAAGTCCAGCCAGCTCCAGCGGAGAGACCCCGGCGCCGAGCACGGCGATACTGTTCGTGCTGAGCACCTCATCCCACACGGCGAGGTCATCGATCAGCCCGACGAACGGATACTTAAGGTCTGCCGGCTTCCGCACAAGCGCCCCGATGGTGGTCGTATCCATAGTCAGCGTACCGGTCGTATAGGCGAAGCTGACGGTATCCGTCACCGCGCCATCGATATAGAGCCGTGCCGCGCCAGCCAGATCCGTCCAAACCACGTGGTGCCAGGCACCGTCAAAGACCGAGCCGGCGGACTGACGGTCCAGCCGGCCGCTATTCGAATCCGTACGGACGAAGGCCCGGAGGGAGGAGACCCCTTGGCGGGGGCCGAAACAGTAGGACGGGGCGGTGCTCGTGGTGCAGCCTTCGGCGAGCAACCAACTGGAGACAGAGGAGCCGCCCTTCGTCCAGAACGACACCGAGACGCCCCCCGACCTCGTTCGCCCATGCAGGTTGAGGAAGGGCAGCGAAATCCAGCCCGAACCGTCAAAGGCAGCAGCCTCGTGACTCCTCGCGGCAAGAGCGGGTGGAACCAGATTCGTGAACGTCACGCCGACACCCCCCGACGTCACCAAGGCACCGTGAAGCCCGTTGGTGCCCTGATCGAGCAACTCCCGATCAAAATCGTAATAAGCCAACAGTTTCTCACTCGGGCGAAGCGTGGTGAAGGGGGCCACGTCGGACCATTGGGCTTCACCGGTCCAGATGTTCGTCGCCAGAAACGAAGCAACGTATGACGTCCCGGACAGCAGACCGGTCAACGCCACCTCCACCCGGCCAGTCGGCACGCCGTGCCCGACGAAGACACTATGATCCCAGTCGCGGATTCGCTCCCCCGGATAGTTCGTTCCGCAGAAGCACCAGACATCCGCATTCGTACCAACCAAGAGCGCCGTCGCCCAGGCGGAGGTTCTGCCGACACCCGATACGCCCACGCCCTGCCAACCCAGCGTCGCCGGACCAAGCGCACGCAACTCCAACGTATCGCCGTCCCACAGCTTATCTGTCGTCCACGTATCGCCGCCCACAAACGCGTTCGCACGCACACCGTTTGTAACCACCTCGACCGTCTGCCCGGAAAAAGCCACCGTATCGACGCTCAGCCGCGAAGTTTGCCGCGTGTCCGAGCTCAACACAGCCACGCGAAACGTCATGTTGGTCGAAGAGAGCGTATAGTCGAGCCGGACCGCACCTTGCTGTCCGTCGCCCACCCGGCATTCGAAGCGAGCCGTTTTGACGAAGCCGGCCACAAAGAGACTGTCGGCCGCATTCAGCGCGCGGCGCGGAATCTGCCCGGCCACCAGTCTCGCCATGAACCACGTCTCTGCGGCCGCCTGCTGATTAGCCGTTGGAGCACCGTGCGGCCAGTACTGGAGTTCATTGGCCTCGCCAAGGCCGTTCGTGTTGAAATCCTGATACAGTCCGGATTGCCCGATATGCACGGTTATGTTTGAAAACTCTCCCGCAAAGGCTTCATGACTTACGGCATTGGAATAGAACGCGATCATGTTGACCGGCGGGCAGGTGGTCTCATTATCGTTCACAAAGAGGTGGATTTCGCTATATGGATTATTGACGGATGCCAAATTCGAGGCTCGCGCTTGATACCGATCCATCACGCTTGCGATACCGCTGGCCGGGTCACCGATATCCGTTCTCATTTGCGCGCAGTGACCGGAAGAGGCCCCGTTGAAATACCAGCCATTGGTCTTGTGATACCCATAGTCCGACATGCCGAAAAAGGCGGCTCCGGCATTGAAGTAGTCGGGGAACTTACACAAAGCCGCCATGGTATTACCGCCGCCGCCGGAATACCCGGTGAGGTAGACAATGTCCGGATTGACCAACCCGAGATAGTCCATCTTCACCGCTTCCACGGCGTCATAGATATCATAGATCTCAAGGCCGCCAGAATCCCGTATGCCATCTGCTCCATCTCGTCCCCGCATCGCCACCGAGACGGCAAAAAAACCTTTATCCCGCAGGTACTGCGCATTACCGCGGACTTCCCCTAGTTTTCCGGTCGAGCCCGAGTAGCCGTGCATCACCACCGCAAGCGGCGCGTTCGACCGGCTGTCGTCATAGTTGAGTTCCGCCACAAGATCAAGCGGTCCGTCAGCATCCGACGTCACCGTGGATTTGTAGGCGTACGTCCCGATGATGGACGCGGCCTCCAGAAACATATTGGAAAACACTAAACCGGTGACGATTACTCGCTGTAAAACAAGCCGCATTTTTGATCATTCCGTATCGTTACCGCTACCTAATCTTGATCATCATACCGTCGATGAAGACCAGCTTGACGGTACCGTCCGCAAGATAGATCAGGCGCCAGCGGCTGTCAGGCAGGTTGGTTACCGTAAGGGTACCGGATCTTATGCCCGAACAGGTGAGCAACGTGTACTGGTAGTGGCGGTTCAATTGGCCCGGGGCGACAAGCTGCACGGTCAGGCCGGAGAGGTTGAGATCGCCTTGGATGGCAACCCGATCGCAGCCACCGGAGGCGGTCACATCGGCCAGGTAGGTGCCCTGAAGTGTCGCAGACGCCAAGGTCAACGTATTCGTTCCGATCACGTTCTCCCCCGCCGGGGAGAGCCAGGCCTGCACCGTACCGTTTGTAACCACGCCGGAGCCGCCAAGGGCGTTTGTGATCGCATACCCATTGAGGTCAAGCGTTCCCCCGGCGAGAACAACCTGTGTCTGGGTCAGCAGGGCCTTCGCATTCGTCAGCTTGAGCGTGCCGCCCGCAATCGTGGTCACGCCCGTGTAGGTGTTGGCAGCGCTCAGCGTCAAGGTGCCTGCGCCCAGCTTGGTCAAACCGCCGCTGGTGTTGGGAGCGAGTGTGACACTGGCCACGGAGGACGTCACGATTCCATTACCACCGCGCTGAAGCATCACGGTCGGGGTTCCTATGTAGCCACAGCCCGGCGACGTGATGCTGACACTGGCGACCTTGTAGGTACCGTATCCCGAGCCGTCATCCACCATGTTTGCGACCGCGGTAGCGCCAAAGCCGCCGCCGCCCGTAATCGACACATAGGGCTCTCCGATGTAGCCAGCACCCTGATTCGACAAGCTGATGGCGTAGACTCCGTTTCCGCCGGGAGCTTGTACGGGCTCCGCGACGGTGACGTTCCTGCCGGCGGTGTCGAAGACCGCCCCACCCGCGTAAGACCCAAAGGGGCCGTAGCAGAAGACGCCGGTCATGGAGGATGGAATGAATGCGGAAGAGTCGGCTGACGCCTTCAGTGTGCCGCCTCTGAAATTCAGCCACGCGGTACCGGTCGAATTGTTCAGGAAGGCATCCAACGAAAGGGTGCCCGCACAGAGGTTGACGATGCCGGTCGAATTCCCCGAAGAATAACGAACTTGAATCGTCTGGCCGTCGTTGAGAAAGTTTCCGCCGGTCAGGTTGAGTTCGCCGCGTCCGCCGCGGTAGCCCATCTGGATAAAGGTACTCGCGTTGGTGTGCGTCAGGGTCCCGCCCTCGATTGTGACGACGCCCACGCTATTGGTGTTCCGACTGATATGGACGGTATGGGCCGTCGCATAGATGCCGCCGGTCATCCGGACAATCCCGTAACTGGGAGTCAAGCCCGAAGTATGTCCCAGCTGGAGGCGCGGGCAAGTCAGAACACCTCCGCTCATCTTCATATAACCGTAACCTCCAGCGTTATAACCGAAGGTGAGCCCATCCCCATCGTTGACGGTTGTTGACCGTATCAGCGATCCGTCTTCCAGATAAAGCGCGCCATGCGAGTTGTTTTCCGTACCGACTCTGAGATTTCCTGTTCCCGTCAGAGTCGATCCGCTTGTCATCTTCAGCGTTCCGTTGCCGGAAGTCGATCCTTTAACCTCGCAGATGAAGGCTCCTTGACTGAGGGACCCCGAAAGAAGCAGGTTTCCCGTATTGATGGTCACCGTATTGGCGAGCCCATTGGACCCCGAAAGAAACAGCGTGCCACTGTCAACCGTCAGCGCTCCCGTATATGTGTTCGTTCCAGAGAGGGTCCACGAACCCGCATCATACTTGCCGACGGCAATGACACTCCCTCCCACATCAGCGATATTGCCAGCGAACTCGCCGGACGCTTTTGAGTCGCCGCGAAACACCAGATTTTTGGCACCTGCGGCGGCCGCATCAAGGTCACGCGTGAACTTCAGCGGGCCCGTCCCGTTGTGATAAATCGTGACGCCGCCCGTCGTTCCCCCCATCGTGATGACCCGGTCGGTCGTGTCGCCGGCGCCGATATATTCAAGCGAGGAGCCCGTTGTGGTTCCGGTGCCAATGACAATCGCGCCGGCCGCTGCCGTTGTCGGCTGGCCGAGTGAACAGGGCTCTCCAACCTTGCGCAGCGATTTAACGATCAATCGGCCAGCCGTGATCCGCGTTGCCCCGGTATACGTGTTGTCCGTTCCGGAAAGCGTGATCAACGAACCCCCCGATTTCGTTATTGAACCCACTCCAGAGATTAAACCTTGAATATCGGCGATGTAGGGACTGATGCCGGTGAGGCTGACCGTCCCATTGAGAACAACGGGGCCGGCCCAGCGATTCTGCAGGGCGTCATCGCTACTCCCCGCTTCGAACGTCGAACCGTTTTCCATGATCATCTTCCAACCCTGCGGATTTGCAACCCGATACAGGTTCAGCTCTGCCCCGCTTTGAACGGTGATCGTATTCGAGCCGCTGCCGCCCATGTCGACATCGTACAAGATGCGGAATATACCCTCGGCAACATTGACATGTCCGCTCCCCGGGATGACAGTCGCACCGTAGAGATCGATCATGTTGGCACCGGCTTTAGTCAGGATAAAGTCGTTCAGATTCAGCGTCGGCGTATTGTTTCGGAGACGCCAATCCGCTGTTCCGCCAAATGTCGCATTCCCCGTAAGCGTGATCTTTCCGAAGGCGCTGTTTTGCGAACCGGTTGAGTTATTGACAATGACTCCTTTGCCATCCGCACCCGCGCCGCAGACCGAAAACAGCTCTGCGCCCAGATTGAGATTATCTTTTATGCGAGTCCCCCCCACATCGGGAGTACACCCGATGTCAATCGCCGCCCCATCTGCAATGAAAACACCGCCCGCAGCCGAGCCGAACGCCGTGTTCTGGTTGGGGCGGACTTTCCCCTCATGAACCGTGACTGGGCCGCTCAACGTGTTCGCTCCCAGCAGATGCAAGAGATTGGTACCGGTTTTGACCAGCGCGCCGGCTCCGCCGACGACACTGGCGACCGACTGAGGCACGTCATGTCCGCCGAAAACAAGAGCGCCTTCGCTGATCACCAGCGGCCCCGTATGGGAGTAGGTTCCATTCAGAACAACCGGACCGCTGCCAGACTTATTGATGATGGAGGCTGTCGTGTTGTCAGCAACAACCGCGTTGATGGTCTGCGTGTTTGCAGTTCCGTTGACAAGCGAAAGGACACCCTCCGCCGAAAGGGCGGCAAGGGCTCCGCTGTTGACACTTGCACCGATGGTCAGCGCAGCGGCGCCGGGGGAGATGGCAAGGCTGGAGGTCAGGAGCGTCTTGGAGGCCGTGTTAACGGTGGCGGGAATATCGGCGTTGGTCTGCTGCAAGGTAGCGATCCGGTTGGTGCCCGTTCCGGCCAAATCGATCGCGCCAGCGACGCCGTCAGAGACGATGCGCACATGGCTGTCCGCGCTGTCGGGTATCGTGGAACCGGGACCGCGCGCAGCAATGTCGGTGTATGCGGGGGTATAAGCAGTGATGCCGTAGGTGCCGTAAGTGGCGAAATTGGTACCATTGACGGTAGCCCACGTTCCGATCTGGCCGCCTGACAAGGTCGGCGGCGTTGTAAACAGGATCTGGTTTCGCGCATCGACACCGAGGTTCGTGCCGACAAAATCGATGGTTCCACCGGTGTAGACGAGCGAATCGAAGGTCATCGCAGAGCTTTGGCCGTCAGCCGCCCGGGCACTGACGACCGCACTGGAGCCGGCCGAAACAATGAGCGCGCCCGTCTTCTCGCTGTAATCCGACGCCCCCGCAGCATGCGCAAACTCGAGCGTCCCTCCCGCGAGGGTCACCGGCTCGGCGTTCCCGAGACGGTCCAAACCGCTGACGGACGTGTTGTCCAAAACGAGAGTCCCGCCAGACAGGGTGATGCCAACGGAGTTTTTAATGGTGCCGTTTGCTCCGGAGAGCACGAGTTTTCCGTCGGTTACCGTCGTGGTGCCGGTATAGACATTCGCTCCGGCGAGCGTCCAGGTGCCGCTGTTGGATTTTTCGACGGATACTGTAGTAAGCCCATTGCTGATAACGCCCTCCACACGGTTGCCCGCCGAGGTTCCACCCAACACGAGGTTTTTACGGTAGCTGCCGCTCGAGATTGTCACGTTGCCCAGGATCAAGTCTGCGGTGGTCGGGTTCAGTATCGTCGTGTAGCTGCCCCCGCCATTCATGACAAGCGACTGCGCGGTGATCGATGGAGAGCCGGAGCTCACCGCGGCCGACCGTTCCACGTTCAGCGTCACATGGCTCAGGTTAAGCTCGGAGACCGTATGATTGATGCCGACGCTACCGGTGCCGACGCCAGAGATAATCGTGCCGGCGAAACCGATACCCATGCCGATTTTAAACGGCGTCTCACCTGCTCCGTCATGCGCCAGTTCAACAACCGCACCCGGCGCGACGCTTCTGATGAGCACACTGCCAGCCCCCCCCATCGCTTTGGGGTGCTTCAATATGAGCGACCCGCTGTCATAGAGTTCCGTGTCGCCGTTATAACTGTTGACCCCAGCGAGAACGAGAGCCCCTGTGCCATAGGATGCCAGCTTCACAGGGTTAGCACCTCCGTCTGAGATACTTCCGCTAATGAGCATGTCGCCTGCACCATATACGTTCAGCGTCTTCGTGCCGGGGGTGCCACCGCTGGCCGCACCGGCCACATCACCGGCGAAAGTCAACGTATGGGCCGTGCTGTCGTTCTGGAATGTGTAGTCGCCTGTGGCAGCGTCAGAGCCGAGGCGGACCACCGCGTTGAAGATCTGACTGTTGGCCGCGTCGCCAGCGAGCAGGATGCGACCGATATTCTTTTCCAACGTCAGCGTCTGGCTGTTGGTGCCGCCAGTCCCGACCGTATAGGCAGCGACACCCGTGGAGGCAAACGTCATGTACTTGATGCTGGCCAAGCCCAACAAATCGAGAACCGTATTCCCGTTACCCGCGCTGTTGAAGGTCGCGGTCTGACCCGTACCTGAACCGGGATAGGTCGATGAACTCCAATTCGCATTATTTGTCCACGCGGCGCTATTCGCCCCTGTCCACGCGCCGCTGGAGCCCTGTGCCGAATACACCCCAAGAGCGATCACGGCAATCACTTCAATGACCGGAACGCTCCGCATCCGCTTCATCTTTCTCATACCCACCTCGCTTTTATGGTCGCCCGTGACGCGCGCAAAGCTGCAGGAAAGCAAGTACCCCTCAATCACAGCTTTATAACTTATGATACCCTTTCCACCATCCTCGGACAATGACGATAAGGCGAACAGGACTTACGTTTTCCGGAACACCGCATCGTCGGCACGTTCTCATTTCAAGACCGCGCCGGGCGATGCCCCATCGGCCCGTTCCACCGCCTGCCGCGCATGCGCCAGGTCCAGACCGCTCAACCGCACATCGCGTGTCGCGGCGCCTTCGAGACGCAGAAAGACGTCGATGCCCGGCGGGCACACGCAGTCGCGGATATCGATTTGTTGGCCATCAAGCAGTCGAACCATTGGACTGGACACGCCATTCAATTCGACCCGTTTCAATCGCAAGCCACGCACGTACTCGGCCGATATGCCACGCCGGGCCCCGATGCGCACGTCTTCGAGACACACGTCTTCGATGTAGTTGTCGGCCAGGCCCTGAATTTCCACGGCTTGTTTGGCTTCGGAGCAGGTCACACGACTGAGCCGAATGTTGCAGAAACGCGGCTGGGTCCGGGTCAGCGAATCGGGCTTGCCGTAACGGAAGGTCATGTGGATCGCCGCGCCGGCAATCCGGTCCATGGCGATGTCTTGAAACCAGACATTCTCCACACATCCACCGCGGCCGGGTAGCGACTTGAGTCGGATGCCGCGATCCGTGCCTTCGAAGCGGCAGTCGTGTACAAAGACATTGCGGATGCCGGCGGACATTTCGCTGCCGAAGACTATGCCACCATGACCACGCTTCGTGCGGCAGCGGCGGACGAGCACGTTTTCACAGGGTTTTCCCACAGCCCAGGCATCCTCGTCGCGGCCCGCTTTGAGACAGATACAATCGTCACCCGTATCCAGCAGGCAATCCTCAATGAGCACGTTCTTGCAAGAGTCAGGATCGATCCCGTCGTTATTGGGGCCGTGGGAGACGACACTCACGCCCCGGACAATGACGTTCTCGCAACAGACCGGATGGATGTTCCAAGACGGTCCGCCGGTGATCATGAAGCCCTCCAACAACACGTTGCGGCACTCGACGGGATGCACAAAAGGCGGGCGCACGCCGTCAGCCTCGCTGGCGAAGACTCGCTGTTCAACGGGAACGCCGGTGGCCCCTGCCCGAAAAAGCCGGGTCATGCCGGGCTGGCGGTCCTTCCAAGGCCACCAGACCTGGCCCTGACCATTGAGCGTGCCACGGCCGGTCACTGCGATATTGTCGCACTTATACGCATAGATCAGGGGCGAGTAGCCGTAGCAACGCACGCCGCCCCGCTGCATGAAGACCGGCGGCAGGTAGTCCTCGAACCGCTGGCTGAAGCGCAGCTCGGCCTCATCGGCCAGATGCAATTCCACGTTGCTTTTCAAATGCACAGGTCCGGTCAGCCACACGCCCGAAGGAACCAGCACGCGTCCTCCGCCCGCGCTCACACAGGCGGCGATAGCCGCCGCGAAGGCCTGCGTGCAGGCGCTCTGCCCGCCGGGGTTCGCCCCGAACGCACGGATGTCGAATACCCGCGGGGCAAAGACGGGTGCAGACCATTCAGACATCGCGAAAGGCGGCTTGGGCACGTTTTCCACCGCCGCCAGCCAGCCCGGTTTGAGCGCTGCCACTGCGGCAGCCGCCAGCCCGCTCTCGCCGAAACCGCGCCGTGTAACGTTCATGCTGTTCCTTCCCTAGCGCGGATTCCTCGGGTTGAAGCCACCGGGAAACGGCTGAGCCCCCGGAATAAACAGGTAAAGGCAGGCGCGGCGGTCACTTTCCCCCATGAAGAGCGTGCCGTCAACGCCCGTGGCAATCGCGTCAAACTGGTACGCCCGTTTGGCGTAGTACGGGCTACGGTCTACCGTCAGCGAGCCCCAATCGCGGAAGCCCTCGGCCCCATCCAACCCATAGCTGAAAAGCTTGCAAGGTTCTTCGAACTCTCCGCAAAGCAAGTAAAGCCGATTGTCCGGACCCAGCGTCATACCCCGTACACGCCGCGACAACCGCGGCTTGCCGAGGTTGACAAGCCGGGTCCGCTCCGCGCTCAGACGGAACAGATAGCCGTCGGTCGTCGCGCCATAGAGTGCCCCGTCCGGCGCGGGGGTCCAGGCCTCCAAAACCGGATAGCCGTAGTAGTTCCAAGCCTCGTAATACTCGCCGGGGATCTGCATTTCCGTCCGCACCAACTTTTTCGCGGAGGGGTCGTAGTAGACGATGCGGCCGTCCTCGCCGGACGTGTAGACGCGCCCGTCTGCAGCAACATGGAGTGCCCGAGGCACGCTGCGCCAGGTGCGTTCAGGTCCGGAAAAGATCTTTCGATCGAGCAAAGGGATATTCTCTACTGTTTTGTTTTTAGCCAGATCCCACACAAAAAAACGCGCGCCGGGATAGGTGATTCCGTAGAGCCGCCGCGCCTTGGCATCCAGCGCCATCGCATAGATGGTGTTGCCCTCCACCGGCACACCGAGGTCCTCCAGCGGACAGGCCTCGCTGGGCAAGCGTGCGGCCGCGTCACTCTTCGCCGGGTCATAGCGGTAGAGATGGCCTCCCGAATAGTTGGTGTATGGCGCGGCGACATCTTTCCAGAGCTGTTCTTCGACCGCGCGGAAGCCGCCCGGAAAATCCTGTGAGAGTTTAACAGGAGCCAACATGCTAAGCCCCCCTCCGATGAGCAGCGTGCCGTCGTCGTCCTTTACCAGCGTGTGGTAGACTCCCTTCGCCCCGGTGATGCGGCCCAGCGGCCGCACCTTGTTGATCGCCCGGTCATACAAGAAGAGATGTGATGCGCTCTTGCCGCTGGTCGCACCATAGATCATGCCATCCGCGGAGGACAAGAGCGCAGTGATCGGCGTATCGTCAGCCTCGATGGCTGACACATCGGGATAACCGAGGTCGCGATAGTCGAGCCGATGCGCATCAAAGTTGGGATTGACCCACTTCTGAGCATAGGCGGCTCCTGACAACAGAACGCCAGACAACAGTAAAGCCCGCTTCATTTCGCACCTCCCTCATCCGGCGTGTAGCAGAGCAAGGACATGCTGAAGGGCCATTTATTGTCAATCTTGTTGGCCACACGCTTCGGATCTATCTCTTCAACCGCGCCAACAAAGTAGAGCTTACCGTCCTTCCGGCCCGTGCAGGCCCCTCCCAGTCCGAAGACGCGCCGCCCGTCAGACGTACGCATGATGCCGAGGTCACGCCGTTGCCGCGTGGCGATATCATAAACCACCAGCACCGATTCTGGCGGCACATCCTTGCCCGTCAAATGTGAGGTGAATTTCCGCTCATCCGCCACGTCCCACGAGATTCCGGCATAGTCGAAGGCGACCGAAACGACCGGCGCATAGTAAATGCGGTGATCCTGCGAGATCGTCATCGCCAGCGTCGAGACCGGGATCAGACTCGGATCGGCATTCAGGTAGCGCTCGGCGCACATCCGCACCAACGGCGTGACCGTTCCCTCAGGACCCGCATAAGGGTCGAACTTGAAAAGCATCGAATCCCCCACCACGATGCCGTAGGCCACACGGTCCTTGGGATCCCACTCCACCACGCGCCAATAGACCTTGCGATCAATCAGCGGGTTGGACATGGTGCGCGGGGTCGCCCGCGGGTCCAGTGGCACCCGCGTGCCGCGGAGGTCGAAAAGGCGGTCGCACTTAGGATCGTATTTCCAAATGCGTCCGATCGGGAAAGAACCATACACATTGCCTTCGTCATCCGTGAAGATCGTGCGGCAGATATCCCAGTCGTCCACGCGTCCGAGGTCGGTTGTCACCCGTGTTCTCAAGTCAAACGTGTAGAGATGTCCGTCCTCGGCCAATCCATACAGACGCTGGTATTTCGGCTCCAGAACGAAACCGAGCAGACCCCACTGCCGATTAATTTGCCCAAGATTCTCCAACTGACCGGCAGAAGGATCATAACGGAACCAGTTCGGCCCGCGGTAGCTCGACGGATCCACACACTCGGGGCCGGTGTCCTCGCAGAAGTCGCCGAAATAAATGCGCCCTTGCTCATCCTCGCTCATGCGAACATGAATCTTGCCGGTCGTGCGGATTCCCTTGCCCCGTTCGCCCTTGAACGCGGTCATATCCGCGACATGGCGCATCGTGTCCGTCTGCGGATCGAACTCGAAGAAGTGAGCCGCCTCCGCGTGCGTGCTCAAGCCGATATAGAGCTTGCCGCTCTTGGCCGCGTACAGCGCGCTCCACATGCTGTCCTCCCGTTCGCTGCCCCCCGTGAAACGGCGCGCCTGCACCGTCAAGCAAGGCTCCTCCGAGGCCAGCCCACACGTGACAGCCAACAGCCCGGTCACCAGCATCCGTTGAATCGCTTTATTCATGTGTTTCCCTTCAATTCGTTTTTATCATAGGTGGAACCGGGCCTGATCCGCAATTTCTGAAACACGAACTAGATTTACGTTTTTGCGAAGTCCCCGCTTGTCATTAGCCTTCGCCTGCGCCTATACTCTACTCACCATGAAACGGGCAACACGCACGCAGATGCCGCAAGTTGCAGTTCTGCTCGAATCTTCGCACGGCGTTTCTCGCGCGATGCTTCAAGGCATCCTAAACTATGTGCGCGTGTATGGCCCGTGGAGCATCCATATTGCCGCCGGCGGCACTAGCGATTTAAAGATGCCAGACCTGCGGCACTGGAAAGGCTCTGGCATCCTCGGCCGAGTCACGACCGACGTCCTCGCCCGCGACATCCTTGCCTCCAAGCTTCCCGCCGTTTTGTTCAATCCGGACAACGCCTATCTCGATTCTTCCCATCCGTTTTCAAAATATAGCCGGACACAAAGCGACTCGCCTGCCATCGGACGGATCGCCGCCGAATATTATCTCGGCAAAGGGTTCCAGAATTTCGCCTTCGTGGGTGCGGCCAATGGCCTAAACTGGTCGCTCTGGAGAGGAGAAGCCTTTGTGGCTCGTTTGTCCAAAGCCGGGAAGAAGTGCCACGTCTATCCCCTCCCCACAAGACAGCTGACAGACTGGGATACCGAGCGGCCACACCTCTGTACCTGGCTTAAGAAGCTCCCCAAACCCATTGCGATTTTTGTGGCCAATGATAACCGGGCGCAGCAGGTTCTCGACGCTTGCCTTGTTGCCGAGATCGGAGTCCCGTACGAAGCCGCCGTGTTAGGCGTCAACAACGACATTCTCGTCTGCGAGACCTGCATCCCCCCTCTCTCCAGCATCGCGTTGGACGCCGAGAAGGCCGGTTACGAGGCAGCTCGCATGTTAGACGAATTGATGCTCCACCGCGGAGCGCGCCAGCAGGTCATGACCTATGGCCCCAGCGGCGTCGCGTCTCGCGCGTCGACCGAAACGATTCAAGTGGCCGACCGTCTGGTGATCCGCGCGCTGGAGTTCATCCGCATCAACGGTGGCCTGATGATCCGTGTGTCAGACGTGGCCAACCATCTCGGCGTGACCCCCCGCTGGGCGGAGATGCGGTTCCAGCAGACTCTTGGCCAATCGATTCAGGAAACCATCCAACGCGCACGCATGAGCACGGTATGCGCCATGCTGACCGAAACCGACCTCTCTCTCAACGCCATCTCGAAAAAGTGCGGCTTCTCACACCCCAACCATCTGTGCGCCCTCTTTAAGCACCTGTTCGGCACAACCATGAGCGCCTACCGAATCACGCACAAAACAAAATAAACAGCGCCGTCAGAAGGTCAGCAATTCTCCACATAATAGTATTGCACAAATGAGCAAGCGTCATTATTGTTATATGAAAATGACGTGCTTTTGGTATGCCCTTTGCTAAGAGGCCAACCGCACACGGGCGTGTGCAAGAAAAGCTGCACGTTGTTGAAAACAAGGAGATAGAGAAATGCACAAGACATTGGGACTCATTGCGGCAGGAAGTTCATTATTGCTTTTCACGGGCTGTCTTTCGGCTCCTTTTATGCCGCCTATGGGTTTGTTTTATTCGGAAGTAAACGCGCCGCTTTCAGTTGACCATAACAAAACGATGATTACATCAAAAAAGGGAGAAGCGTCCGCTGAGTGTATTCTCGGACTGGTTTCCTTTGGCGATGTGAGCACCCAAACGGCTGCAAAGAACGGCGGACTGACAACCATCCAGTACTTGGACTACACTTATTTCAACATCCTTGGCATTTATCAGAAGACGACGGTTACCGCTCACGGCGAATAAAGGGAGGGAGTCCCTATGAAGACCATAGGAAGGTGTATCACAGGACTGGCCGTGACGGCAGTTTGTGCTTTCGCGGGAGAGTGCATGGCTGCAAGTCTTACGGTCCCTTTTCAACCGCCCCAAGGCATCTTGTTCAGTCAGCAGAAAGCTCCTCTTCAAGTGAACAACCTGGAACCCGTCTCAGTGGGTCAGGCGCACGGACAGGCTTCGAGTACTGGCTTCTTACAGTACTACACATTATGGTTTGCCTGGGGAGACTGCTCCATTGAAGCGGCTGCGAGAGAGGGTGGGTTGTCCCGTGTGGATTATGTCGACTATGAACGCATCAGCGTATTTTTCGGTTTCTACGGAAGAACAACGGTCCATGTGTATGGTCCCCGAATGTAGCTCCAGACAACTATCCCCTGCCGCATATCGGGCCACCGATATGCGGCAAATGCATATCAAATATCGCGCAAGCTTGCTTCGACGTTGCAGCAGCACTTGGCCTTTCTTGTTTAATGGCCGAGCGCAAATAGCTGGAACCACTCGACAGCCGCACGCTTGAGTGCGTTTCCCCGATGCGAAATACGGTTTTTTGTCGCGGCATCCAGCTCGGCGAACGTCTTGTCAAAGCCGTCCGGCACAAACAGCGGATCATAGCCGAAGCCATTCGCGCCGCGCAGCTCGCGGATAATCCGCCCCGGGCAGCAACCGTCCACGGTCCATTCGCGCCCGTCCGGAGCGCAGAGGGCCAGGGCACAGCGGAACCTCGCGCGGCGATCCGACACTTTCTCCAGTTCACGCAACAGTTTGGCGTTATTCGCCGGATAGCTGCACGGCTCTCCGGCGTATCGCGCGGAGTACACCCCCGGCGCGTTTTGAAGCGCAACGACCTCGAGTCCGGAGTCATCCGCCAACGTCCAGAACCCCGAAGCGGCACACAGCTCCCGCGCTTTCTTGAGGGCGTTACCCTCAAAGGTGTCGGCATCCTCCACCACATCCTCCGGCAAGCCCGGCACCTCATCTGCCGCAAGCAGATCCAGGCCCGGCAACGCGAAAATCTGCCGGATCTCTTCCAGCTTATGTCTGTTCCTTGTCGCAACCAGCAATTTCATGAACGCTTTTCTCCCATACAGGCACAGGGGTACCCAGTCAACAGCCCAAGACATCTAACAGCCTAAGAACCTGTCACTTCCCCGCCAAGGCTTCGACCGTTACTCGTTCCCAACCGGGCAATCCCAACAAATATTCCAGCACAGCCGCGCAGGCAAAGGCATCATATAACGCGTCATGTGCGCCGCGTCCGGGACACAAAGACCGCACCCGAGCCTCCAACCCCAACGTCTTCGTCACATCCTCCAACGCCTTGGAGGCCCGTTCAGGGTAGGCGTTGCGCACCAATTTCAGCGTGTCGATCCACGGCCCCATCCTGTGCAAAGGTGCCAGGCGCGTCAACACGCTACGCTCCGTCCCCACATTGTGTGCGACCAGCGGCACGTCCGTCACCCAAAGAGCCAACTCCGGCCAGAGTTCTCCGGGCGTCGTCGCCACTGACAACGACTCGCGAAGCTGCGCATGGCGCCCCGGCGCACGCGGGTTAAACGGGCGGTCGCCCACACGCAACAGCGACTCAAAAGACTCATCCGCGCAGACTTTGCCGCCACGGACACGCACCACGCCGATCTGCCAAGGCTCAACCGGATAGCCCGCGACAGAACCTGTCGTCTCAAAATCTACCACGGCAAAACAGGCACGCCGCGCCTCTGTATACGCTTCCGGCATCCTTTAACGCATATTCCCAAAATCCGCGCTGATGCAGCCAGACACCAGCACTACCGCCAGCCCTAAACCGACCACACACACCATCGCGAACAGCTGTCTCAAACTCATAAAAAAACCTTTTTTTAGATCTCACTCAGACTTCAACAATTTCCGCAAATCCCGTGTGCCCACATGACTCGGGTCGAGCGCCTCAACTTCGGCAAGATACGCTCGCGCCCGTTCCAAATCACCGCGCTGTTTTGCCAGAAAACCAAGATAAAAAAGAACGTTCCCTTTCAAGGAGCGATCCTCTGCCCCCTCCGGACCAGCGGCCGGATGGCACTTCTCCCGTGCAGCGGACAGCGCTCTTTCAGCCCGTGCGGGATCATGAAGCTCATGCCAAAACAGCTTGCCCAGAGAGAACTCAAGCGACGCGCTGGCCGGATTTTTACGAACACCCTCTTCCAACAAAAGGGCCGCTTCGTTGGGCCGCTTCATCAGGCTTGCCAACACGTAAGCCGCATTCTCGTAGGCCTGAATATTCTGCGGCGCAGAGCGACAGGCGACCCACAGCCAAGGCAACAGTTCTCTGGACTCTTGCCCCTTGGGATGCCGATGCTCCTGCACATGCACACACCCGTTCAGCTTGGACCAAAGGTCGGTGCCGCCGCTGACATGCGCAGCATCCTCATCATGCCCGTCAGCGTTGTGTTCGTGCTGTTCAGATCCGCCCTCCAAGCCATGTTCGCAGGCCACGCCGCGCACTCCGCCATGCAAATACTCTTCGGCCTTGTCCAGCATCGCATTACTGAAAACAAGCCTGGCATCTCCCAGAACCAGCGCCAAGACATCCTCGCCAGCCACCTGCGGCATCCTGTCCGAAAAAACATAAGGCAGACTTTGCCCCAAGGCCACCGCCAACACGGCGCCTGAAACAGTCATCGCGATTTGGAGTCTCTGCCGCATTTTTATTCTCAGATCCGTTTCTTACGGAAAATCAACCCCGCAAACGCCAGACAAACGGCCGCATAGCACAGGGCATATGCCGACACGGCCGCACACACGCCCCAGCCGACCGACGGCCATTCATGAACCAGCCGCTGCCTCAGATCAAAAAACTCGAGGTGCGGTCCGATCCAGTGAATCCCGTATAGGATCCATTTCCCCGGCACCGTCTGAGCCGCCGCCAGCGCGGGCAGGCGCTGTCCGAAGGCCAACATCCCCACCGTCAACAACCCGCACAGCGTCAAGTTCGCAGAGGGCGTCAGCAACAGCGATCCCAATACGCCCAACGCCGTGACGATAACAAGAAAACCCGCGTGCAGCACGAAGGCCTGCAACAGAATCAAAGGAAACCAAGCGCCCTGCCGTACGCCGATCAGCAACCCGTATGCCAGATAGAAAACAGCAAGCGCCAGAAGGGACGCGGCCAGCGCACCCCCATATTTCCCCAGCAGGACCGTGCCGCGCCCCACGGGCTTGGCCAGCATCGGATAGATCGTGCGGCTCTCGAACTCCGGAGGAAAAAGCCGCGCGGAAACCCCCAGTCCGATCACAATGGAGAACAGCCACACCAATAACAAAGCCAGTTCGTTCATGTAGCGGCCAGCGCCTGTCACACCGAAGGGCGTAAAGAACGTAAGCGGCAGCAGAATCACTGACGCGAGCACAAAGACCACAATCATGTCTTTGCGACGATAAAGTTCCCGCACCGACAGACAGGCGAGAGCCCCGAGTTGACGCAGAAGGATACTCATGACGCGACCTCCCCGCCCGATTCACCCAGCACTTTAAGAAAAACACGCTCCAGATTCTGTTGCCCGTCACCTGCCACCTCGCTAACGGCACCGCACAGGACCAGCCCTCCCTGTTTGAGAATCGCCACTCGGTCGCAAATCAACTCGGCCTCTGACAACTCGTGCGACGAGAAGAAGACCGTTTTGCCCTGCTGCCGCAGCTCGAGAATCAAGTCGCGGAAATGGATACGCGCCAGCGGATCAAGCCCGGTGAACGGCTCATCCAGAATCAGCAAGTCTGGATCATGCAACAGCGCCTGCGCGATGCCCGCACGCTGCAACATCCCTTTCGAGTAGGTTCGCAGCAGCCGATTGCCTGCATCCAAAAGTCCAACCCGGGCGATCAACTCCTCCGACCGTTTGCGAATTCCGGCCTTTGACATCCCGCAAAGTCCACCATAGAACGAAAGCAATTCGCGCACGTTCAGATAGGGATAGTAATAGGCTGTCTCCGGCATGTAACCGATCTTGCTGCGCGTGGCCGGCTCACATGGATCACCGCCCTGAACGGTCACACGACCCTCATCCGGACGGAAGAACCCAAGCAGCATTTTAATCGTCGTGGTTTTCCCAGCGCCATTGGTCCCTAAGAATCCGAGGATCTCTCCTTGTTGTATAGCCAGCGAAAGCCCCTTGACGGCCCGTACCGTGCCGAACGCTTTCGAAACCCCGTCCAGTCTGACAACATCCATACCGTTTCTCCTCGCAAAGGGGACCCGACCGAAGCGCGGTTGAACACCTTCAACACACGTGTGGTTCTAAGAAACCAACAACGGCAAGAAAATCTTTTTGACAGCCGCAGGACACGGCATTCAGGCGTCAGAATGAGATGCTCGGCAAAAGCGGGATGGTATCGCTCTTCACTCTGAACTCCGACTCCTGAACACGTGGGTTGTAAGCGAAGCTCACACCCGAACGTGCCCCCTTACCCGTTACCACGTCAGCCACTCGTCCGCCGGGCTGCGCTTCTCAGCCCGCAGCCACATCATCAGCGCGAAACGGAAGTCATCGCCGTTTGACGTGCCGTCGATGCGGTCAAAGCTATTCACATAGGCCGAACGCAACTGGAAGACGAGGCAGTCCAAACTGTATTGGACGTATCCGCCGACCTCGTCCAACTCGTTATAGCGCAAGTCATACCTCACATAGAAGCTATACGACCACGTGTCATTGATATCGTGCGTGAAGCCGCCATAGGCCAAATTATCCTTTACCCGGTTCCACTCTTCAACCGGCGAGACGTCGTAATCATACACGTCATGATCACGCGCCAAATAGCCACCGCCAAAACGGAACTTCTCGGTCAGCTTGTAGAAGGCGCTTAGATCCGCGTAGGCCACAACCTCCTCCTCCGTATCCCACTCCGCATGCGCCTTCATGTCGATTTTTTCGGTCGGAGCATAAATCAGCTTGGTTCCGGCCATGCGCAGACCCTCTTGGTCCAACGGGCCTTCCGAATCAAATTGGACAGCTCCGAAGACGTCCCAGTCGAGCACCTTCCGCATCCGTCCCTTCTTGTCACGCGTTTGCCAAAAATTGCGCACGCCAGGCCGAACACCGTGCCAATCGTAAGGCAACCACGCGCCGTCCATGCCGAACTGGTCGAACCACATCATCGAGCGGTCATAGTGGTCAAATCCATAAGCACGGCCATTGTTATCCACGTCGTAGTGCGTCGGCTGGTAACTGTAGTCGAGATAAGGCTCCACCGTATGCCGGACCCCGTTGTTCCAATCGGAAGACGCGCGCAGGGAGGTCTCTGCACCCAGTTCGGCCGAGTGCCGGAAAACATTATTGTCCAATTCCGTTTCCGAATAATAGGTGCCGCGATACCCCGCCCTAGGAACCACGCTGACGACATCGGCGAACTTCATCGGATAGGTCACACGGTGCGCCGTGTCCACGCGCGCCACGTTGTACTCGGCCCACGTGCCTGGATAGTACATATAATCTGGCATCGCATTTTCGTAGCGCGCCGAGTCGCGGTTCAAATATCCGGCCCGCGTCTGGCTCTCGTAGTTCAAACCGGAGCCGAAGAGCGACTGCGGCATGACATTCAGCCAACCCTCGGGCAAGCGTGCCACGCCGCCATAGAAATCGTTGAGCGGCCCGCTGACCATCACACCCGAGGCCCACGCGTGCTCGCGATGCTCAAGCGAGGTAAAATTCATCGGAATGCTCTCACCGCGGTCTTCACGGTCAAAGAATTCGTGCGTCACTTCAGAATCGCTATTCACCGTCCCTCGCAGAAGGAACTGGTCCCGAGGCGTGAGATCGGCCTGATGGCGTAGCCGGATGCGATAGCGCTCCTCATTCACGTCGGACATCCAATTCATGTCCTCCGCATCATTCGGAGGGTCTTGATCCCAGGCATAGTAAGTCTCGAGTTTACCATGCCCCCAATCCTTCAGATCCCAATGCAGGTCTTGCCCCACGGCAGCGCCACGCTCCGTACGGTAGTCCACATGCGTCGAGCCATCGAGCGAGGGTCCCGCCTCACGCGGGGACTCATAAATGTTATAGATGTAGCCTCCCAGCATATAGGCGCCCCATTTGGACGTATAGCCGGGAACCAGACGAAACCCGTAGTGCGTGTCAATATCGCGATACCAGTACGGCAGGTAGGCGAAGGGCACGCCGAAAAGCCACGGCACGGCATCGAAGATCTCCACGTAGTCGTTGTCTTTATAACGCGCGTGCCCCGTCATCCGCCAGTGGCGGTGTCCGGGCGCGTTGGTGCAGGTCGTAACCTCCGCATTCAGCGCGTCGTAACGGCCATCTTCGCGCCGCGTCACCTCTTTCGCGCTGACCCTAAAGACACCCGACTCAACCTGTCCGATGCCCGTGAGCCCTCTCCCCGTCTTATAGTTGTATTCGATGTAGTCACCCGACCACGAGCCGAAACCGCGCTGTTTGAGCACCACGTTGCCACGGGCCTGAACATCGCCCTTCTCCTGATGCAAGCGAACCCGGTCCGCACTCATATCGTGCTCGCCGGTTCGGACCTTCACATTGCCGGCGGCTGTAATCCAGCCGGATTTCTGGTCGACCTCGAATTTGTCAGCCGTGATCTCCAGCCCCGAATCGCCCATCTGGCGCGGGATCGGCATGAGCCCACCGTTCTGTGCCTGCGCCTTTACGGCCACCAGGCAGGCCATCGCACTGATGACCCATGCCATAATCGCTGTTCGTTTCATAATGGGTACCCGCTGGTTTGTGAACTGATCCGGCTTTCTCAAGCCATGTCATAGTTATACCGTTTTTGCTTCACCGACGGAATACAAAATCTTGCCGGACTGACCGTCCGCAATGCAAAACGATTCCGGATGGCGATGCATTTCGGACTTGAACGTGAGCCTGCCCGTATACCTCCGCTGCAGTTCCACAAGAAAGGCTTCATCTTCTGTCCGCAAACGTTCCAGGACGCTCGGCGCCACCACAATCTGCAGTTCGACCATGTTGTGCCCCTCGTGCCGCCCTTTGCGCATCAAAGCCGCAATCTGCCGCTGAATGTCCACGCTCAAAGACAGCGGCGACTTGATCAGGCCATGGCCACGACAATACGGACAATCGGAGTACATCTGCGACAGCAGGCTTTCTTCCTGGCGCTGACGCGTCATCTCCATGAGGCCCAGCTCTGAAATCGCCAGAACATTGGTCCTGGCGCGGTCGCGCTTCAACGACTGCTTCATCGCCTTGTACACCGAATTCTGATGCTTGCGCGACTTCATGTCGATCAGATCCAACACGACCAACCCTCCGATGTTGCGCAGCCTCAGTTGACGGGCCACCTCTTCGACAGCCTCCAGATTCACTTCGAGAATCGCATCTTCCTGCGAACCCTTGCCGCGGTGCCGCCCCGTGTTCACGTCGATCGCGATCAGCGCCTCGGTCTCATCGAACACCAAGTAGCCTCCGGACTTGAGATTCACCTTGCGCCGGAAAGCCTCCTCCAACTGCCGTTCCACGCCATGGTGCTCGAAAATCGACAACTGGCCGTCATAATGACAAATCACGTTTTTCGCCCGGCGCGAGATTTTTCCCGCCACCTCGCGGACACGCGTGTAGGCATCTTCATCGTCGATCGTCACGCGATCGATCTCTTCGGTCAGCCAGTCGCGCACCACACGCTCCACCAGGTCAGGCTCCTGGTAGACACAGGCCGGCGGCTTAAGGTTCTTGATGTTGTCCTGCAACTCATTCCACGACTCCCAGAGGTTGCGCAGGTCTCGTACAAAGGAGCGCTTGCTGGCTCCCGAACCCACCGTGCGCACAATCAGTCCCGCGTCGTCCGGCAGCGGCAGCCTGTCGAGAATCTTCTTCAAACGCTGACGTTCCTTGGCGTCGCCGATCTTGCGCGACACGCCGCGCAGGCGCGTGCCTGGCATCATCACCAGATAGCGCCCCGGCAGGCTCAGGTTCGCTGTCACGCGGGGGCCTTTGGTGCCGATCGGCCCCTTGGTCACCTGCACCACGATCTCCGAACCGGGCGGAAAGCGCTTGGTGATGTCCTCGTTCGATATGCGCCGACGCCTCATGGGACGCGCGTTCTCTTCGTCGTCATCCAGCCTGCTGTCGTCATCAGGCAGCATATCCCAGTAATGCAGAAACGCATTCTTCTTCAGGCCGATGTCCACAAAAGCCGCCTGAAGATCGTGCTCCAGATTTTGAATACGCCCCTTGTAAATGCTGCCCACCAGCCTTTCCTCGGTGGGGTGCTCCACTTGAAACTCTTCGACGCGCCCGTTCTCCACAACGGCAACGCGCGTCTCCAGCTTCTCAACGTTCACTACGATCTCGCGCTTCGGCGCACTCTTCCTAAACCATCCGAACAACATGACCCCCTCCTCGCTGAGCGAACATTGTGGCACGTTTCACGCGCCCGCTCAAAACCTTGTCTCTGATTCACGTCCATGTATGGACACACTTTGGACCACCCCCAATGCCGCCATCATGGTCAGCATAAAAGTTCGTCCGTAACTGATAAACGGCAGCGGCAACCCGGTAATCGGCATCATCCCGATCGTCATCGCAATGTTGATGAACATGTGACTGAAGGTCAGGGAGACAACGCCGACACAGAACAGGCGCCCCATATCGTCTTGACAGCGAAACGCCACCCACAACCCGGACCAGAGCAGGCCCAGGAACAGGAGCAGCACCGTTAACGAACCCGCGAAACCGGCCTCTTCGGCCAGCACCGCAAAAATGAAGTCATTGGATGAGACGGAGGGAGGCAGATAGCCCAACAGGTATTGTTCACCCTTCAGATAACCCTTGCCCCACTCGCCGCCCGACCCGACGGCGATTTCCGACTGCCTCCGATTGTACCCGCTGCCGTGCAGATCCTTGTCAGGAAAGAGGAACACCTGCAGCCGCTTGATCTGATGCGGCCTCAGATGCGTCGCCGCAATCAGCTTCTCACGCCTCTCGATGGGCAGGTCCGCTTTCTCGGCCGTATAAATCAGCCCCATCACCAAACCCGCCACGGATACCCCTATCAACACACATGCCCATACGAGCCGCGGCGCCACGTTCGCCGCGAAAAGCATCGCGAACACGGTTGGCACAAGCACCATGGCCGTACCGAGGTCCGGCTGCATCAGGATCAGCGCCGCAGGCACACCGCACAGCACCAGTGTCAACAGAAAACCCCCGAGTCCCCGCTGCTCCTCGCGTCGGCCGAAAAGCCACGCCAGCATCATGATGATCGCCAGTTTTGCCGGCTCCGAGGGTTGGATTCCAAACAGCCAACGCCGCGCCCCCATCGTCGAGTCGCCAATAAACGGCACCAAAACCAACAGCAGCAGACACCCCGCATACACCAGACAGCTCCAACGCAGGACCGCCCGGAAGTCGCACCACGCCAAGAGCAGATAGACCGCAAGACCGGCCACTCCCACCTCCGCGTGGCGCATATACAGCATCCGCAATTCGGGATCATCGCGCACGGAACAAGAGCTGTAGACGAACGCCACACCCATCACGATCAGTCCCGCCATGCAGGCGAAGAGCACCGGATTCAGGCGCTGAAAATGTTCTATGAGTCGCTTCAACATTTTAATCGCCCCTCACTTCCACACCCTCATCCGGCGCTTCCGTACCGGCAGCCGCAGCCGCTTCCGGCAACGGCGCTTCGCCAAAGACCGACACAAGCACGTCGCGGGCCATCGGCGCCACGGTTAGTCCGCCGGACTCGCCGTTCTCGACCATGATCGCCACCGCCACCGTCGGATGGTCAAACGGCGCGAACGCCGTCACCCACGTGTTCTTACGCCTCACACCGCCCACATCGACCTCCGCCGTACCGGTCTTTGCCGCGATTTGGAGGCCGCGCACCTGCACGCGCTTCCCTGTTCCCTGCGCGGCCACATCATGCATGCCGTTACGCACCAGCCCTACCGCCGTCGGAGACCACCCCATTTCGCGCACCTTTTCAGGAAGGCCCTCGCGCCGAACGAGATGGGGACGGTGGAGCGTGCCCCCGTTCGCAAAAACCGAGGTCAGCAGCGCCATCTGCAGCGGCGTGGTCACCAGCAACCCCTGCCCGATTGAGATGTGGCAGGTGTCGCCAGGACGCCATTTATCTTTCAGGTTTTTCTCTTTCCACTCCGCTGTCGGCAACAGTCCGCGATTCTCGGTCGGCAGATCGATTCCGGTCAATTGCCCCAATCCCAACTTTCGCGCCTCCGCATAGATCGCGTCGTAACCGATGGCATAGCCGAGGTGGCAGAAGAAGCAGTTGCACGACTGCTCAATGGCCTTTCTCAACGCGATGGTCCCGTGTCCGTAGGTGTTCCAGCAGCGCAGCCGCATCGTTCCCAGCTCGAAGGCCCCTTCGCAGGTGTAAGTCGCCTCCGGATCAAATCCGTTTTTCAGCAGCGCCGCGATCGCCGTCACCGGCTTAAAGGTGCTACCCGGCGCATAGCCGCCCTGCACGGCGCGGTTATAAAGCGGCAAGCCCGCATCTTCGTTCAAACGCCGCCAGACGCCAGACAGCATGACCGGTACAAAGTCATTGGGGTTGAACGTCGGCGAGCTCGCCAGCGCCAACACCTCGCCGCTGCGCGGATCAACCACCGCGCCCGCGCCGCGCCAGCCACGCAGTGCCTTTTCTAAAGCGCGCTGTACATTCACGTCGAGCGTCAACCGGACGTCGTGACCTGCCACGGACGGCTCCCCTTCCCAGACCGCATGCTTATACCCGCGCGCGTCGACACGGATAAGCTGCCCGCCCGACATGCCGGTGAGCATGTGGTTATACTGGCGCTCCAGCCCCTCTTTACCGATCATCTCGGGCAGGTAGAAATGCACCTTCTGTCCGGGCAGCGAGTGCGGGCGGCCTCGCCCGACATACCCCAGCACATGCGCAGCCAGAGTGCCTTGCGGATAGGAACGTTCGGGCTGCACGAAAACGTCCACACCTGGGAACGCCTCAACCGTTTCCGCCCAGCGCGCGAGCGTCTCCTGTTCCACATCGCGCCAAGCCAAGAGCGGCATCGGCAAACTCTGCATCACATGATTCGACACCGCGGCTTTGGATAAAACGCGCGGAAGGCCGAGCACCGACGCCAGGCGGTCGATGTCCGCATCCACAGCGTCAATCGTGTTCTGCCAGCGGCCGCGCTTGCGCAGCTCCTCGACGTAGTAGGCAATACAGTAGCTCGCGCGGTTTTCAGCGAGGCACACGCCGTTGCGGTCAAAGATCCTCCCGCGCGGGCCGGGCACCTGCACGCGCCGAACACTCTGCCTCGCCTGATCGCTCGAAAAGGCGAAGAACTGCACCACCTGCACGCGGTACAAAGCCATTGCTAAAAACACGATCCCTGCCGCAAACACCAACGCCAAAAGCGCCATCCGCCAGCTATCGGTCAGTTTCTGCCCATAAGATTCCATGACCCTCTTTCACCGGCTTCACATTGCCGGAGACGCGGTCCGCCAGACCGCACATCGCAAATCCCGTCAACCCGGCCACCATCCCGGCCGGCACGGTATAGCCCAAAAGCTCCAACGTATGCCAAGAGAAAATCGGCATCCCCGTCCCCACCCACACCCGCGTCCAGAGCACCTGAAGCGTCGCCGCACCCGCGACCAGCAACGCTCCCTGCACCAGCGTCGCCTCCAAAAACACGCGCTGCATCAGCCGCACCAAGCCATAGGCCACCACCAAAAAACCCGCGGTACACAGAAGCGGCAACCCGCCGAGAGCGTCCGTCAGCCCGCCCGCCCAAACCGCCACTGTCAGCGCCACCCACACCGGTTTAGTCAGCGCGGTGTAGAGCGCCACCGCCGTGAGGAACCCGCATTTGACCGGGAAAGACGGCGTCGCAGGAATGAGGTCCTGAAGCAACGCGGCCGCAAAGAGCGCGAAGGCCAGCACCGGCAGATTCATATCAAGGCGCATGTTGCCCCCCTCCCAACGACAAAACAAACACCTCGTCCACCGCAGCCATATCCACCGCCGGCATCACGGAGGCCTCGCGCGACAGCCCGTTCGGTTCCAAACGGCTATCCAACACATAGCCCACCGTCAACCCCTTAGGAAAACTTTGACCCAGCCCTGAAGTCAGCACACGCGTGCGCGGCGCAGGTTCGAACTCACGCGCCAGATAGCGCAGTCGCAACGGGTCAACAACATACAGCAGAATCAGTTTGGGATCGGCAGTCGGATGAGACCCGTCGCCGTAAAGAATGCCGCGCACCACGCCCACTCCCTCGCCGGGCATCTCGAGTTCGCAGGCCACGCGGCTATTCGGATCGGTGATCAGCATCACCTCGCTGGTATGAGGTGAAACGTCCGTCACGCGTCCCACGACGCCTTCCGGCACCACCACCGGATCGCCCTTGCGGATCCCGTGCAGCGAACCCTTGGCGACACGCACGCTTTGCCACACCGCGGCCGTTCCGCCGCGCGAAAGGACCGGCGCGGCCAGCCAGCGACAAGTCACGGGTGGGGTGAAATCGAGCAGTTTGTGCAGTCGGGCAACTTCTATTTCGAGGGACTCGGACTGCGCGGCGGCGATCTGAAGACGCGCCACGTCACGCTCCAGCATCGCATTGCGCGACGCGTGACTGGCACGGGATAAAACGGCTTTCACACGCACCCAGACGGTGCGCTCAAGCCACACCTTGGCATTTTCGTACGGGTAGAGGGCTTCCCGCGAAAAATCACAGACTCCGGCACGCCAAAACATCAGCGCCCCGAGCGATAAGACCAACAGCCATACCCACAATTTTGCTTGCTTCACCCTGGTCGCTCCCCCGTTTTACCGGGCAGGCAGAGACCAGAAAGCAGCCGTGAAAAAGATCACCGGCCCAGTTTCGACTTGGCCAGGAAATTCAGCTCGTTCAACACTACCCCCGTACCTTCCGCGACCGCGCTAAGCGGATCGTCGGCTAACGTGACGGGCAATCCTGTCTGTGATGCGATCAGCTTGTCCAGACCGCGCAGCATCGAGCCGCCGCCTGCCATCACCAAGCCGCGGTCCACAAGATCGGCCGACAGTTCCGGCGGACACTTTTCAAGTGTGATCCGCACGGCGTCGACGATCGCGGAAACCGGTTCCTGCAACGCGTCACGAATTTCTTCCGAGGTGACAGTCAGGGTCTTGGGAAGTCCAGCCACGAGATCGCGGCCCTTAACTTCCAGCGTGCGCTCCTCACTCAAAGGATAAGCCGAACCAATCGTGATTTTAATCTCCTCAGCGGTCCGCTCTCCAATCATCAGATTGTAAACTCTTCGCATGTACTGAACGATACACTCGTCCATGGCGTCGCCGCC
>JAEAMG010000608.1_pt1 | contig 38263 bp, 34 predicted proteins | sample 8958741 | NCBI WGS metagenome assembly JAEAMG01 (sample SAMN16933256, study PRJNA681125) | bioreactor sludge metagenome | isolation source: anaerobic bioreactor treating anionic surfactant - SDBS | place: India: Bengaluru | collected 2019-02-28 | reverse complement strand
TTGGCTTTTAACCAATTGGTCGTAGGTTCGAATCCCACACGACCCACCATTTTTGAGACCAGTTAACGCTGGAATCGAATCTTAAGATCAGAGGCCAAAAGCGCTGATCGAAGAAGGCGACTGAAAGGTCGCCTTTTTTTCCGGGGTATAGCGCAGTCCGGTAGCGCGCCTGCTTTGGGAGCAGGATGTCAGGAGTTCGAATCCCCTTACCCCGACCATATTAAAAATCCTCGTATCGAAAGATACGGGGATTTTTTTTGTCTGAAATTATCTTAAATCCAATAAAAAACTAATGTGGGAGGGAGCAAGTCCCTTCCCACATTGAACGGGGCCCGTCAGGGGCCCTGTTGTCAGTGAAGTTTCAGGCGCGGTTCAGTCCCGCGTCCAATCTTGCTGCCCAGCATCAGCATCGCCGTGCGGAAGAAGCCATACAGCGCCATCTGGTGCATGCGGTACAGCGACACGTAGAACATCCGCGCCAGCCAGCCCTCCAGCATCACGCTGCCGGTCAGGTTGCCCATCAGGTTACCCACCGCCGAGAATCGTGACAGCGAGATCAGCGACCCATAGTCGGTGTACTTGTACGATGGCAGGTCCTTGCCTTCGATACGCAGTTTCAGCGACTTGGCCAGCAACGAGGCCTGTTGGTGCGCGGCCTGGGCGCGTGGCGGTACATTGCGGTCGCTGTCCGGTTGCGGGCAGGCGGCGCAGTCGCCAAAGGCGAAGATGTTTTCATCGCGAGTGGTTTGCAGCGTTGGCAGCACTTGCAGTTGATTGATGCGGTTGGTTTCCAGGTCATCGATGTCCTTGAGGAAGCCCGGTGCACGAATCCCTGCGGCCCACACCTTGAGGCTGGCAGGAATCACCTGGCCACTGCTGGTGATCAGTGCGTCGGCGGTCACTTCGCTGACCGCTGAGTTGGTCAGTACCGTCACCCCGAGCTTCTCCAGGGTTTTATGCACAGGCCCGCCAATCCGCTCCGGCAGGGCAGGCAGTACACGTGGGCCTGCTTCGATCAGGGTGATGTGCATGTTTTCCGGCTTGATGCGATCCAGGCCGTACGCCGCCAGTTCGTGGGCCGCGTTATGCAGCTCTGCGGCCAGCTCGACGCCCGTTGCACCCGCACCAACGATGGCGACGCTGATCTTTTCCACCGCATCGGTCTGCCCGGCATGGGCGCGCAGGTAGTGGTTGAGCAACTGTTGGTGGAAGCGCTCGGCCTGCTTTCGGGTATCAAGGAACAGGCAGTGCTGTGCCGCGCCCTCGGTGCCGAAATCATTGGTGGTGCTGCCCACTGCAATCACCAGGCTGTCATAGCCCAGCACGCGCGCAGGCACCAATTCGCGGCCTTCTTCGTCGAGGGTGGCGGCCAGCTGGATTTTCTTCTGTTCACGGTCGAGCCCGCTCATGCGCCCCAGCTGGAACTCGAAGTGGTTCCATTTGGCCTGGGCGACGTAATTGAGTTCGTCTTCCGAGGAGTTCAGTGAGCCGGCAGCCACTTCGTGCAGCAAAGGCTTCCAGATATGGGTGAGGTTGGCATCCACCAGCGTGATGCTGGCGGTGCCGCGCTTGCCCAGAGTCTTACCCAGGCGGGTAGCCAACTCCAGACCGCCGGCGCCGCCGCCGACGATAATAATACGATGGGTCATGGGGGTATCTCGCAAGGCTAAAGGAAATCGGAGCAGTTACCCCCGCGAGCGCCAGGCAGCTCATAGCGTCAGGTAACTCAAAAGGCGGCTCAGCAGGCCGAGCCCGATCACCACCACCAGCACCACACCAAGGAGCAGCCACGGCCGGAAAGGCTTGCGCTCGACTCGGTTTTGGGAGAGTTGCAGGTACTCTTCGACATGCTGTTGGTCGTCGGGGTTCAGGCGGCTGGTCATATAAGGCCTCGTCAGGTAGACGTTGCAAAGGGGCGCCACGTTACAGTCAGGGGATCAGAGGCTGATGCCCACATCGAACACTATGCTGCGCCCCAGGTTGTTGCGCAAGAAATCCGGCGCGTCCGGGTGAGCGAACAGCACCCGTGCAAATGTCGGCCCCACCAGCGACAGCGAGCGCCAGCCCTGGCGCAAGTATTCTGTGGGCGGTGGGAAGTGGCTGTTGAGGTCGAGCACTTCACGCTTGAGGCTGGTGAATGCGACAAGGTCCAATTCGCCCAGGTCCATCCCGCGCTCTTTGTAGTTGTGGGCCTTCTTGCGCAACGTGGGCGCCAGGCGCAGCAGGAACTCATGGGCCGGGATGCGCCGAGGCTTGGCTTCGCGCCGCACCAGTTGGCTCAGGGAGAATGCACTGCGTCGGCGCAGCAGTTCGTCACGCCATTCGTCGTTCAGTCGTCGCCCTTCATCGAGGACGAAAAAAACCTCGAAACTGGCATCGCGAAACAGCACGTCGGGCGGTTCTTGCCCGGCGGCGTGAAACTCTTCGGCGCGATAGGGCACATTCAAGCCTTGCAGCAGGCGCTGGCAGACCCAACGCTCACGCTCCCATTTGCGGGCATTGGACAGGAACGCATTGGCTTGTTCGGCTGCTACGGTGAGCAGGCGCAAATAATCTGAGTCATCCATGCTTGCAGCTTAGCGTCCAAATGATGACCGCAGGAAGTCCCGCTGCAAAAGCCAGGGTGTAGACTGGCTTTTCAAGCGTAATTCCCCCCTTATGAGGAGCGTACAGTGAAGTTTCTTGTGGTGCTGTTGCTGAGTCTTTTACCAGTATGGGCACAGGCTGTTGAAGTGGGCGAGCGCGTCGCTCCCTGGACCTTGCTCGATCAATTCGACCAAGCCTATACCCTCGATAACCAGGCGCAGATTCTGTTGGTGGCGCGCAGCATGGATGCGGCCAAGCTGGTAGACGCGGCGCTGCAAGGCCAGCCTAGAGGCTACCTCGAAGCGCGGCATGCAGTGTTCGTCGCGGACATCCAGCGCATGCCTCGACTGATCGCCAAATTGTTCGCGGTACCTGCCATGCAATCCTACAACTACCGGGTCATGCTGGACCGTGAGGCGCGTATCGCCCCACGTTACCCCGCGGCGGCGGATAAAGTGCTGTGGCTGCAGCTGGATAACGGTACGTTGGTTTCTCAACATGAATACGGCACTGCTGCCGAACTGCGCCAGGCCCTGGAGCAGGTGAAGCCGTGATCAGCGCCGCAGTGCTGGCGCCCACAACCCTCGGCATCGGCTGGCTGTTGTATGCGCCGGTGCTGTTATGGGCGATCCTGCGCTCGCCCTGGGTCGAGTTGTTTGCCGACCGGCGGCGCCAGCATTTGCTATTCGGTACGGTGTTCGCACTGTTCATGTTGTGGCTGGTACGACGGGATTTCGACACCGGTGTGTCCTACCACTTTATCGGTATGACCGCCGTAACCCTGCTGCTGGATTGGCCCCTGGCCATCGTCGGTGGTTTTGCCGCCCAGTTCGGGTTAATGCTGCTTGGGCGCCAGGACTTGGCAGCCCTTGGCATCAACGGCCTGCTGCTGATCGTGCTGCCGGTGCTGGTCACCGAAGGTTGTGCGCTTGTGGTCGAGCGAGCCCAGCCGCGCAATCCCTTCGTGTATATCTTCTGCTCCGGTTTTTTTGCTGCCGCGCTGTCGGCCTTGTTTTGCCTGCTGCTGGGGCTGGGGTTGCTGTGGTTCGACGGTCGTTTTGCCATGCCGGAATGGCTGGAGGATTTCGTCGGCTACCTGTGGTTGATCATCTTCCCAGAAGCCTTTATCAACGGCATGGTGATCAGCGCCCTGGTGGTGTTTTGCCCGGAATGGCTGGAGACGTTCAACCGCACACGCTACCTCTCGGCACCCTGGAAGGATGACGAATCGCGGCGTTGACCCAGATCAAATCCCGCGCAGCCGAGCGGGCCCATGCTCTGCAAAATTTTCCTAGGCAAGGCGGGAGCACGAATCATGAGTGTGTACGAGTGGGCAAGGCAGGAGTTGCGCAGAAGCCAGGATGCGGCACAGGAAATCGGTTTCGACCCAGGCTTGACCCTGCGCGCGATGCTCAGTGCGGTAGTGCAGCAGAGCAAGGGCGTACGCAGTTTTGAAGACCTGGCCGACGAGCTGCAATACCTTGCAGAGAACCTCGACGACCAGCAGGAATACGCCTTTATGCGGCCTTAGTGGCGCGGCGGTAAATCTTCGGAAAACAGCTCGTCTTCGGCATCCGGAGCCACGGGAATCTTGTGTTCCTCAGCGGCCCAGGCGCCCAGGTCGATGAGTTTGCAACGGTCCGAGCAGAACGGCCGGTTGGGGTTGGCTGCATTCCATTCCACGGGTGCGCCGCAGGTTGGGCAGTCGACGGTCAAGGGTTGGCTCATGATCGGCCTCCACGCAAAGTAAGGTAAAAGTGGTGCAGTCGCTCGACCTCGCTGTGCAGCCAAGCGAGGTCCTGGTCATTGACCAGCACGTCATCGGCATGGTTCAGGCGGTCTTCACGGCTGGACTGGGCCTTGAGGATCGCCTGAACCTGTTGTTCGCTGATGCCGTCGCGCTGCAGGGTACGCTGAATCTGCAGCGATTGCGGCACGTCGATCACCAGGATGCGCTGGGTCATGCTGTACTGGCCGGATTCGATCAGCAGCGGTGACACCAGGATCGCATAAGGCGACCGGGCGCGAGCCAGGTGACTACGAATCTCTTCGCCAATCAGCGGGTGCAGCAGGGCTTCCAGCCAGCGGCGCTCTTCGGGCACCTCAAAGATCAGCTTGCGCAGCGCGGCGCGGTCCAATTGGCCGTCAGGCTGCAATACCCCAGCACCAAAATGCTCGGCGATGCGGGCCAGTGCCGGCCGGCCGGGTTCGACCACCCAGCGCGCGGCGTGATCGGCGTCCACGACGTCAATGCCCAGGTCGATAAAGTGCTGGGCGGCCGCACTTTTCCCGCTGCCGATGCCGCCAGTGAGGCCAAGAATCCAGGGTGTTGCAACAGGAGTGGTCATCTGAAACCGACAGACTGCAAATAGAAGTCGGTTATTTGACCACCCCAGAGCAATGCAATCCAGCCGGCAATTGCCAAGTACGGACCAAACGGCATCGGCGTGGACGCCTGGGTCTTGCGCAGGCGCATCAGTATCAACCCGACAAACACCCCCACCAGCGACGACATCAACAGCGTCATCGGCAATATCTGCCAGCCACCCCACGCGCCGAGCATGGCCAGTAACTTGAAATCACCGTGGCCCATGCCGTCTTTGCCGGTGACCAGCTTGAATAGCCAGAACACGCTCCACAGGCTCATGTAGCCGATCACGGTGCCCCATAGCGCGTCGGGTAATGTCGTCAGTAATCCAAAGCTGTTGGCGATCAGCCCCAGCCACAGCAATGGCAGCACCAGCACATCCGGCAGCAACTGGTGGTCTGCGTCGATCAGGCTCATTGCCAGCAACCCCCAACTCAACACCAGCACCGCTGCGGCTTGCCAGCCAAAGCCGAAATGCCAGGCGACCCATGCCGAGATCAACCCACATGCGAGTTCGGTGAAAGGGTAGCGGGGGCTGATGGCTCCCTGGCAGTGGGCACAGCGGCCCCTTAGCATCAGGTAGCTGAGCAGTGGGATATTTTCCCACGGCCGGATTGGATGATCACAGTGCGGGCAGCATGAGTTGGGGTGCATCAGGTTGTAGGTCGGCCCGTCAGGTTCGGCAGGTAGACCGAGCGCCTCATGGGCCTGGGCACGCCATTCCCGTTCGAGCATTTTAGGCAGGCGCCAGACCAGCACGTTGAGGAAGCTGCCGAGGATGAGCCCCAGTACCAACGCTATGGCGACAAAAGCCCATGGATGCTCGTTCAGCAGCACGCTCAAAATGCGCTCCCTAATTGGAAGACCGGCAGGTACATGGCGATGACCAGCGCGCCGACAATCCCCCCCAGGACCATCATGATCAACGGCTCCATCAGGCTGGTGAGGTTGTCGACCTGGTTGTCCACGTCCGTCTCATAGTGGTTGGCGACCTTTTCCAGCATGTGTTCCAGGGTGCCCGACTCTTCGCCGATCGCCGTCATCTGGATCGCCATGCCGGGAAACAGACCGCTGTTGGTCATGGATTGATTCAGTTGCATTCCTGTGGATACATCGTGACGCATATGTTCGATTGCCTGTTTGAACGGGCCATTTCCCACGGCGCCGGCGACTGAATCCAATGCCTGTACCAGTGGAACACCGGCGGCAAAGGTAGTCGAGAGCGTGCGGGCGTAAAGGGCCACGGCGGATTTTGTCAGCAGTTTGCCTGCCAGGGGCGCTTTCAACAAACCGGTGTCCAGCCAGTAGCGAAAGCCCGACGATTTCCGATAGGCCTGGCGCAGCCCAGCGGCTCCCGCGACTATGCCCAACACCAGCATCCACCATGCGTGCTGCATGAACGCCGACCAGGCGATCACATATAAGGTAAATGCCGGCAGTTTGCTGTCGACTCCGGCGAACAGGGCCTGGAACTGCGGCACCACGTGGACCAGCAGTATGCCGGTGACCAGGCTGGCAACCACCAGGACTGCAATGGGGTACGTCATGGCCTTTTTGATCCTGGCCTTGAGCTGCTGACTTTTTTCCCGGTGGATCGCCACCCTTTCCAACAGAGTCTCAAGCGCCCCGGCCTGTTCGCCGGCTGCCACCAGGTTGCAGTACAACTCATCGAAATAACGTGGTTGTTTGCGTAATGCTTCAGCCAGGCTGCTGCCGGCAGCGATCGCCTGTTTAAGCCCCTGCACGCGTTCACGCACAGCGCGATTGTCGACGCCTTCGCTGATGATGTCGAAGGCTTGCAGCAGTGGAACCCCAGCCTTCAGCAGCATAGCCAGTTGGCGCGTGAACAGCGTGATGTCAGCCGCTTTGACTGATGGGGCGAGGCTTGGCAGCAGCGGGGATTGCTTGCGCACACGGCCGGGGCTGATCCCTTGCTGGCGCAGTTGCGCCTTGACCAGGGCAGGGTTGTGCCCCTTGGTTTGCCCGGACACCCTGCGCCCTTTGCGGTTGATGCCTTCCCAGGCGTAAATCGTTGAAGCGTCGTTCATGTCGCGGTTCCGCATACAGGCTGTCGAAGATTTATAGCTTAGTCAGGTGACGGATTCGGGCATGCCGATGGCGCAGGATAAAAATGTCAGAATGTGCGTCTTGAGCGCGATTGACCGCTTGCGGGTGAGTACACTGGCGCCGTTGCAAAAACGGGGTGCAGGACGCGCCTTGTCATGAGTTCTATTCTGGAGAGTGAATGTGATACGTCAGAAAGGCTTTACCTTGATCGAGTTGTTGATCGTCGTAGCAATCATCGGCATTTTGGCCACGATCGGCCTGCCCATGTACACCACACACCAGGCCAAGGCCAAGTTCACTGCCGGCCTGGCTGAAGTTGCCGCGTTGAAGGCCGGTTACGAAGACACTATCAACCAGGGCACCGTACCTACCTTGGCCTTGATCGGCGGCACCAGCCCCACGGCCAACTGCAAGATCGACGTGGCAGGCGACGTGGCCACGGGAGCCGGCTCCATCAGCTGCGAAATACTCGACGCGCCGGCACCGGTGCTGGGCAAGACCATCAGCCTGACGCGCAGCGCCACCGGCTGGAAGTGCACGACTACCGCTGAAGCGAAATATGTCGGCAAGGGCTGCGGCGCCGACGGGGCATAACTGCTAAACCATCCACAGGGAAGTAGAGGTGGCCGATGGCGTTATCCGTACAGCAGCGAGGCGGTGTTTTCCTGATAGCAGCGGTGTGCCTGTTGACTGTCGGGATTTGCGCACCGTTCGGTGGGCATGATCTACAGCGTGTAATGCAAATTGCCATCGGGTTTTGCGCGGTGCTGTATGGGTTATTAGATACCTCCACTGAGCCCTGGGTGGACAGGCCCACGGCCTGGGGAGTAGCGATGGTTGTCGGGCTGGGTCTGCTGTCTTCGGCGCTGGCCCATCAGCCGCTGTGGGCGCTCACCGAAGTGGCGCTGTTTGTCGGCTGCGCGGCGATCGCCGTCGCCTTTACTCTGCTTCGCCGCCATGGCGGCGAGTCTTTGGATCGCGTGCTGATCCTGGTTGTGGTGTTGCTGTGCCTGATCAAGTCGGTCCAGTATCTGTATGCCGGTACGCATGCGCTCACCAGTGGCGAGCGCATGCTGGACCTTGACCGGCTGCTGACCGGCTTTTCCAACAAGCGTTTCTACGGTCAGTTTCAGACGTTTACCCTGCCCTTGCTGGCGCTGCCCTTGCTGATCCCCAATCTCTCCCGAGCCCTGCGCGGTGCGGTGTTTACGTTGCTGTGTGTCTGGTGGCTGATCGCAATTAGCGGCGGTACGCGGGGCACCTGGCTCGGTATGGGCGTGGCAGGCGTGGTGTTGGCGGTGCTCGGGCCTTGGGGCCGTCGCTGGCTGGGCTGGCAGTTGGCCGCAGCGTTGGTTGGGCTGTTGCTGTATTGGCTGATATTCACGGTGCTGGCGGATTACCTGGGGATTGAGCTCTCCAGTGGTGCCAGTGATCGCCTTACCACCTCGCTGTCGGGGCGCGGCCCGATCTGGTGGCAGGCGTGGCACATGCTTGTCGAGCGGCCGTGGCTCGGTTTCGGGCCGATGCATTTTGCCGATATTGCCAACAAGATTGCCGCTCACCCCCATCAGGCGGTTCTGCAGTGGGCCAGCGAATGGGGCGTGCCGTCGGCTCTGTGCGTGGCGGTTTTGGCATGGCGAGGCGGCTGGGCCACGTTGACAGTGCTGCGCGAGCGAGCGCTGTCTGCCGAGCGTGTTGACCTGCTGCGTTTGTGCCTGTTTGCAGCGTTGATCGGTGCGCTGGTGCAGTCCATGGTCGATGGTGTGATCGTGATACCCAACTCCCAGGTCTGGTTGGCGCTGGTGGTGGGCTGGCTGATGGCGCTGCATGTGTCGCGCACGCCAGCAAGTGCTGCGCTGCCGTTGGCCCGGAACCTATGGAAAGCCTTGGGGGTGTTGGCCGTTGGTCTGTTGGTGTTTATCGCGATGCGCGATGTGCCTCATATCCAGCAAGCCCAGCAGCAGTACCTGGACGGCGAAGGCAGTCACCTGCAACCACGCTTCTGGGCTCAGGGGGTCATTGTCCGTTGAAGGGCGCAAGTTGCCGGACGCCCGATGCGGTGCTAGCTTTAGCCCACCGCCCGTGTAGCTCAGTTGGTAGAGCAGCGCACTCGTAACGCGAAGGTCGCAGGTTCGATTCCTGTCTCGGGCAAAAAGGCACTACTGTTTTAAGGGCGGTGTTTTAAGGGCGGTGTTTTAAGGCCAGTGTTTTAGCGGCAGTGTTTCAAAGGAAATGTTTTCAGATGATCCCAGAATGGTTCTGAAGGCCAGACGAGTTGGCACTTGTGCCCACTCTTTTGTATCTGCGCAACCTTGATGACCCAGATGCATCCCCATTCCTCGATCTAAGAGAACAACATGACCACGACTGAAATGACCCAGGAAGTTCGGCACCAAGCAGCCCTCGAAAAATACCTTGAGGAATCGCCGCAGCTTAAAGAAGAGATCAAGGACCTGAGCGCCGATGATCAGCGCGACCAGATCCAGTGGGCTTTCGAGGACGAGGCCGAGAGCCAGGGCTTCCAGCCTTGGGAACTGACCCTCAAGTACACCTCGACGCCGGAAGAATTTGAAGCGGCACGGCTGGCCCTGCACAAGGAGGCGGCCGAGGTGCTGGGTGTCGAATGGGAAGAGTATTGCGAGATGAACGACCTGGTCGTTTAGACGCTGCTGCAAGTTTCAAGCTGCAAGCTGCAAGTTGGAACGCAGCCCTCTTGCAGCTTGAAGCTCACCGCTTGCCTCTCCTCAGATACTGAGGCGCATCGACAAATCCACCGCCTTCACATCCTTGGTCATCGCACCAATGGAAATGTAGTCCACCCCTGTCTCGGCGATAGGCAGCAGGGTGTTTTCATTGATCCCGCCGCTGGCTTCCAGCTTGGCCTTGCCGCCGTTCAGGCGCACGGCTTCACGCATATCTTCCAGGCTCAACTCATCGAGCATGATGATGTCGGCGCCCGCCGCCAGCGCCTCGCGCAGTTCGTCCAGGCTCTCCACTTCGATTTCCACCGGCTTGCCGGGTGCGATCTTGTGGGCGGCGCTGATGGCTTGGGCAATTCCGCCGCAGGCAGCGATGTGGTTTTCCTTGATCAGGAACGCGTCATACAAACCGATGCGGTGGTTATGGCAGCCACCGCAGGTCACCGCGTATTTCTGCGCCAGGCGCAGACCGGGCAGGGTTTTTCGAGTGTCCAGCAGCTTGACCTGGGTGCTGGCGACAAAATCCGCCAGGAACCGGGCGCGGGTGGCGACTCCGGACAGCAACTGCAGGAAGTTCAGGGCAGAGCGTTCGCCACTGAGCAGCGAACGCGCCGGGCCTTCCAGGTGGAACAGTGCCTGATTGGGGCTGACACGCTCGCCGTCGGCCACCTGCCAGTGCACGGCGACCCTTGGGTCCAGTTGGCGGAATACTGAATCCACCCACGCCGTGCCGGCGATGACGGCGGCGTCGCGGGTAATGATGGTGGCCGTGGCCAGCCGTTCGGCCGGGATCAACTGCGCGGTGATGTCGCCGCTGCCGATGTCTTCCAGCAGCGCGCGGCGCACGTTGGCTTCGATTTCGGCGGTGAGGTCGGCAAGACGGAGGTTCGGCATAACAGGCTCCACAAACAAAGTGTCCCGATTATAGGGGCTGCGTGCGTTCGAACCCAGGCTCACCACTCATTTACAGCGCAATGTCAGAGTTTGCTGGCGCAACGGCACTCATTTGCAAGATAATCTCGCGCCTTGCAATTGGCGTCATAGCTTTGACGTACTGGTGATGGGCGGTTATCCACAGTGCTTATTGGGCCTGTACCCGATCTTTCCCCAACTCTTTACCGCCGTTTCAGGAGGCCAGGATGCACAATGACGGAAAGGTGGTGCCAATCAACAAGGCACAAGCCACGCCATCGCCGCTCGCGCGCCTGCCGGTGGTGTTGCTGCAGGTTCGCGACAAGGCGGCGCAGCAGTTGCAGCAGGGTTTGCAGGAACTGTTCGATAACGCCGACGACACTTTGTTCGAAATGGCCGACAAGGCCCGCAACAACGTGGACCACCATATCTTTTTTGAAGCCATGCGCGACTTGCGCCTCAAGCGCAAGAATTTCGAGCGGGTGTTCATGGAGCGGCTGTTCGAAGCCTTTGGAAACCTGGGGCAGGCGGGGCGTACTGAGCTTCAGTTGGTGCCGGTGGTGTCTTATGAGGCGGCCTCAGGCACGTCCAGGGATGACTTGGAAAAAGCCGTGGCACTTGAGGCCATGCTTGGCCGGGTGCGCCACCGCGACGGCCTGGCGCTGTCGCAACTCACTGCACGCTTGAGTGTCTTGCTCGGCAATCGCCTGGATGACCGTGAGAACCCCCTGGGCCCGGCGCTGCTGTGCGAGTTCTTCCTGCGTGCCGGGCGTAGTCTGGGCGTGGAGATCCGCGTCAAGCTGATCATGCTCAAGCTGTTTGAAAAGTACGTACTCAGTGACGCTGACCAACTGTACGGTGAGGCCAATCAACTGCTGGCCGCGACCGGCGTGTTGCCGGAACTCAAGGCCGCGCCATCCCGTCGTCCCTGTGGCCGTGCCACGCGTGATCATCATCGCGAAGAGGTATTGCCGAGCGTCGACCAACCGATAGACGAAAATGGCCTGCAAGCCTTTACCGCCTTGCAGGCGTTGTTGACCGCCGTGCGCGGTAGCGTGTCGCCTACGCTTGAAGCCAGCGCCGAACCCCAGCCTATCGCCACCCGCGATCTGCTGCGCCTGTTGTCCCATTTGCAGCAGTACGTCCCGGAGCCGGAAGCCGAGGATGATTTCGACCTGCGTAACCAACTCGAGCAGTTGCTCACCCGTGTCAGCGTCAAGAGTGGCAAGTCGCGGGTGGTGGAGGATGCGGACGAAGATGTGATCAACCTGATCGCCCTGTTGTTCGAATTTATCCTCAATGACCGCACGGTGCCGGACGCCTTCAAGGTCTTGATCGGCCGCCTGCAGATCCCGATGCTGAAAGTGGCGGTGCTGGACAAGAGCTTTTTCAGTCGGCCCGGCCACCCGGCTCGGCGCCTGTTGAATGAAATCGCTACGACAGCCATGGGCTGGAGCCCCGTCGATGACTTCCAGCGCGACAGCCTGTACCTGCGTATAGAGCAGGTGGTTCAGCGGTTGCTGAATGAGTTTGTGGAAGACCCGGCGATTTTTTCCCAATTGCTTACCGAATTCACTGCGTTCACCGCCGATGAGCGTCGGCGCAGCGCGCTGCTTGAGCAGCATACCCGCGATGCTGAAGAAGGGCGCGTGCGCACGGAAGCGGCGCGTGCGCGGGTGGCCGAGGTACTGAATCGGCGGATGCTGGGCAAGGTTTTGCCGCAGGCGGTGGTGCAGTTCCTGCAACAGGCCTGGAGCCAGGTGCTGTTGCTGGCCAGCCTCAAGCACGGCGAGCAGTCGGTGCAATGGCAAGCAGCGCTGCGCACCATGGATGAGCTGATCTGGAGTGTCAGCCTGCAGGCAGACACTGAAGCCGGGGTGCACTTGTTGGAGCAGTTGCCGGGGTTGCTCAAGGCACTGCGTGACGGGTTGACCAGCGCTGCATTCGACCCCTTCAGCACGCGTGATTTTTTTGTTCGCTTGCAGACCCTTCACGTCCAGCCGCCCGAGGGTGGCGATGGATGGCTCGAAGTGCGTGAGCCCTTTGTGTTCAACACACTGCCGCTCGATTCGGTCGAGGGCCTGCTGGAGGATGATCCGGACCTGCTCAAGGTGCACCAACTGCGAGTCGGCGACTGGTTCGTGTTCCAGCAGGGCCAGGCAGGCACCCTGCGGTGCAAGCTGACGGCGATCATGGTACCGACCAATACCTATATTTTTGTCGGCCGCACGGGGCTCAAAGTCCTGGAGAAGAGTGCCGGCCAACTGGCGATGGCATTCAAGCGTGGCGCGCTGCATAGCCTGGACGATGAACCGCTGTTCGAGCGGGCGCTGGCGGCGGTGGTGGGTAAGCTGCGTCAACTCAATCGCGGCAAGTGATCGCAACCACGGGGTCGAACGCGGCATACTGGTCACACTTAGTCACGTTCAAGGATCCTGTATGCAGTTGGACCCCGCCAGTGGTTGGTGCCAGGGCATTCGCCATTGCCCTTCACCCAACTTCAACGAGCGCCCGACAGGCGAAATCTCACTGTTGGTGGTGCATAACATCAGCCTGCCACCCGCGCAGTTCGCGACTGGAAAAGTGCAGGAGTTTTTTCAGAACCGCCTGGACGTCACGGAACATCCTTACTTTGAAGGGATTGCCGACCTACGGGTGTCTGCGCATTTTCTGATTGAGCGTGACGGCACGGTGACGCAATTTGTGTCCTGTATCGACCGGGCCTGGCATGCCGGGGTCTCGTGCTTCGAAGGGCGTGAGACGTGCAATGACTTTTCCCTGGGGATAGAGCTTGAGGGCACGGATGATTTGCCGTTCACCACCCCCCAGTATGTGTCGCTGATCGACCTGACCCGTCAGTTGCTGGCAGCCTATCCAGGTATTACGCCGCAGCGTATTTGTGGCCATAGCGACATCGCTCCGGGGCGCAAGACCGATCCCGGCCCCGCTTTTGATTGGACGCGCTTTCGCAGCGCCCTGCAGGATGGAGGACATGCACGATGAGTTTCCTGGTGTTGGTGTTGGCGGTGTGGATCGAGAAGTTCTCGGCCATGCGCCAGAGGTTGCAGCGTGATGGTGGCTGGTTGCGCGAATTGGCCAAGTTGGAATCTAGCCCGCGTTTGGGCAAGCAGCCTTGGCTGATTCTGGCCCTGCTGGTGCTGCTGCCGGTAGCGTTGCTGGCGTTGTTGCTGCTGGTGCTGGAGCCGGTGGCCTATGGTTTGTTGGCGCTGCCGGTGCACCTGCTGGTAGTGATCTACAGCCTGGGCCGTGGCGATCTATTGGCTGGATTGGGGCCATTTCGCGATGCCTGGCGCCGTGGCGACCTGCAGGCTGCCGAACATGTGGCCGAGCGCGACCTGAAGCTGGGCGCCGACAGCGGCGAGCAACTGTTGGAGCGCGTCCAGGGCCATCTGTTGTGGCAGGCCTACCAGAGCTTTTTTGCGGTGATTTTCTGGTACTTCCTGTTGGGGCCGGTCGCCGCGCTGGCTTATCGACTCTTGGCGCTTGCCAGTGAGCATAGCCAGAACCCTCTGGTGGCTGAGCGCGCCGGGCAACTGCGTCACGCGTTTGACTGGTTGCCGGTGCGCTTGCTGGCGGCCAGTTTTGCGCTGGTGGGCAACTTCGTCGCGGTCAGCCGGGTAATGCTTCACGAGTTGCTGAGCTGGGACATCAGCGCCGCGCAACTGGTGGAGAAAGTCGGCCTGGTCGCCGCTGAAATCCCGCCTCCGGCCGTGGGTGCCGACGGCATCAATAGCCTGGATCGCCTGTGGGAACTGCTGCTGCGTGCGGCGGTGCTGTGGTATGCCGGGTTCGCCATCTGGACGGTGTTGCCCTGATTGCTCTGATAAGCGGGCTTGTCCCGCGCCGGGCTGCCCAGCAGCCCCCTGCAATCTTGGCTCGTTAACTTTACGTTACAAAACTCCCTTTCAAATTAAGCTATACAGACAGAGCGCCAAATAGTGGCTTTCTGCCGCCGCCCTGCGCCTCAATAAAAATAAAAGAAAGGGGAGGTCACCTGTGAAGAGCTTGCTCTATCCCGCCGTCGCGCTGATGAACCGTCTTAGCTTCGGCATGAAGTTCAGCCTGATCAGCGTGCTGTTCCTGCTGCCGATGCTGGCCACCAACTATTACCTGGTGCGTGATTCCTGGCGCGAGTTCCAGGGCACCCGTGTCGAGCTGCAAAGCCTGGATTTGCTCGGCAGCAGCCTGGTGCTGCGCCGTGACTTGGAAACCCTCAATAACCAGGTGCAGATCAACGCAACCCTCGGCCAGTCGGGGAAGGCTGCTGACCTTGAGGGCAAGATCAGCGCCTTGGAGCAGAGCGTGCTCGCCCGTCTGCAAAGCCTCAACCCGATGGCTACCGAGCCTGACCAAATCGCGGCCTTTGAAGGTAAGCGCGACGAACTGATCGCGGCCTTCCAGGCCCAGCAACAGGAAAGCTCGCTGCAAAGCAAAAGTGCGTTGATCGGCAAGTTGCTCAACAAGGCACAGATGCTCAGCCAGATCATTGCCAGCCAGTCCGGCTTGAGCCGCGACCCCCAGAGTGACTTGCGCCAGCTCAGCGAACTGATCACCAGCGTCACCCCGCAAGTCACCCAGATCTTGGGGGAGGGCCGGGCGATGGGCGCCTATTCCCTTGGCCAGGGTTTTCTCAATTCATCTTCCAGTACCCGCTTCGACGAACTGCTGCAACAGTTGGAAAAGCTCCAGGCCGAATACGGCTTGAAATTGCAGGACGCCCTGGGCGCCAGCAAAGCCGCTCACGCGGCACTCGACAGCCCGGCCAAGGCCAGCAATGCCAGCCTCAAGCAGGGCAGTGAGCTGTTTGAAGAACAGGTGGTGATGGCCGAAACCCTTGACGCACCCTGGCAGGGTTTCTATGACAGCGTCAGCCAATTGATGGACCACACCTATCAGCTCGATGACGCCACCCTGACGTTTCTCGGGCAGCAGCTGGAGCAGCGCCTGGCGCAGAACCGTACGCACATGGTGCTGCTGGTCTCGGCGCTGACGGCGGTGTTTTTGCTGATCTTCTATCTGTATGCGGGGTTCTACGCGTCTACGCGCACCACGTTGCGGCGCCTGGGGGCGATGATGGACAAGGTGGCTGCCGGCGACATGACCGTTACCTTTGTCGCCCACAGCCGCGATGAGTTGGGCGATTTGGGCCAGGTGTTCAACGGCACCGTGGCGAAGATCCATGATTTGATCGAGCGCGTGGGGCACACCGTCAGCCAGGTCGAATTGCAGGCCGGCCAAGTGGAAACCGTTTCGGCCCGGAGCAATGAGGCGGTCTCAGGCCAGCGCATGCAGATTGAGCAGGTGGCGACGGCCATGAACCAAATGTCGTCCACCGCCCAGGAGGTGGCGCGCAGTGCCGCGGCGGCGGTCAGCAGTGCCCACAGCGTCAACGATGAAACCGTCAACGGTCGCGGCCTGGTGCAATCCCAGCAGGGCAGCATTGCGCGGCTGGCCTCTGAGATCGACCAGTCGGTAAGGGTGATCAACCAGTTGGCTACCGACAGCCAGTCCATCAGCGGCGTCCTGGAGGTGATCAAAAGCATCGCCGAGCAAACCAATCTGCTGGCACTCAATGCTGCCATCGAGGCCGCACGGGCCGGTGAGCAGGGGCGCGGCTTTGCCGTGGTGGCCGACGAGGTGAGAACCCTGGCCCGGCGTACCCAGCATTCCACCGAAGAAATCGAACAAATGATCAGCCGCCTGCACAGTGGCGTGGCAGCGGCCGTGAAGGCCATGGGCACCAGCCATGAAATGGCCAACGGTACCGTGGAGCAGTCGGATAAGGTCCAGCAGGCCTTGGAAAATATCCTCGGTGCCGTCGGCATGATCGTCGACCAGAATCAGCAGATCGCTGCGGCTGTGGAGCAGCAGACCGCCGTGGCCCACGACATCGACCAGAATATCGTCGAAATCAATCGTGCCGGCGAACATGCTGCCCAAGGTGCGCATCAGACTGAAGCGGCGAGCCGGCAGCTATCGATCCAGGTGATTGAATTGAAGCAACTGATCGGGGCCTTTCGTGTGTAAGACAGTGGCGTAGGATTGGTCTTCTATCGATGTAGTGCCTGTCTTGAATTCCCGGAGTGCCTTTTTTGCGCGCGTGAATAAGTGAAAATTTGTTTCACTCAATTCAGGTCCAGGGGAGGCACGACGATGACCACTGCAGTCGGCATCAAGGGGCACTGCGCCCATTGCGACATCACGTTTGAACTCAAGCCTTGGCAGTTGAATGCCATCGCCATCGAAGAACCCTTTGATTGCCCGTATTGCCAGCGCGTCCTGGAGTTGAACTGCCCCCGGCAGTTGCGCCATTTCAAGGCGCTGGACCACTGGGCACTGGTACGCCCGAGCATGGCCGTGCTGACCTGCGTGGTGTTGATCGTGGCGCTGGTGGCGGAGTGGGTGGGCCTGATCAGTGCGGTCGGGCAACTCAATGTGTCACTGGTGGTGCTGCTGGTGCATTTTCTGGTGTTGCGCTATGCCCGTCATCGGCAGCGAATGACCTTGAACCTGCAAGCGGTTACTCCGGCACTACCAATTGAACAGCTCGCACGCATTGCGTGTACTCGCCTCGGCCAGCAATAGAGGGCTGGTGCCCATGCGCTCGGCCAGGGCGGTGCAGATCGCCGGCAGGTGCGCCGGGCTATTGCGCTGGCCCGGGTACATGGCCGGCGCCATGTCGGGGGCGTCGGTTTCCAGCACCACCGCGCTCAGCGGCAGTTGTGCCAGCACCTTGTGCATACGCAGGGCCTGGGGCCATGTGGCTGCGCCGCCCAGGCCGAGCTTGAACCCCAGCTTGATGTATTCGTGGGCTTCTTCACGGCTGCCGGCAAACGCGTGGATGATACCGCCCCGTGGCAGGCGGATGCGTTTGAGCGTGGCGATTACGGCAGCGTGGCTACGGCGTACGTGCAGCAGCGCCGGCAGTTGGAAGTCCATCGCCAATTTGAGTTGGGCCTCGAACAGGCTTTGCTGGCGCTCGCGATCCAGTTGTTCAAGAAAGTAATCCAGGCCGATTTCACCCACCGCGCAGAGCTGTCGATGGCCGTGCAGGCGCGTCAGCCAGTCGCCCAACTCCGTCAGGTCGGTGGGCTTGTGGTCATCGAGATACACCGGGTGCAGGCCAAAGGCTGCGAACAAACCCGCATCCGCCTGCACCAGATCCCACAGCCGCTGCCAATTCTGCTGATACACCCCCAACACCACCATGCGCCGCACGTCTAATGCACGGCTGTGGGCGAGGACTTCCCGGCGATCGCTGTCGAACTCCGGGAAATCCAGGTGGGTGTGGGTGTCGATCAGCTCCACGCTCAGGCCTCGTGGATACGCTGCTTGAAGGTCCGGCCGATGGCGTGCACGCCCGGTTGGTACTGCTCTTCTTCAATGGCTGCCAGGGCCAGGCGCAGGGCGGTGTCGGCAATCAGCTGATGTTGCTGGGCCATTGCGTTGACCGGCAGCGGTAGAAAGTCCAGCAACTGGGTGTCACCAAAGGTGCCCAGGCGCAGCGGTCGCGACTTGAGCGGGAAGTCATGCAGTGCGTCGAACACGCCTTGCAGCAACACGTAGGAAGTGGTCACCAGTGCGTCAGGCAGGTGCCCCAGTTGATGTAGAAGTTGCACCATCAACTGTCGGCCGCAGTCACGGCTGAAGGCTTCGCCGTGTTCGACGATCACCTCACCAGTGAAGCCTTGCAGCGCTTCACGGAAACCGGCGGCGCGCTCCTGGCTGATACTCAGCTCGGGCCGCGCGCCGATCAGCACGATCTGCTTGGGCAAGGGCTGCAGCAGGCTGCTGGTCAGCTGCTGGCAGGCCTGGCGGTCGTCGCTGACCACCGAGCAGAAGTGTTCCGGCTCCATCACCCGGTCGATGGCGATCACCGGCAAGCCCTTTGCTTGCAGCTCACGGTAGCTGTGGTCACCGGCGGGCAGGCAGCTGGCCACGAACAACGCATCGCAGCGGCGAGCGCGGAACAGTTGCAGCAATTGACGCTCGCTGCCGGCCTCGTCGTCGGAACTGGCAATCAGCAATTGATAGCCGCGCGCGCGCGCGCCTTGTTCCAATAGCTTGGCGATCCGTGCGTAACTGGGGTTTTCCAGGTCGGGCAGGATAAAGCCCAAGGTGCGCGTGTGCCGGCTGCGCAGCCCGGCGGCCTGGGGGTTGGGCGTGAAGCCATGGGCTTCAACCACGGCACGCACCCGCTCGACGGTAGCGTTGCTGATGCGTTGCTGTTCGGCTTTGCCATTGATGACATAGCTGGCGGTGGTCACGGACACACCGGCGAGACGCGCGATATCACTGAGTTTCAAACCGGGATTTCCTTGTTTTTTGGAGCTTGCCCCGACATTTTGTCCAATCGTAACCGATTCCTGCACACGACTATTGTCTCAGCTCAAATGCCGAGTGGTCCTTCAAGGATGCACAATTAACGCGTAATCTGCCTTAAATTCTAGATTAAACGTTTCAGCCAGCGTATTTTTACGACGTTCGCGACTGAGTGCCTACTGCCAATTGACTGCTCAGTCAGTTACTTTCGAACGCCCTTACACTGTTTTATTCAAAACAATACCTAGTGCGTCCATCGCACTAACTAGGAGAACGGCATGCTTGAGCTCACTGTAGAGCAGATATCCATGGGCCAGGTGGCTGTGGATAAATCTGCCGCCCTGCACCTGCTCGCAGACAAACTGGTGGCCGATGGCCTGGTCGCCGAGGGGTATCTCAGCGGCTTGCAAGCCCGTGAAGCCCAAGGCTCGACGTTTCTTGGCCAAGGTATTGCCATCCCCCACGGCACCCCCGAAACCCGCGACCAAGTGTTTTCCACCGGTGTGCGCCTGTTGCAGTTCCCCGAAGGGGTGGACTGGGGCGATGGGCAGATTGTGTACCTGGCCATTGGTATTGCCGCCAAATCCGATGAACACCTGCGCCTGCTGCAACTGCTCACCCGCGCCCTCGGTGAAACCGACCTGGGCCAGGCGCTGCGCCGCGCCGGCACGGCTGAAGCGTTGCTGAAACTGCTGCAAGGCGCACCCCAGGAGCTGGCGCTGGACGCGCAGATGATCAGCCTGGGCGTGTCTGCCGATGACTTCGAAGAGCTGGTCTGGAGAGGCGCACGCCTGCTGCGTCAGGCCGATTGTGTGAGCAATGGGTTTGCCGCCGTGTTGCAGCAGGTCGATGCGCTGCCGCTGGGTGATGGCCTGTGGTGGCTGCATAGCGAGCAGACCGTCAAGCGCCCGGGCCTGGCGTTTGTCACCCCCGACAAACCCATGCGCTACCTCGGCCAGCCCCTTAACGGTCTGTTCTGCCTGGCCAGCCTGGGTGAAGCCCATCAGGCCTTGCTCGAACGCTTGTGCGCCTTGTTGATTGAAGGTCGTGGCCAGGAATTGGGGCGCGCCACCAGCAGTCGCGCGGTGCTCGAAGTGCTCGGCGGCGAACTGCCACCTGACTGGCCCAGCGCCCGCATCACCCTGGCTAACGCCCACGGCCTGCACGCGCGGCCGGCGAAGATCCTCGCGCAATTGGCAAAAAGTTTTGACGGCGACATCCGTGTGCGCATCGTCGATGGCCCGGTGGGCGCCGTGTCGGTGAAGAGCCTGAGCAAGTTGCTCAGCCTTGGCGCCCGGCGTGGCCAGGTGCTGGAGTTTGTCGCCGAGCCAACCATTGCCGGTGATGCGCTGCCCGCGTTGTTGGCGGCGGTCGAGGAAGGCTTGGGCGAAGAGGTCGAGCCACTGCCGACCGTCAGCGCGCAGCCCGAACCCCTCGACATTGCTCCGGTGCTCAGCGCACCGCCGACCGGCAGCCAGATCCAGGCCATCGCTGCCGCGCCTGGCATCGCCATAGGCCCTGCGCATATCCAGATCCAGCAGGTGTTCGACTATCCCCTGCGCGGCGAGTCCTCGGCCATTGAGCGCCAGCGCCTGCAGGACGCCTTGGCCGATGTACGCCGGGACATCCAGGGCCTGATCGAACGCAGCCAATCCAAAGCCATCCGCGAGATTTTCATCACCCACCAGGAAATGCTCGACGACCCGGAACTCACCGATGAAGTCGACACCCGTCTCAAGCAAGGTGAAAGCGCACAAGCGGCGTGGATGAGCGTGATCGAAGCCGCCGCCAAGCAGCAGGAGTCGTTGCAGGATGCCTTGCTCGCCGAGCGCGCCGCCGACTTGCGCGACATCGGTCGCCGGGTGCTGGCGCAATTGTGCGGCGTCGAAACCGCCCAGGAGCCGAGCGAACCCTACATCCTGGTAATGGACGAAGTCGGTCCTTCCGACGTCGCGCGCCTGGACCCGGCCCGCGTCGCCGGCATCCTCACTGCCCGTGGCGGCGCAACGGCCCACAGCGCCATCGTCGCCCGTGCCCTGGGTATTCCGGCGTTGGTCGGCGCCGGCCCGGCGGTGTTGCTGCTGGCCGCCGGTACGCCGTTGCTGCTGGATGGCCAGCGGGGTCGCCTGCATGTAGACGCCGACGCGGCCACCCTGCAACGCGCCACCGTTGAGCGTGATACCCGTGAGCAACGCTTGCAAGCCGCCTCGGCCCAGCGCCACGAACCGGCGCTGACCCGTGATGGTCACGCCGTGGAAGTGTTCGCCAATATCGGCGAAAGCGCCGGTGTGGCCAGCGCGGTGGAGCAGGGCGCCGAAGGCATCGGCTTGCTGCGCACCGAACTGATTTTCATGGCTCACCCGCAAGCCCCGGACGAAGCCACCCAGGAAGCCGAATACCGCCGCGTCCTCGATGGCCTCGGGGGCCGTCCGCTGGTGGTGCGCACCCTCGATGTGGGCGGCGACAAACCGCTGCCGTATTGGCCGATTGCCGAGGAAGAAAACCCCTTCCTCGGCGTACGCGGTATTCGCCTGACCCTGCAACGCCCGCAGATCATGGAAGCGCAATTACGCGCGCTGTTGCGCTCGGCGGATAATCGCCCGTTGCGCATCATGTTCCCCATGGTCGGCAGCGTGGATGAGTGGCGTGCGGCGCGGGATATGACCGAACGCCTGCGCCTGGAAATCCCGGTGGCCGACCTGCAATTGGGCATCATGATCGAAATCCCGTCGGCGGCCTTGCTCGCGCCGGTGCTGGCCAAGGAAGTGGACTTCTTCAGTGTCGGCACCAACGACCTGACCCAGTACACCCTGGCTATCGACCGTGGCCACCCGACCTTGTCGGCCCAGGCCGATGGCCTGCACCCGGCGGTACTGCAACTGATCGACATCACCGTGCGCGCGGCCCATGCCCACGGCAAATGGGTCGGTGTGTGCGGCGAACTGGCGGCAGACCCGCTGGCGGTGCCGGTGCTGATCGGCCTGGGTGTGGATGAGTTGAGCGTGTCGGCCCGCAGCATTCCCGAAGTGAAGGCGCGGGTGCGTGAATTCAGTCTGAGCGAGGCCCAGGGCCTGGCGCAAAAAGCACTGGTGGTGGGCTCGCCCGCCGAAGTGCGTGCCCTTGTGGAGGCCGTGTAGATGGCAAGGATTCTGACCCTGACGCTGAACCCGGCGTTGGACCTGACGGTGCGCCTGGCGCGCCTGGAACCGGGTGAAGTCAACCGCAGTGAAACCCTGCTCACCCATGCCGCCGGCAAAGGCGTGAATGTGGCGCAAGTCTTGGCCGACCTGGGTCATCAAGTGACGGTGGGCGGCTTTCTCGGTGAGGACAATCCCCAAGCCTTCGAGGCGCTGATCGCACAACGTGGTTTTGCCGACGCGTTTATCCGCGTGCCCGGCGAAACCCGCAGCAATATCAAGATTGCCGAGCAGGACGGCCGGGTCACCGATATCAATGCGCCGGGGCCGTTGGTCAGTGAGCAGGCGCAGCAAGCGTTGCTCGACCAATTGACGCGCAGTGCGCCGGGCCACGATGCGGTGGTCGTCGCTGGCAGCTTGCCGCGCGGCGTCAGCCCGCAGTGGTTGCAGGGGCTGTTGGAACACCTGAAGCGTCTGGGCTTGAAAGTCGCCCTGGACACCAGCGGCGAGGCGCTGCGTGCCGGTCTCAAGGCGGCCCCGTGGTTGATCAAACCCAATACCGAAGAGCTCGCCGATGCCCTGGGCAATGCCACCAACGTCATCAGCCAACTGCATCAGCAGGGTGTTGAACATGTGGTCGTCTCCGAGGGTGCCGCGGGCGTGAGCTGGTACAGCCGGGCTACGACCCTGCATGCCACGCCGCCCAAGGTGACGGTGGCCAGTACGGTAGGTGCCGGCGATTCGTTGCTGGCCGGCATGCTCCACGGCTTGCTCAGTGGCGAGGCACCGGAACACACCCTGCGCCGCGCCACGGCAATCGCCGCCATGGCGGTGACACAGATCGGTTTTGGCATCGGCGACGCTGCGCAGTTGGCGCGTCTTGAAAGCGGCGTCGCTGTACGCCCGCTGACAGAACAATAAGAGGGTTTGTCATGAAGTTAGCCATTGTTACTGCCTGCCCGAACGGCATGGTCACCAGTGTGCTGTGCGCCCGCTTGTTGGACGCCGCCGCACAGCGCCAGGGCTGGAGCACCAGCGTCGAGGTGGTGGATGTGCAGCGCCCTGAGCGCCAGTTGTCCCAGGCCACCATCGACGATGCCGAATGGGTGTTGCTGGTCACCAGCACCGCGGTGGATATGCAGCGGTTTGTCGGCAAGCGTGTGTTCCAGAGCACACCGGCCCAGGCGCTGGCGGATGTCGAAGCGGTGTTGCGCCGGGGCGCTGAAGAGGCCCAGGAGTATGTCGCCAGCCAAGCACCGGCTGCGTCGAAGCATGCCCCGCGTATCGTCGCGATTACCGCCTGCCCGACCGGCGTGGCGCATACCTTCATGGCCGCCGAAGCCTTGCAGCAGACGGCCAAGCGCCTGGGCTATGACTTGCAGGTCGAGACCCAGGGCTCGGTCGGTGCGCGCACGCCGTTGAGCCCGGAGGCCATCGCCGAGGCCGACGTGGTCCTGCTGGCGGCCGATATCGAAGTCGCTACCGAGCGCTTCGCCGGCAAGAAGATCTACCGTTGCGGCACCGGTATTGCGCTCAAGCAATCCGAGGCGACCCTCAACAAAGCCCTGGCCGAAGGCGCAGTGGAAAGTGCGGCCAGCGGTACCGTGGCCAAGAAAGAAAAAACCGGCGTCTACAAACACCTGCTGACCGGTGTGTCGTTCATGTTGCCGATGGTGGTGGCGGGCGGGTTGCTGATCGCCTTGTCGTTCGTGTTTGGCATTCATGCGTTTGAACAGGAAGGCACCCTGGCCGCTGCGCTGAAAACCGTCGGCGACCGCGCCTTTATGCTGATGGTGCCGTTGCTGGCGGGTTACATCGCTTACTCGATTGCCGACCGCCCGGGGATTGCTCCCGGCATGATCGGTGGTCTGTTGGCGGGCACGTTGGGAGCCGGTTTTATCGGCGGGATCTTCGCCGGTTTTCTCGCCGGCTACTGCGTCAAGCTGATCACCCGTGCGGTGAAGTTGCCGCAGAGCCTGGAGGCCCTCAAGCCGATCCTGATCATCCCGTTGCTGGCGAGCCTGTTCACGGGCTTGGCGATGATTTACCTGGTGGGGCCGCCGGTGGCGCGCATGCTCACAGGCCTGACCGATTTTCTCGCGACCATGGGCACCACCAATGCGGTGCTGCTGGGCATCTTGTTGGGCGGCATGATGTGTGTCGATCTGGGCGGGCCGATCAACAAAGCGGCGTATGCGTTTTCCGTCGGCTTGCTGGCGGCGCAGAGCGGCGCACCGATGGCCGCGACCATGGCGGCCGGCATGGTGCCGCCGATCGGCATGGGCATCGCCACGTTCCTGGCGCGACGCAAGTTCGCCCAGACTGAACGCGAGGCCGGCAAGGCGGCGATGATTCTGGGCATGTGCTTTATCTCCGAAGGCGCGATTCCGTTTGCCGCCAAGGACCCGTTGCGAGTGATCCCGTCCAGCATCGCCGGTGGCGCGTTGACAGGGGCGTTGTCGATGTACTTCGGTTGCAAACTTGCCGCCCCGCATGGCGGCCTGTTTGTGTTGATCATTCCGAACGCGATGAACCACGCGCTGCTGTACTTGCTGGCGATTGTCGCCGGTAGCCTGCTGACGGGCCTGGTGTACGCGCTGATCAAGCGTCCGGAAGCCATCGAGCTGGCGGTCAGCCCTGTGAAAGCCTGATCCATTCGCACCTGCTTTCAGCGGATTGGAACAACCGAGCGGTGAACGCCTGAGAAATGGAATGACCATTTCGTAGCCGGGCATTCACGCTCGGCAAATGCGCAAAAAAGTACCCCTGGCGTCTGCCTACCATAGGCCTGCGATACCCATCGCATTACGACGCCAGGAGCCTGCCATGCCCAATTCCATTAAACACCACCTCTTGCATTCGATACCCTCTGTGGGGTGCTGGCTGACACTTGCCAGCCCTGCGGTCACCGAGCTGCTTGCCCACTGCGGGTTTGACTGGCTGGTCATCGATACGGAGCACGGTCCAGGCGATGTCCAGGATGTCGCCGCGCAATTGCGTGCTATCGACGCCGCCAACGCGCAGGGCGCAAGGGTCACCGGCGCCGTGCGGGTGACGGCCAACGACGCTGCCCAGGTCAAGCGTGTGATGGATTGCGGGGCGCAGACCCTGGTGTTTCCCAACATCGACAATGCAGCCCAGGCGCAGGCAGCCGTGGCCTCCATGCGCTTCCCGCCAAGCGGGGTCAGGGGCGTTGCCGCGATGGTCAGGGCCGGGCGGTATGGGCTGGACGCTCACTACGTCGAATCAGCCAACAGCCAGGCCTGCGCCATTATCCAGATCGAGTCGGCCGTCGCTGTCGAGCATATCGACAGCATCGCCCAGGTCGAGGGCGTGGATTGCCTGTTCATCGGCACCGCTGATCTTTGCGCGAGCATGGGCTTGCTCGGGCAACCCGGTCATCACACGGTCACGCAGGCGATCGACCAGGTGCTCGAGGCCGGCCGCAGATACTCCAAGGCCGTGGGGATCTTTGCGACGTGCGTCGAGCAGGCCTGCCATTACCGTGAACGGGGCGTGACCTTTATTGCATTGCACTCCGATACCGGTTGGCTGGCCAAGGGTGCAGTCGGTGCCCTCGAGGCTTTCGGTTCCACCTCTCAGAAATAATGCGCGATGAGCCTCGCGAGGCTGTTCACCGTTTGTGGAGATGCACGTATGTCGATGTCTGATCGTGATGGAAAAATCTGGATGGATGGCCAATTGGTCGAATGGCGCGATGCCAATGTCCATGTGCTTACCCATACCCTGCATTATGGAATGGGCGTATTTGAAGGCCTGCGCGCCTATGAAACGGTGCGCGGCCCTGCCATTTTTCGCCTGGAAGCCCATACCCGGCGCCTGTTCAATTCCGCCAGGATCTTTCAGTTGGAACTGCCCTTTGATGAAGAGGTGATGAGTGCTGCATGCGGGCACGTGATTCGTGCGAATGGCTACGGCGCGTGCTACCTGCGCCCCTTGGCCTGGATCGGCTCGCAGGTGCTGAGTATCGCGGCAACGAATAACCGGATTCATGTGGCGGTGGCGGGATGGCCCTTGGGTGCCTACCTGGGTGATGAGGGCATGGAGAGGGGGATCCGAGTGAAAACCTCGTCGTTTACCCGTCATCATGTCAATGCCGCGATGGTCCGCGCCAAAGCATGCGGCCATTACGTCAATTCGATCCTTGCCAACCGGGAAGCCGTATCTCTTGGGTTTGATGAGGCGTTGCTGCTGGATACCGAGGGGTATGTCAGCGAGGGGGCAGGGGAGAATATCTTCGTGGTGCGGGATGGGATCATCTACACGCCCGATGTGGCGTCGTGCCTGGATGGTATTACCCGTGACTCGGTCAAGGTGATCGCCCAGGACCTGGGCTTCGAGGTGCGGGAGAAGCGCCTTACCCGTGACGAGGTGTACTGCTGCGACGAGGCTTTTTTCACCGGTACCGCTGCAGAGGTCACCCCGATTCGCGAACTCGACGGGCGAAAAATCGGGGCGGGGTCGCGAGGTGCCGTTACCCAGGCAATCCAGCAGGCGTATTTTCGTGCCGTGCAGGGGGTCGATGAACAGTATGCCCATTGGCTGACCTATGTCTGATCGTTCCAAAAAAACGCCGGCTCGGCCCGTTGTAGCGAGGATCCTGCACAACCCGTCGCTCTTGTTGCTGATGCTGGTCGCCGTCCTGTTTTGCCTTGGCTGACAATGTTTTGCTGGATGTTTACGCGTGCCGTAGGCTTGGACAATCGTGCGATAACGTCGCCTTCCATTCATGCCCTGGAGCACGGCATCCAGCGTCGATGAGGTGAAACGAAGGTGGCAAAAATAAAACTGGATGCGACGGACCGTCGGTTATTGGCTGCTCTTCAGAAAAACGCCAGGCTCTCCAGCGCGGAGCTTGCCGAGTTGGTGTCGTTGAGTGCGTCACCCTGTTGGCGACGGGTCAAACGGCTTGAAGAGGCCGGCGTGGTGCGGGGCTACCATGCGAGTATCGATGCGAAAATGCTGGGGTACAGCGTCAGGGCGTTTGTCCAGGTGGCGCTGGATCAGAAGGATACCGCTCACATGCAGGCTTTCGAGGTCTCCATGACGTCATTCGAACAAGTGATTGCCTGCCACTGCATTTCCGGTGTTTTTGATTATCAGCTGACCGTCCTGGCCACCGACATGCCGGCTTTCAGTGAGTTTGCCAGGCAACATATCAACGGATTTCCCGGAGTGAAGGATGTGTGCACCGCGTTCGTCGTCAATGAGATCAAGGCGGTCAACATAACGGCCGGGTTGCTCTAGCCCGTCCCGGAGCAGGTGTCATACGTCTTTCACGCACGCGTGCTTAAGTGCCTTTTTGATCCGAAAAAGGGACCCTCCATGAGCCACTTCGATCTCGGCCGTCGCCGTGTGATGCAAGCCGTCGGCGCCGGTCTGTTGCTGCCGGGCCTGGCCCCGGCGGTGATCGCCTCGGTGAAAGACCGGCCGCAACTCACCGACGGCGTGCAGTCCGGCGATGTGCTGGGCGACCGCGCGATGATCTGGAGCCGCAGCGACCGCCCGGCAAAAATGGTGGTGGAATGGGACACCCGCAGCATGTTCAGCAACCCGCGTAAATTCGTCTCGCCCCTGGTCGACAGCCGCACCGATTTTACCGCCCGCGTCGAACTCACCGGGCTGCCTGCCGACCAGGCGATTTTCTACCGCGTGCACTTTGAAGACGCCCAGACTGGTGTCGCCAGCGAGCCGTGGTTCGGTCACCTGCGCAGCGTGCCGCAACAGCGTCGCGATATCCGTTTTGTGTGGAGTGGCGACACCGTCGGCCAGGGCTTTGGCATCAACCCGGACATTGGCGGCATGCGTATCTATGAAGCCATGCGCCTGCGCCTGCCGGACTTCTTCATCCACAGCGGCGATACCATCTACGCCGACGGCCCGGTACCCGCGCAATTGCCCACCGAGGGCGGCCGTATCTGGCGCAATATCACCACCGACGCCAAGAGCAAGGTCGCCGAAACCCTCGACGAATATCGCGGCAACTACCGCTACAACCTGCTGGATGAAAACGTGCGCCGCTTCAATGCCGAAGTGCCGCAGATCTGGCAGTGGGACGATCACGAAGTGGTGAATAACTGGTCGCCCGGCAAACAACTCGACGAGCGCTACCAGACCAAGGACATCAACACCTTGGTCGGCCGCGCACGCCAGGCCTGGCTGGAATATTCACCCATGCGCCGGCAAAGCGCAGACGGCGGCGGACGGATTTATCGCAAGCTCAGCTATGGCCCGCTGCTGGATGTATTCGTGCTCGACATGCGCAGTTATCGCGGCCCCAACGATGACAACCTGGGCGGCGAAAAAGCCTTCCTCGGCCGCGAACAGTTGGACTGGCTCAAGCACGAACTCAAGGCCTCCCAGGCCCAGTGGAAAGTGATCGCCGCCGACATGCCCATCGGCCTCGGCGTGCCCGACGGCGAAGTCAGCCCCGGCGTGGCGCGTTGGGAAGCCATCGCCAACAATGACCCCGGCCCGGCGCAAGGCCGCGAGCTGGAAATCGCCGAATTACTGGGCTTTCTGCGCGCGCAGAAGGTGCGCAACCATGTGTGGCTGACGGCGGATGTGCATTACTGTGCGGCTCATCACTACCACCCGGATCGCGCGGCGTTCCAGGATTTCGAGCCGTTCTGGGAGTTTGTCGCCGGGCCTCTGAATGCGGGCAGCTTCGGCCCGAACCCACTGGATAAAACCTTTGGCCCTGAGGTGGTGTTCGAGAAGGCCCCACCGGCGCAGAACACCTCGCCGTTTGCCGGGTTTCAGTTTTTTGGCGAAGTACAGATTGATGGGCAGACGGCGGAGTTGACCGTTATTTTGCGCGACCTGGATGGGGTCTCGGTATTCGAACAGAAGCTGCAACCAACCTGACTTGAAATGCAATCCAAATGTGGGAGCGGCTTATCCCCTCCCACATTCGATCTCAGTAGACATCCCGGCGGTAGCGACCTTGTTCGATCAAGCGCTCCACCGCTTCACTCCCGAGGATGTCGTGCAGCGCCTGGTCTACGCCCGCCGCCATCCCCTGCAAGCTCCCACACACATAAATCGCCGCGCCGTCCGCGAGCCATTTACGCAGTACATCGGCGGATTCGCGCAGGCGATCCTGCACGTAGATTTTCTCCTCCTGATCCCGGGAAAATGCCAGGTCCAGCAACGCGAGGTCGCCACTGGCCAGCCAGCCTTGCAGCTCGTCCTGGCACAGGTAGTCGTGGGCGATAGTGCGTTCGCCGAACAGCAGCCAGTTGCGCTGCTGACCTTCGGCAATGCGTGCCTTGAGCAAGCTGCGCAGGCCGGCCAGGCCGGTGCCATTACCGAGCAGAATCAGCGGTATGGGCGCGTCCGGCAGGTGGAAGCCACTGTTGCGGCGCAGGCGCAGGCTGATGCTCGAGCCGATGGCCGCGTGTTCTGTGAGCCATCCCGAGCCCAGGCCCAGGCTGCCATCCGGATGGCGTTCCTGGCGCACGATCAGTTCCAACACGCCGTCGCTGGCAATCGAGGCGATGGAGTATTCGCGCATGGCCAGGGGCGCCAGTGCGTTCACCAGTGCCTGGGCATGCAGGCCCACCAGGTGCGTGCGGTTTTGCGGCAGTTGGCGAGTGGCGAGGGCTTGGTTGAGGGTATGGGCCAAACCGTCGACCAATACGCCGTCGGTGCCGGTCAGGCCCAGGCCGTTGAGGAAGTGTTCGATGGCCCGTGGGCAATTGCGCGGCAGCACCTCTACAAGGTCACCCGCTTGCCAGCTTTGCGGCGAGGGCGGGGTGAGGCCCAGCAAGTAGACAGCCGAGCCGGTGCTGTTGCGGTTGAGCAGGCTGCGTTGGCTGAGCGTCCAGTTTTCGTACTGGGCTGTTGGCCATGCCAAGGCCGGCGCCTGGCCGGTCAACTGGCCAAGCTGTTGTTGCCAGTGCAGCAGGGCGTCAGTGTCGCCGCTGTCTACTTCCACCGGGGCGAACAGTGGGCTACCGCCTTGGTGGGTCAGCCAGAAATGCAGGCGCCGGGCAAAACCACAGAAGTGTTCGTACTGGCGATCACCCAGGGCCAAGATCGAGTAGTTCAGGCCCTTGAGCGACAGGTCCTGGCCGAGCACGCTGCGCTCGAAACCTCGGGCACTGTCGGGCGCCTCGCCGTCGCCGAAGGTGCTGACTACGAACAAGGCATTTTCCGACTGGCGCAAATCGTCCTGGCTGACCCTGCCCAAGGGCTGCACCTTCACCGGCAGGCCGGCCGCCTGCAATTGCCCGGCGGTCTGCCAGGCCAGTTGCTCGGCAAACCCGCTCTGGCTGGCAAAGCCGATCAGCCAGGCCGGGGCATCACTGTGGTTGGTGTACAGGCCTTTACGTGCATCGCGCACCTGACGTTTTTTGCGGCGACGGTCCAGGTACAGCAGCCAGCCGGTGATGAAAAACAGCGGCATGAGCAGCGAGCTGACGGTGAGGATAATGCGCCCCGCCAGGCCGAAATAACTGCCGGTGTGCAGCGCATAGATGCTGGTCAGTAACTGCGACTTAAAGGTTTTGCTGGCGTATTGGTCATGGGATTTGACCTCACCGGTGGCCGGGTCCAGGTTGATCTGGTTCAGTGCGCGGTCATGGGATGAGTCTTTCAGCAGGTAATAGACGATGGCGGGTTGCCCGGCGACGGCGGGCATGCGGATGTTATAGGCACTCAAGCCTGGGCCGGCATTGCTGTAGATGCTGCTCCAGATTGCGTCGTAGTTGGCCACCGGTGCCGGGCCTTCGGGCGGCGGGCCGCGCTTGCGCATCCGTTCATTTTGCGGCGCGTCGGACAGCAGTTTGGTCAGGCCCTGGCTGTACCAGTCGTAGGACCACGACAGCCCGGTCAGTGCCGCCAGCAGGTAGGCCAGCAGGCACCAGGTGCCGAACACCGAGTGCAAATCCCAGTTGAAGCTGCGGCCCTTTTTGCGCCAGTCCAGCGTCAGCCAGGCACGCCAGCTTGCGACCTGGCGCGGCCAGCGCAGGTACAGGCCGGACAGGCAGAAGAACACCAGGATCAACGTACAGGCGCCAGTGATCTGCCGGCCGGTTTCGCCCATGGCCAGGAAACGGTGCAGTTGCAGGATAAAGCCGAGCACATCCTGGCCGACCGCGTCGCCCATGTAGTCGCCGGTGTAGGGGTCGAAGTAGCGCATCTGGCCACGGCGCTCACCCGGCGGTGGGGTGAAAAATACACGGGCGGCGTTACCGCTTTCGCTCTCCACCCACAGCATGGACACGGTCTTGCCTTCGGTGGCTTCCAGCTTGCGCACCAGTTCGGCGGGCGGCAGCACGCCGGCTTCGCGTTTCTCCACGCTCAATACGTTCGGGTTGAGCGCCTGCAGGATCTCATCCTGAAACGAGACCGCGGCCCCGGTGATCCCCATCAAGGCCAGCACCAGCCCGGCAGTGATGCCGAAGAACCAGTGCAACTGGAACAGGGTTTTCTTCAACACGTCGGACTGCCTCGTCTGTCTGGATGTAAATGCCAAGGCGCGCATTATGCCGTGAGTTATCGAGAAACATTCTTTTTAAACACAAAAAAGCCCACGACAGGGCGTGGGCTTTTTCTTGCAGCTTAAGGCTTGGCGCTACGGTTATACGTAGAACGACTTCAACGGCGGAAAGCCATTGAACTCAATCGCGCTGTAGCTGGTGGTGTACGCACCGGTCGACAACCAGTACAAACGATCACCGATCGCCAGGTTCAGCGGCAGGCCGTACTTGTAGTTTTCGTACATGATGTCGGCGCTGTCGCAGGTCGGGCCGGCGATGACCACTTCTTCCATCTCGCCTTTCTTCTCGGTCCAGATCGGGAACTTGATCGCTTCGTCCATGGTTTCGATCAGGCCGGAGAACTTGCCCACATCCGTGTACACCCAACGCTCGACGGCAGTACGGGATTTACGTGCAACCAATACCACTTCACTGACCAGGATACCGGCGTTGGCGATCAACGAACGGCCCGGCTCCAGGATGATTTCCGGCAGGTCATCGCCGAAGTCTTCCTTGAGGAAACGGATGATCTCTTCGGCGTAGGTTTCCAGGCTGTTGGTACGGGTGATGTAGTTGGCCGGGAAGCCACCGCCCATGTTGATCAGCTTGAGGTGGATGCCGTCTTCTTCCTTCAGGCGTTCGAAGATCACTTTGACCTTGGCGATTGCCGCGTCCCACACGCTGATGTCGCGTTGCTGCGAGCCAACGTGGAACGAAATGCCATACGGCACCAGGCCCAGGTCACGAGCGAGGATCAGCAGGTCCATGGCCATGTCGGTCTGGCAGCCGAACTTGCGCGACAAAGGCCAGTCTGCGGTGGTCGAGCCTTCGGTGAGGATACGCACATACACTTTCGAACCCGGAGCGGCCTTGGCGATGTTGCGCAGGTCGGCTTCGGAGTCGGTGGAGAACAGGCGCACGCCCTTCTCGTAGAAGTAGCGGATGTCCTTGGATTTCTTGATGGTGTTGCCGTAGCTGATACGGTCGGCGCTGACGCCGCGGTCCATGACCTTGTCCAGCTCATAGATCGAGGCGATGTCGAAGCTCGAACCCTTGTCTTTCAACAGGTCGATGATCTCGACGGCAGGGTTGGCCTTGACCGCGTAATACACCTTGGCGAATTCGAAACCGGCGCGCAGGTCATCGTAGGCCTGGCTGATCATCGCGGTGTCGATCACCACGAACGGGGTTTCTTGCTTGTCGGCGAACGCCTTCATTTTGTCAAAAGTGGCGCGCGCGAAATAATCTTCGACGTTGATCGACATGCTGGGAACTCCTAAGGGCAAACTAAATTGATCAATGGGTGCAAATGAACGTCCTCCGTATCCCCACTTTGGTTCGCCTACTTCCCAAGGCATGTCGCCGAAAGCAAAAAGGCCATGGGAACAACCGCTTCCCTTGGCCTTGCTGTCTCGTCGTCAGTACTTGAGCCGGATGGATCGTTTCCAGCATGGACGTTCGGCGCGAACTTTAGGACGTGAGGGGCTATAGATCAACTAAAAATGTCGCGTTTTTGCACGCGTTCGTCGCGGGACCGCGTGCAGCTACTTATGTAACCGACACGTGTGACGGAATGATGTTCCCCGCTGAGTGGTAATCGAGGCGATTTCCCTGACTCACCGAAGGGGAAATGTGGGAGGGGGCTTGCTCCCGATAGCGGTGGATCAGTGACAGATGAAGTGACTGACACACCGCCATCGGGAGCAAGCCCCCTCCCACATTTTTTACCGCGTTGTGTCAGGCCAGGGCGGTCTCGGCAGGGGAGACAATACTGGTCTTGCCCCCACGGGACTTACCGGAACTCAGGTACTCGGCAATCGACTCCTGGGTCACTTCACCCAGGAACACCCGCTCCGCGTCCATTACCGGCAGCCACGAGCGATTGAACTCGTACATGCGCGACAGCAGGATGCGCAAATGCTCGTCGTACGCCGCCGTGGCGTTGAACTCGCGCAGGTACTGGCCGCAGGTGCCGGCCTGACGGTGCAGGTCGCGACGCCGGACATAACCCAGCGCCTTGTTCTCCGCACAGGTGACCACCACGTAGCGGCGGTCGGTTTCGTCCATCAACTCCAGGGCCTCGGCCACCGGGGTTTCCGGGCTCACCGACGGGGCGTTGTCCGCCGCATCCTCAGCCTTCACCAGCAGCAGGCGCTTGAGGGTGCTGTCCTGGCCCACGAAGTTGCTGACGAACTCATCGGCCGGATGCGCCAGCAGGGTGTCTGGATGGTCGATCTGCAGCAGCTTGCCGGCGCGGAAGATGGCGATCTTGTCACCCAGCTTGATGGCTTCGTCGATGTCGTGGCTGACCATGATCACGGTCTTGTTCAACGCGCGCTGCATCTCGAAGAATTCGTTCTGGATCATCTCGCGGTTGATCGGGTCGACCGCGCCGAACGGCTCATCCATCAGCAGCAGCGGGGCATCGGCCGCCAGTGCGCGGATCACGCCGATGCGCTGTTGCTGGCCGCCCGACAGTTCACGCGGGTAGCGATGCAGGTACTGCTTGGGTTCCAGCTTGATCATGCTCATCAACTCACGGGCGCGGTCGTGGCATTTCTGTTTGTCCCAGCCCAGCAGCTTGGGCACGACCACGATGTTTTCCTCGATGGTCATGTTCGGGAACAGGCCGATCTGCTGGATCACGTAGCCGATGTTGCGACGCAGGGTCACTTCGTCGAGGTCGGTGGTGTCTTCGCCGTTGATCAGGATCTTGCCCGAGGTCGGCTTGATCAGGCGGTTGATCATTTTCAGCGTGGTGCTCTTGCCGCAACCCGAAGGGCCGAGGAATACGCAAATCTCGCCTTCGTTGACGGTCAGGCTTACGTCGTTCACGGCCGAAACAGTTTTGCCGTTGCTTTGAAAAGTCTTGGTCAGGTTTTGAAGTTCGATCATTTGAGCAGTCCTTTTGGAGTCAGCGAGCGTTGCAGCCATTGCAGAAGCAGGTCGGCGAAGATGGCCAGGAGACTGACCAGCACGGCGCCAACGATCAGCATCGACATGTCGCTGCGGCTGATGGAAGCCAGAATAAGTACACCCAGGCCACCGGCACCGATGGTAGCGGCGATGGTCATGACGCCGATGTTCATCACCACGGCGGTACGCACACCGGCGAGGATCACCGGCACGGCGATGGGCAGTTCGACCATGCGCAGGCGCTGGCCGAAGGTCATGCCGATGCCTTTGGCGGCTTCGCGAATACCCGGTTCAACCCCGGTGAGGGCCAGGTAGGTGTTACGCATGATCGGCAGCAGGGAGTAGAGGAACACGGCGGTGATCGCCGGCATCGGCCCCAGGCCCTGGCCGAACTTGGAGTAGAACGGCAGCAGCAGGCCGAACAGCGCGATGGACGGTACGGTCAGCAGCACCGTGGCGCTGGCTTGCAGGGGGCCGGCAAGGGTTGGGAAGCGGGTCATCAGCACGCCGAGGGGCACGCCGACGACAATCGCCAGGATCACCGCGATACCGACCAGGGTGATGTGCTGCCAGGTCAGGTGCAGGACCTGAGCCCAATCAAGATGGGAAAAGGCGTTCAGGAATTCCATGTCTTCTCCTTCTTAGTTGATCGGATGTTGGCGCAGGAAATCGGCGGCAACAGCGGATGGGCTTTCATGCTCGACGTCGACCCGTGCATTCAACTCGCGCATGGTTGCGTCGTTGAACAGTTCGGCCAATGGCTTGAGCTCGGCGGCCAGTTGAGGGTGCTGGTCGAGGTATTGCTGGCGAATCACCGGGGCGGCGGTGTAGTCCGGGAAGTAGTGCTTGTCGTCTTCCAGCAGCTTCAATTTGAACGCGTTCAGGCGACCATCGGTGGTGTAGACCAGACCGGCAAACACCTGGCCGTTACGCAACGCGGTGTAGACCAGGCCGGCGTCCATCTGCCGGGTGTTTTTACGCGTCAGGTTCATGTCGTACAGCTTGACCATGCCGCCCATGCCGTCGGAACGGTTGGCGAACTCGGTGTCCAGGGCCACCAGGCGCGTGCCTTTGGTTTTCTCGGCAAGGGCTTGGGTCAGGTCGCTGATGGTGTTGATCTGCGGGAATTCCTTGGCCACGTTTTCCTGCAATGCCAGGGCGTAGGTGTTGCTGAATTTCGACGGCGACAGCCAGACCAGGCCTTTTTTCGCGTCGAGCTCTTTAACCCGGGCGTAGGACTGTTCGCTGTCGAGCTTCTCGTCCACATGGTTGTAGGCCACCAGCGACACGCCGGTGTATTCCCAGATCAGGTCCAGTTGCCCGCTTTCCTGGGCACTGCGCGCCAGGTTGCTGCCCAGGCCGCCGGTCACGCGGGCGTCGTAGCCCTTGGTGCGCAGGTACTGGGAGGTGATTTCGGCCAGCAGGGTCTGTTCGGTGAATACCCGGGCGCCGATGCGGATCACGGGTTTTTCAGCGGCTTGCGCAATACCTGCAAACAGTAGGACGCAGCTCAATATCAGGGTCAGTCTTTTCATGTGATTTCCTTTGCCAAGCCTTAAGACGGACGCAACCCGCGTTCCAGCCAGAGGCGGCTGGCCATGGTCACCAGACCGTCGAGCAGCAACGCCAGCAACGCGGTGCACGCGGCGCCGAGCAGCAGTTGCGGCTGATTGTTCAGGGCGATGCCGGGGAAAATCAGGCTGCCCAGGCTGTTGGCACCAATCAGAAACGCCAGTGGTGCGGTACCGACGTTGATCGCCAGGGCCACGCGCACGCCGCCGATGATGATCGGCACGGCGTTGGGCAATTCGACGCGAAACAGCACCTGGCGCGGGGTCATGCCGATGCCGGTGGCGGCTTCTTTCAGCGAGCCTTGAACGTTTTTGAGGCCTTCGTAGGTGTTGCGCACGATGGGCAACAAGGAGGCGAGGAACAGCGCGAAGATGGCCGGGCCACTGCCGATGCCGAGGACGCCGAGGGCGATGGCCAGTACGGCCAGGGGCGGGACGGTGTTGCCGATGTTGAAGATCTGCATGAAGCGTTCTGCACGCCCGACCATGTTCGGTCGGCTGAGCAGGATACCGGCGGGGATGCCCACAATCAGGGCCGCCAGCATGGAGACTAGAACAAGGATCAAATGAGCTTGCAGGTAAAACAACAAATCGTCGCGGTACAGTTCGATCGTGTTGATGCCGATCCAGTGGACCAGCAGGGCCAGGAGAGCGACGACAACCACTCCTCCTATCAGCCCTTTGCCATAGCGAATAGCCACAGGCGGACTCCTTTTTTCTTTTGTCGGCGAACACATTTCCGAGCGGCAATGCCATTCCTGGCTGTCGGCGAATGTAGTCGCGAAAAGCAGCTCGCCAATACCGGCAACGCGGTATCAAATCGAGCCATGAGCGCAGCCTCGTCAGGCTAACTTGCTGATTTTTCAGCCCCTGTTACGAGTGCGGTAGCAGGGGAGTGGACGTCTCTACCTTTTAAAAGGTTCCATACTTGGCAGCATTTAGCCACCCCCAATAGGCTGAACGGTGGTCCGGCCTCCTGGGTTTGCGCTATACTCGCCGCCCTTTTTTGACTCACCTGCCAGGCGATTTCCCATGACCCACCAGGCCGCCGAAGTCGCGAAACGCCGCACTTTCGCCATTATTTCCCACCCCGATGCCGGTAAAACCACCATCACCGAGAAGCTCCTGCTGATGGGCAAGGCGATCGCAGTGGCCGGCACGGTGAAATCGCGCAAATCCGACCGCCATGCCACCTCCGACTGGATGGAAATGGAAAAACAACGGGGTATTTCCATTACCACGTCGGTCATGCAGTTCCCGTATCGCGACCACATGGTCAACCTGCTCGACACCCCGGGTCACGAAGACTTCTCCGAAGATACCTACCGTACCCTGACTGCGGTGGACTCGGCACTGATGGTCCTCGACGGCGGTAAGGGCGTCGAGCCACGTACCATCGCGCTGATGGACGTATGCCGCCTGCGCGACACGCCGATCGTCAGCTTCATCAACAAACTCGACCGCGACATCCGCGACCCGATCGAATTGTTGGATGAAATCGAAGCCGTCTTGAAGATCAAGGCCGCGCCGATTACCTGGCCGATCGGTTGCTACCGCGACTTCAAGGGTGTGTACCACCTGGCCGATGACTACATCATTGTCTACACCGCCGGTCACGGTCACGAACGCACCGATGTGAAAATCATCGAGAAGCTCGACTCCGACGAAGCCCGCGCCCACCTGGGTGACGAGTACGACCGCTTTGTCGACCAGTTGGAACTGGTGCAGGGCGCCTGCCACGAGTTCAACCAGCAGGAATTCCTCGACGGCCAGCTGACCCCGGTGTTCTTCGGGACCGCATTGGGCAACTTCGGCGTCGACCACGTGCTCGACGCTGTCGTGGACTGGGCACCGAAGCCTCTGGCCCGCGTTGCCAACGAGCGTACTGTCGAGCCTGTGGAGGAGAAATTCACCGGCTTCGTGTTCAAGATCCAGGCGAACATGGACCCCAAGCACCGTGACCGCATTGCCTTCATGCGCATCTGCTCCGGCAAATACGAAAAAGGCATGAAGATGCGCCACGTGCGCACCGGCAAGGACGTGCGCATCGGCGACGCCCTGACGTTCTTCTCCTCCGAGCGTGAACAGCTCGAAGAAGCCTACGCCGGCGACATCATCGGCCTGCACAACCACGGCACCATCCAGATCGGCGACACCT